>Ga0134092_1002636_pt1 | contig 13378 bp, 7 predicted proteins | sample 3_6taG_FD_94454 | JGI IMG/M metagenome (GOLD analysis project Ga0134092, IMG submission 94454) | Switchgrass degrading microbial communities from high solid loading bioreactors in New Hampshire, USA - 3_6_20_6_A3 metaG | ecosystem: Engineered > Bioreactor > Semi-continuous > Anaerobic > Digestate...
AAGACGGATTGTTTGGGAAAGAAACACTGGAGGCTGTCAATAGGTATAAAGAGAAATATGGACTATGGAATTTCGGTGAATATGAAGGCAAGGTAGGACAAACAACTTGGGAACATTTATTTAACAATCAGAAAGTACCTTATGTAAAAAGAGATAGTAATGGTGTGCCGATATTGAATGAAATATTGAGCTATAATCCATTTGAGTATAGTCCATATGTATTGCTTTTACAAAGAAGATTAATAGAAATAGGATATGGAGAAGGTATTGAAGCAAATGGTTTATTTGATTCAAAAACCCTTGACGCGGTGAATAAGTATAAAGAGGATTGGGGACTATGGAATTTCGGTGAATATGAAGGAAAGGTTGGAGAAACAACCTGGTATCATTTATTTAATAATCAGAAAATGCCTCATTTAAATGAAATAGACAAAGTTGATTCAAATAAAAATGTAAATGCAGGCGGAACAAATAATTTTATAAAGTTGGTAGCAGATATTATAAGCGGCAATGAAGGAGGTTATGGTTCTGTTTCACCTAGTGATGGAGAAGGTAAATATGCATCCTTGAGTGTGGGCAGATTGCAGTGGCATGGGGTAAGAGCACACGATTTATTAAGAAAGATAGTGGATAAAAATTCTGAGCAAGCTAAGCAAATTTTAGCAGGAACTAACCTATATGAAGAACTTATGGAGGATAGAAGTGTTTTTAAAACCCGTACATTAAATGAAACGGAAGCCAAAGCAGTTTCAAAACTGTTAACTACTCCTGAAGGGATAGAAGCTCAGAATGAAACATGGCTGGCTGATGTAGGAAGTTATATTCAAGTTGGAAAAAGTTTAGGGATAACTGATGAAAGGGCTTTAATATATTTTGCAGATTTATATAACCAGGGTCCAGAAGAAGCTAAGAAAATTGTAGAGGTAGCTAAGGCAAAAGGTCCACTTACTTTAGATGCTATTCATGATGCGGCATTAGATAGCAAAATTTTGGGGGAACCTAAATTTACAGAAAGAAGAGTGGCAACATATAAAAAAGCCTTATCCTATAATAGTGTAGAAGGAAATACCGGTAATAATCAAACTAAACAGCAAACATCACCGGGTAATAATTCAGCAAGTACAGCGAGCACAGTCGAATATGTGGTAAAGAGCGGAGATACCCTCAGCAAAATAGCAAAAATGTATAATACAACTGTTGAGCAATTGGCTAAGTTTAATAATATTCAAAATGTAAATTTAATTGTAGTCGGACAGGTAATAAGAATACCAAAATCCGGTACGCTAATTGACAGTGCGCAAAATAGCAGTGCACCTGTTAGTAATAATTCCATACAAACCGGTAATGTGAATGTTGACAAATTTCTTTCTACTGCTGCTAATCAATTCGGATATGCAGAGTCTGGTGTTAACAAGACGAAATATGGAGAATGGTTTGGCATGAACGGCCAACCCTGGTGCATCATGTTTATATCTTGGTGTGCAGATCAAGCCGGCATCCTTGGGAGTGTTGTTCCTAAAGCAGCACATGCCTTTTATATGAAAAAAGGGTATATGAGTAAAGGAAATTACAGAACAAGAGAATCAGGATACATTCCAAAAGCAGGAGATACTATCATATTTTCTAAAAATGTTGACCATGTGGATTCGGTATCTGGAGAGCATAAGGAGTACTATCATGGTGGAATAGTGGTGGCATATGATCCTCAAACGAAAACTGTTTACACTATTGAGGGGAATGCAAACGATGCAGTAAGATATAGAGCATATAACTTAAATGATGCGAGAATTGATGGATATGGAGTAAATGGAGGAACTACATATGGACAAATACCTAAAAATGTATCAATTGGTGATATGAGAACGCAATGATTATAATAAAAATTATAAGACATAATTTATATCATAAAATTTGAGGGGTGGTTAAAATGGTAAATAAAAAATTGTGTTTAATTATAGCAATACTAATGGCATTATTATGTGGATGCAGTAAATATATAGCAATAAAAGACAGAAATGAGGATAATTATAATAATGGAAGTACTGAGAATGCGGGAAAAACGGCAAATCAAGAGATGCAAAATAACGGTTATGGAAATTTAATTAATGGCGGATATGCAGCATATGATGATGGATATATATATTTTACAAACAGTTTTGCTCCTAATATTTCAGAAGCTGATTGTAAACTATACAGAGTCAATTCCGATTGGACAGAACCGACAAAAATATTGGATGACACTGCAGAATGCATTAATATTGTTGGAGATTGGATATATTACATTAATCAATCTGATGAATGTAAATTGTACAAAGCTAGAAAAGATGGAACACAAAGAACGATATTGCATGATGAGAAATGCAGCAGCGTATATGTTCAGGGAGATTGGATATATTATAGTACCTGTTCTAGAGTTAGCTTAAAAAATGTGGGCGAAATATATAAAATGAAGACAGATGGAAGCAATAAAGAGAAATTAAGTGATGATTGTGCTGAGAGCATGATAGTAAGAGATGAATGGATATATTACTCATCTGAAACAGATGTTCCTGGAGAAGTATTGCCAGAAACATATCTTTATAAAATGAAAACAGACGGAACTGAAAGGAACATAGTCTCAGATGAAGAAATACATATATTTGTTTTATATGATCAATGGATATACTATATTGGCGAGAATAACAAAATGTACATGATGGATATTAGCGGCAATAACAAACGTATAATTACAGAAGATAAAGTATTAAGTTTAAATACCGACGGTAAATGGATATACTATTGCAATTCATCTGATTTTGAAAAGTTATATAGAATAAAGCCTGATGGAAGCGGTAAAGAAAAATTAAGTGAAATTCGCAGTCCTTTTATACATATTGTTGGAGATTGGATATATTTTATATATTTTTATAAAGATGATATGAGCCCATATAGAATTAAATTGGATGGGTCAGAAGAAGCTTGTGCTGATCCTAATCTAAATCAAAATGTTAAAGACAAAGAAGCGGAAGATTCCGATAATAATGGAGCTAATTATCTAAAAATTCTTCCTGATAATGATAAATATAGTAAAAGAGCATTATATTTAGGAATGCCTATAGAGGAAGTCAGAAGATTACTGAATGAAATGGGTGAAGATCCAAATCAAGTAGAAAGAACTTCTCATCCCTATGATTGGAGGTATGGAAATATAATATTTGATATAAGAGATTATATGATAGAATTTGATAGAGAAGGGAAAGTTTATGAGATATATGTCACTGACAATATTCCTACAGAACGGGGTTTGAAATTTGGAGATCCAATTGAAAGAATGGAAGAACTTTATGGAAAGAATTATAAAAAAGAATCAGTCAACGGAGAAACGCTTTTTAAGTACGATATGGGTGAATATAATTTTTGGGGATATTTTAATGCAGAAAATCAACTGGATTTATGGGCATTGACCGTAAAAAGAGATATTGATGCAGAATTGCAAACATGGGAAGGCATTCTGAAATATTCAGAATTTGTATCCCCTGACCAAAATATGATCTATACGATAGAAATTCACAAGGAAAATAATGAATATTATGGCGATATAAGTATTGACGGGTTTCAAACTAAGCAAAGGATAAGAACAAAAGCAGTAGGGGACAAAGCTGCAATTAACCTGGTATTTGAGAACTATTTACCGGGCAACGTGCAGGAAGCATATGGAGAAGGGGAAATTTTATTGAAACTGGAAAGAAAGGATTCCAAAGTTTATACAACGTGGTTATGTTTAAAACCTATTCTTTCAGAAAATAAGGAGATTGAAGGAGTGTATTTTGAATATTGACAGCATGTTTTGTAGTTAAAGATGAAAGACTTTCCGACGGCTGTTTGACCGTTGGAACGAATTAGTTTTCCGTTAACTGTGACTTATAAACGGACGATATTATAATAGAATATATATTGCATATAAGGGGGAGATTTATCTTCCCTTATTTTGTTATTTATTGTATAAATTTAATATGGCCCTTTGAATAAATAAAAACATTGTATTTAAAGAATGATTTAATTATTTTGCTATTGTTCGCTATTTCGGAATTGTTTTGCATTTTACCCCATTAAATAGATATTATGTCAGAAAGTATTGATAAAAAAATATTAATGTACTAAAATATGTTAATATAAAAAATAAATATAAAAGCAAATTTAAAGTAAGTACAGGGAGGATAGATTTATGCCTGTCTATGGAAAGAGCAAAATGAAAATTTTCTTTGGTCGAATTTTGTAAAAAAGCAATTGATATGGTTTAGCGGATAAGGTATAATTTACATTGATTAAATCTAAAAAAGTTTCAATACAAGTATTATCAAGCACTTCAATGCCACATGATGTAGAATATTACATATTAATCTAAGCCGTAGTAAAAGAATAGCATATACCAACATAATAAGGATTCATTCAGTAATCGGTAAGCAAACAATAGAGACAGAAGTGTGCAGGATTTAAACTTTATGAAATACTATAATGCGAACAAGAAGACTTAATCTTTAACAATAGTTTTTAAGAAGGGTTGATTGAATTGGTTGTAGTTATTTCGGGTCCTGAATTTTGGGGTAGTATTGATGAAGCATTAAGGAAACTGAACCAAGAAGTCGGATATAAGAAAATTGACAGGGACATAGATATAATGGGTGAGGTCGAAAGACTTAACAGTATGACTTTTAATTTTCTTATATTGGATATATCCTGTCTGGAAGATTGTAGAAGAGTTCCCCAAGCAGTTAGAAAACTTATGCTTAATAACGAAAAACTGAGGGTAATTATAATTGCTACTCAGAAGTTTTCAGGCAGCGAGGTTATAAGTAATCTTATATCGATGGGAATTTACGATATAATAGGACAGAGGGATAATGAGGAGAAAAATATAACACCAGCTTTGATTGAACATTTTGAGAATCCGTCAACTTATGCCAAAGCAATAAAATGGGATGAAGGCTTTGCGAGAAAGAAAGAGTTGGAGAAGGAATTTATTGAGACGGGGAGAAGAAGCGGAGGAAACGTTCAGGCAAAAACTATTGAGAAAGATAAAATAGTAGGTACTGTAGTAATTGCTGTTGTAGGTACCATGAGCAGGATCGGTACTACTCATACAGCGATATCCATAGCTAAATATCTTATGGATAACAGACATGGTGTAGCACTTGTTGAACTTCATGACAGTCCTGCCTTTGAACGTATAAAAAATTCTTATGAAAATGTTGTAGAAAAAAAGGGAATGTTTTCTCTTGGAGGTATGGATTTCTATCCCTTTGACCCGTCCAGATCTGTATCTGACTTGCTGCTTGAAGACTACAGCTATGTTATTTTGGACATGGGTGTGTACGAAAAATGTAATATTGCAGAGTTCAGACGTGCCCATGAGAGAATTGTTGTTAGTGGGGTTAAGGATTGGGAACTGAATGAACTTGAAGAACTTATCGAATCAGAAGATAAAAATTTTAAAAACAGGTACTATTTCACTTTTGCCAGTGATGAAATGTTTGAACTGGTAAAGTCAAGTATGAATTCTCTTCCGTGTTTTCAGGCGCCTTATAATCCCCAGCCCTTTGATGATAGTGAAGAGTGTGCAAAAGTATTTAGCAGTATGCTTAGAAATGTATTACCTCAAATTAATGATGAAGATGAAAATGAAAGCTTTCTTAAGTATGTGTTAAAAAAAAAAGAGATAAAACTATATCATAAACCTATACTGGTAGATAAAATAATGTTAAAAAACGCAAAATCCAATAAATCTGATATTAGCGCTGAGGTCAAAAAATATTTGGGAGTTGTAAAGTTTATAATTTTTTTAGTTTTAGTTGCTTCTGCATTGACTCTGTTTTATTACTTTTTTTCAAAAACTACTGTGTTTTCACAAATTAAAAACTTCTTTAAAGGAATATATTAGCATAGATGAGTCAGCTCCAAGTCTTCTTCAGAAGCGGCAATTAATGTGATTGATGCAATTAAGGTCAGTATTAACTAAGGGGGTAAAATCAATTGGTTAATATGATTCTATATGTATTTAGTGGAGAAAACTTTAAAGAATACCAACTTCCGGATTTTGCTGAAGGTATAGTAAATGTTGACATTAGTCCTGGAACTTCTGAAGATTCCTCGTCGTATTTTTTACCCATCTATGCTGGCAGTGGCAGTTGGAATTTGCACGAAATGGACGAATATAATATAACTGTTAACGGAAAGAAGATATATGACAGACAATTGTTTGCGGGGGATGTAATTAGGGTAATATCTGCTGATGAAAAAGCAGAAGCTGTCATTTATGTAGATGAAGCCGAGAGACCGAGGGTATCCTTAGATAAGTATGAGATTGGAGGATTAAGTCAGATTAGCATTGGCTGTTCTGATGATAATACAATTGTTTATAATGGGGTAAACGTTTCTGAAAATCATGCTGTTATAGATTTTATTTCAGGGAAAGCAGAGATTAAAGCCAAAGAAGACAATAACCTGATTTTTGTAAATGGTAAAAAAATACAATCTAAAGTTCTGTCCTACGGAGACATAATCTCTATAATGAGCCTTAAAATTATTTATTTGGGAGAAATATTGGCTGTTAACAGTCCGCGAGGACTCGAAAAATGTAATCTTACAAAGTATACACAAGTAAATGATGGGCAAGAAGTTTCAGTTAACAGAGGAACCGAAAACTTACATAATAAAGTTTATTTTCAGCGTTCTCCGAGAATTATAAAGAAGTTGGATGTGGACCGGGTCGAGATAGACTCTCCTCCGCCTCCTAACACAGCAAAAGAACAGCCTCTTTTGCTGAGTATGGGCCCTTCAATGGTAATGGGCATAGGTATGCTGGTCAGTACCATGTTTACTATAAACTCCTATAAAAACAATCCACATATGGTGATACCGGGGGTAGTAACTACGGCTTGTATGCTTGTGGGGTCAATTCTATGGCCTATATTGTCAAGGGGCTATCAAAAGCGAATGAGAACTAAAGAAGAGAAGAAGAGAGTAAAAAGATACAGACAGTATATGCAGAAAGTTTACGCAAAAGTAGAAGAAAGAAATGAGCGAAACAGAAAAATTTTATCCGGCACTTATCCTGAGCCTACAGTCCTGATAAATCGTGCTATAAATAAGGACAGAAGGCTGTGGGAACGTATACCTTCCAATAAGGATTTTCTTGATATCAGGCTTGGAGTAGGGACAAGGCCTTCGCTTGTAAGTGTGGCAATTCCAAAGGAACATTTTACTATGGAAGACGACCCGTTAATGGATGAATTGAACGAAATAAATAAAGACTTTATTATGGTCCCTGATATTCCTATCACCATTTCTCTATTGAATAACAACATGCTTGGTGTAATAGGTGAGAAGAAAGTAACTTCTGATCTGGTTATGTCAATGATTGTTCAAATCGCATCTCTGCACAGTTATGATGAAGTTAAAATAGTATGCGTATATAACAAAAAAGAAGCTGATCAGTGGGAGTGGATAAAGAGACTTCCGCATGTTTGGGGACCTGAAAAGGCAATACGTTTTATAGCATCATCCCGTGATGAAGCAAGGGATGTGTTTCATTTCCTCAATGAAGTGTTGGGCGACAGGGAAGAGAAGAACAGGGAAAATTCCTTCGAGGCAAAAATGGAACTTCCTCATTTTGTTGTATTTATTGCAGACCCTGAACTGGCTGAAAATGAGCCTGTTATGCGTTACCTGACCAATTCTTCAGTGTCCTTGGGAGTGACTACAGTATTTGCCTATGAAAGATTGAGCATGCTTCCGAAAGAATGTAATTCTTTTGTACAGTGCTCTGAATCCGAATGCACCCTTTATCACAGGGATAATCCTGAGGATGGTATGATAGAGTTCAAAATTGACCCGATTAATAGAAATGACCTGGACTTATTCTCTTATTCTCTTGCAGGACTTAAGGTAAAAGAATTGGCATCGGCAATGTCTTTACCGTCTACGCTGACATTCCTGGAAATGTATAAGGTAGGAAGAATTGAACATCTTGAAATAAAAAGAAGATGGCGGGAGAATTTGGCTTACAGGTCACTGGAGGCACCATTGGGAATAAAAGCAGGAGACACAACCTTTTTCCTCAATATACATGAAAAATATCATGGTCCCCACGGACTTATTGCAGGTATGACGGGTTCCGGTAAGAGTGAATTTATACAATCATTGATACTTTCAATGGCTATCAATTATCATCCTTATGATGTGTCTTTCATATTGATTGACTACAAAGGGGGAGGAATGGCTAACTGCTTTATCGGTTTGCCTCATGTAGCCGGAACTATAACCAACCTTGGAGGAAGCCAGATACGAAGGTCACTGGTTTCACTTCAAAGTGAACTTAAACGCAGACAGAGGATATTTGCAGAATATGGTGTTAACCATATAGACAAATACCAGCAGATGTACAAGGAGCGCAAAGCGAAAGAACCGCTGCCTCACTTGGTTATAATCTCTGACGAATTTGCAGAGTTAAAAGCTCAGCAGCCGGAGTTTATGAATGAGCTGGTGAGTACGGCAAGAATAGGAAGAAGCCTTGGTGTACATTTAATTCTGGCTACTCAGAAGCCATCTGGAGTTGTAGATGATCAAATATGGAGTAATACAAGGTTCAGGATTTGTCTTAAAGTTTTGGATAAGGCAGATAGTAATGAAATGCTTAAAAGACCTGAAGCAGCGTATATTGTACAACCCGGAAGGTGTTATGTACAGGTAGGAAATGACGAAATTTTTGAACTGATACAGTCCGGGTGGAGCGGAGCACCCTATGTTCCTACCGATAAGATAGAGAATGACGAAGACAAACAGGTTATGCTTATAGACAACTCAGGAAGGGCAATTAAGACGGTTTCAACCAAAACTGAGAATGTAAAAAGTTCAAGTACACAGCTTTCTGCAATTGTGGATTACATATCGGACATAGCTGAAAGGGAGAATATTAAACCGTTAAAACTTTGGTTGGAACCATTGGGAGATGTAATTTTTTACGATGATATTGTACATGAGAGTGGAGGCTGGGATGGTGAAGGATGGAAACCTTTAGACCATTGGATGAGACCTACTATAGGAATTTATGACGATCCCAAAAATCAGCTTCAAAATGCTCTCACGGTAAACATGGGGGAAGACGGACACTTGCTGCTGTACGGTGCACCGGGCACAGGAAAGACTACCTTTTTACAGACCTTAATATATTCTCTGATAAAATCCTATTCGCCTGAGATGGTGAACTTGTATCTGCTGGATTTTGGCGGAAGAACAATGGGTTATTATAGTGAATTGCCTCATACCGGAGGAGTAATTTTTTCCGATGATGAAGATAAACTTGATAAATTGTTTAGAATGCTTACAAAAGAATTGGAGAGCAGAAAGAGAAAGTTTGCGGAATATGGAGTAGGTACTTTGCAGTCTTATATGCAAATATCGGGAGAAATAGAAGCGGCAATGGTTGTAATAATAGATAATTACTCAGCGTTCTCTGAATTATATCCCGATTACGAGGGTACAATAGTAACTCTTTCCCGTGAAGGAGGAAATTACGGTATATATATGGTAATTACTGCTTCTAACACCAATTCTGTAAAATATAAAGTGAGCCAGAATTTTAAACTAATGTATACTCTGCAGTTGAATGATAAATATGAGTATGTATCTGTTGTTGGACAGACTGACGGACTTGAGCCTGAAGCTGTAAAGGGAAGAGGTCTTGTTAAGATTGATACTCCATTGGAGTTCCAGACTGCTCTTGCAGGCAGCAGCGAGAATGAGGCTGAAAGAGTTGCACAGCTAAGGGAATTGTTTAGGGATATGAAGCAAAAATGGACAGGCCGAAAGGCTAAACCGATTCCTTTTGTTCCTGAAGAGCTTACAGCGGATTTGATTCTTGAAAACGAAGAAGCGAAGATGTTGATGAAGCAGGAATTAATTCCTGTGGGATATGATTTAGAGGAAGCGGAAATTCTGTCCATTGATATAGGAAAGTATTTTGTGTATTCCATACTGGGATACGATCAGACAGGAAAGACAAATATGCTGAAGGCATTATTGAGGTTAATTAAATCTAATTTTGATTGGAAGGTATATGTAGTGGACAGTGGAGAAGGTGAGCTTAGAAAAGCTTGCTCAAAGTATAACGCCGATGACTATATATGCGATACCGAGTCTTTTGATAACTTCATTAATTCCCTTGTAAAGGAAATGCAGGCAAGGCATAGAGACCTCAAAGCTTTCAGGCAGAAGGACAGCAACCAGAGCGAATATGAATATATGCGGAAATATCAGAGAATAGTAGTACTTATAGATGATTTTGACCGCTTCTTTAAGATGATATCGGATAATGCTTTAAGCTATGTGGAAAACATATTAAGCGGAGGCAGCGGTCTTGAAGTGTATTTTGTCTTTACTGCCAATCCGGACAAGCTCAGAGGCTTTTCCGGCCAGCCGTTATACAACTATGTGTTTACAGGAAAGAATGGTATTCTGCTTGGAGGAAATATGGACGGACAGAATATATTCAATGTAAATATGAGTTATCAGCAGAGAACATGTCAATATGATGCCGGAATAGGGTACATTATTGACAGAAATGATTATAAAGTTATAAAGACACCTCTAGCCTGATGCTTTTAAATTACTGGTTTCGGAAGCTAGCAAATTCACTTCATTTTAATTGTTATGGACAACATTGACTTTTGATTATTTAAGGGAGTGGAGGTAGGGGTGCGTGCTAAAAGTTCTTTTATGCGATGAAGATGAGACATATGTACACCTTTTGGAGAAATTGATAATAGATATAGCCATTAAAAACAAATATAATATTGAGATTGCTGTGACAACCTATTCACCCCAGGATGTTTTAGATTATTTGGATGCAGAAAAAGAGATATCCATTTATGTACTTGAGGCGGTTTACAATTTATCTGAATATGACGGCATTCAACTGGCCAAAACAGTGAGAGAAAAGGATCGCGATTCATATATTGTTTTTTGTACTGCTCATGCGGAATATATTTATAAAGTTATGACAGGACTGATTAAGCCGTCAGGTTTTTTGATAAAACAAGGAAATACAGTTAAAGTGGAGGAACTCAATAATATTATAGGAGATATTTATAGGGATTATCTTAATTTTTTTGCAAAGAATGAAGATGTATTAAATATCAACATAGGTACAGAGATATACAGAATTAGCTATAATCATATAGTATATTTGGAATCTTTCCAGAAGAAGATTTATGTCCATACTGATAACCAGAGAATTGGATATTATGACAGTCTGTCATCTCTTGAGGAAAAACTGGGGGATAACTTTGTCCGGTGTCACAAGAGCTATATTATAAATACCGACAAAGTGGTGAGAATATCTTTTTCAGACATGAAAATTGAAATGAGTAATGGGGCTGAAATAGATATATCGAGGACTTTCAAGAATACGTTAAAGGAAAAACTGAAAAGCCAGTACAAATATTGGATGTAAAAAGGAGTGGTTGTGTTGAATCCCATTGGAGAAGCGGGTTTTGTTCTAACTCAAAAGGAATTGATATTTCTTGCAGCATTAACAGGTGCCGATGAGCTGTATGGCATTGAAGATACTCTTTCTGAAGTAGATGATAATCAGATTTCAGAGGAATGGAGAATAGCTAAGGAACAGTTGGAGAATAAAAAATATATAGAAGTCGAATTTGACAATACGGTAACCATGGATGACGATTTGTATTCTTTAATGGCTGCCTGCTGCAATCCTAAAGTTTTTATAAGAGCTACAATGGTTGACGGCGATTCTTTGCGTGCAAGAAACATATATATAACTGAAAAAATTGCCGTTGAATTGGATCAGGATAAACTCAGCAAAAATAAGTGGATAATGACGCCGCTGGTTAATATTGAAAAGGTGGCAGCCAATCTTAGAGAGTGTTTTTATACCGAAGCGGAATTTGAAAGTGAAAATATCAGTTTTGAAATTCCGCTGCCGGATTTTGAAAAATTAAATGAATTGATAAATAATGAAGATAAGAATGAGGCAGTAGAAATATTTAAGAAATATGGGTGCAGTGATGAGGCGTCTGATGACTTGTATCACGCTTTAAAGGACAAGAACTATTGTGTTTCCCTATTAATAATTCTCCTTGATTACGACAGTATGAGCGATGTTATCAGCTATACTTATTACGGAGGAACTAAATGTTTATGGAAGCTGGATGCTTCAGCAATAGGAAAAGAAGGTGAAGAGGAAAAAGGTATAAAGTTTACTACTCTTGCTATGGAGTCACTTCTTAATGAAATAGACAAAATGGTTTTTGCTTTAAAGGGTTTATATAGTTCGGCTGTTAAAGGGGATGAGCAACATGGCTAAAGTTTTTGTTGAGGTTGTGGTTCCTGCTGTTGGCAAAAAATATGAATTTATAGTACCTGAGGTTATGAAAATTGGAGCTGCTGCGAAGCTTATAGCACAGGCAGTTCAAGAGACTGAAGGAATTGGATCCTATAGGGATAATCTTGTTTTGTGTACATGTGAAGACGAAAAAGTGCTGCCAAGTAATAGCTCCTTTGGCAATGTAGGTATTACTGACGGTACAAAATTGATACTTGTTTAATTTGAAAAGATATATAACAACTATAAAAATGTAAAAATTATACAATTTATTGCATTTTGTCCTGTCAAACATGCATTTCGTCAGAAATTATTGTAATGATAGATTGGAATATTTATAATGAAATTCGAAAGAGGCAAAACATTTGGATAAAATGGGGAGGAGAAACAATGCTTCCACCTAAAAGAAGAATAAATTACAGTCAGGTCATGGGTCAGGTCTCAAGTTTAAAGCAGCTGTCAAAAGACACTAATAAAGTAGCAAATGATTTGGATAGCGTTTTGGTACAAACGGTGAAAGTTTGGAGCGGAGATGCGTCGCAAGAATTTAAGAAACAGTGTGGAATTATGATTGAGGAAATAGAGAGCACTGCAAAAAAAATTTATGAAATAGCAGATAAAATAGCTAGTGTAGCTGCACAAATTGAGAGAGAAGACGATGAATATGAAAGACGTTATAATGAGTACATAAGAGAAAAGGAAAGAAAAGAACGTGAGAGGAAAGAACAGGAAAAGAAATTGGCAGGGAGCAGTAAAACCAAATAGCCTTAATCAAGGCTGAAATAAATAGAACATAAGCAAAAAATAAGGAGGTTAGAAAATATGGCAGGAGTAATAAGGGTAACACCTAAGGAGCTGACAGATTCAGCTGAGAGAGTAAGAAGTGATATAGGAAGATACAAAAATTTATACGATAAGTTGTATCAGGAGATAAACGGGATGAAAAGTTCCTGGAGCGGTGAAGCGAATCAGACGTACATAAAGCAGATAGATGGA
>Ga0134092_1002644_pt1 | contig 13359 bp, 8 predicted proteins | sample 3_6taG_FD_94454 | JGI IMG/M metagenome (GOLD analysis project Ga0134092, IMG submission 94454) | Switchgrass degrading microbial communities from high solid loading bioreactors in New Hampshire, USA - 3_6_20_6_A3 metaG | ecosystem: Engineered > Bioreactor > Semi-continuous > Anaerobic > Digestate...
GCCCTTGACATCCTCCAACAGAGTGCACAGTTGTAAAGATTATACAAAATTAAGAAAGGAGAGCTAACTTAGAAAAGCTAAAAAACTGTCTTGACAATGGGGAGCATTATAAAACTTGTGCCGCAAGATCCTAATGATGAGCCAGTCAGTGTTCTTTTAGAAAAAATAAAAAAAGAAAAAGAAATGCTTATTAAGGAAGGCAAAATTAAGAAAGAAAAGCCCCTGCCACCTATTACACAAGATGAAATTCCCTTTGAAATACCAAAGGGATGGAAGTGGGTATATATCAATGATATTGCTTTCGTAACAAAACTAGCAGGATTTGAATATACAAAATATTTGATTACTGCAATTTCAAATAACGGAGATGTTCCAATTATACGAGCTAATAACATTAAAATGAACAAATTTATTGAGAACACTAATGAATTCATTAGTTATGATTTATCGGAAAAACTAAATAGAAGCGCAGTATATAAAAAATGTTTACTAATGACTTTTATTGGTGCGGGAATTGGTGAAGTTGCAATTTTTAATAAAAATACTAGGTTTCATTTGGCACCTAATGTTGCTAAAATTGAACTTTTTAATAACTTCTCATTTAATATACATGAAAAATATATCCTATACTATCTTATGTCAGAAATTGGACAAAACGAAATTTTTAGATTTCAAAAAGCAACTGCACAGCCTAGTTTATCTATGGAAACAATAAGAAAAGTAAGAATTCCTATTCCTCCACTTAACGAACAGAAACGCATTGTAGAAAAGGTAGACCAATTAATGGCTTTATGTGATGAACTTGAAAAGAACATCGAACAAGCTAAAAAAGATAGCGAACTATTAATGCAATCAGTTTTAAGGGAAGCGTTTAATGATACATAATAAAAAGACTTTTAGGTCAGTTTGAAAGTCTTTTTATAAAGATGTTTTTGAAGCAATTTCATTTCAACGTTTACAAATAAAGTTATAAAATCACTATTAGTAGTATTATCATATTATACATTTTCAACTTTTTTTGCTTTAACAAGGATTGCATAATTTCCTTTTATCAATTTCTTGGATACTACTTTTCCAAGATATTTACTTCCATATAAATCGATTTCAAGAGCAAGTCTCTTGGATAATTCTCTAGGTACATATCCAATCTGTTCACCTTTAAAATTGACTTTTATAGCATAAGCATCGTAAATATTATCATATTCTCTTATTATTTCTACAATATCTCCAACTTTAATTTGTTTCGCAAGTTCTACTCTTTTTTCTTCAAAAGGAATTCCTCTAATGGGAAATTTGCAATGCTCTATTCTCCCTGATCTAATAGCGGTTTTATCTACGTTAATTTTTTGTGCTTGATATAAAATACGTTCAATCTCATATGACTTGTCAACATTTAAGATATATTTCAACTCATCCTCTGTTAGATTTGCATACCATTTCACAAATTCTTTTAAATCTGCATTTGGATTATTTTGTGAATACGCTTTTCCAAGTTTGTTTGCAGTTTCTCTAGTGGGTGTTCCTAAACTTCTAGCCCATGATGCAAAGATATTATTAGTCCCATATTTTATAAAAGATGGTACATAGCCTATTATATCTGGCATATTATCATAATTGACATTAATTTTATAAGCAAAGATAAGGTTAAAAGCAGTCGCTCCCCAAGGGAATTTGTATGCAAGTAACTCTTCAATAAAAACATTCATTCTATCTGCGGTATATTCCGATTTATAACTTTCCCACATTTTTCTAAGTTCAGAAATATCAACCCCATCAAGCCACCCATCGATAAATTTTTTTATAAAGTCAATGTTATTCCAAATGTCAAGCTTATCAAGTTTACTCTTTTCGGACTGCATCTCATCAATAACTCTAAAGCTTTCAATAATAAATTTTATATAATTATTTATATTACCACTATCAAAGACTTCAGATCTCAATCTATCCTCATTCTCTTCAATAAATGAATATAACTTCTTACAGCTTTCTAAAGAGAGTCCGGTCTGTGAAAAAACTATTCTCTTTTTTTCATCCTGTGCTTCTGCAAAAAAACTTTTCGATATATCTAGTAACTTAGTTACAAGAGCACTATCATCAAGATTTACTGCTTGAATATTTGCTAAACTATCTCCAAGAATATTCCTTATCAGGTTTTCGTCAGGGGTGCTAACACTTTCCTCAACTAAAATAGCAAATAACTCTGACTCTACGAGTAAAGATAAATACGTTGAAAATATATCGTATGATATTCTTTTTTTCAAAAGATAATCAAGTAAGATATATATGATACTGTTTACTGGTTCGATATTGTTCTCATTTGAATACTCGTCAAATAAACTATTGTCATAATCTGAATTACATATAAATATTATTTGTCCTTCTGTTTCTTTACCTGCTCTGCCCGCTCTTCCAACAATATTCCAGAAATCTCTAATTTTTACTTTCCTTTTTTCTTTAGCATTTATAATTAAAGAATGAATAATAATTGTTTTAATTGGTAAATTAACTCCCTGACCTAAAGTATTAGTAGAAATTAAAACTCTAAGCTTTTTGTTCCTAAAGTCATCCTCCACAGCCCTTCTTATTGGTTGGGCTAGATCTCCATAATGAAGACCTATACCATGTCTTAAACATTTTGTTAGAGTACAATCCCCCATCCATTTTTGTGCTATTTCAATACTCTCTAAATCATCAATTCTCTTAAAATGTTCACTTACATTATTCCTACGCAAATCTAATAATTTCAGGAAAGCTTTTGCAACAGTATTAACAAAACCTGGATGTGCACAAAATATTAGTACAGGACCATCATCTGCGTATTTATATGCTAATTCAGCTGCAGCTTCTGATTTATTATCTTTTTTCGGAAATATGATTTTTTTGTTTTTTTTGTCGAATTGATTAACCTCAATAATACCATGAATAAATGCATTACTTCTGGTTCCAGGTATCTTTAAATCTGGAAAATCAATTCTACCAATATTTCCACGCCATGTAAATTTACCAATAATTTTTCTAGTAGGTTGCCAAACTATGCCATCGATATCTTTAGGTGATGTTATTCTATTTTCTTTATTCAAGCAAAGCCAATGCGCAAACTGTTGGGCATTTATATCCGGCATTACTGCAGAAATAAATAAAAACTTAACTCTATCCTTTAATTTTCTTTTTAGCCTTGTAATTAGAAGTTCAAACAAAGAAGATCTTTCATCAAGGTTTCCTAAAACATGACCTTCATCTATTACTATAAGCGATACTTCTTCAAAAAAGTCGGGCCTTAATCTTAGTAATAAATCTATTTTCTCAGGTGTTGCAACTAAAACATCTGCATCTTTTATAATGAAATCGTCAAATCTATCAATTTCATAATTTCCTGTAACATTTGAGATTATATACCCTAATCTTCCTAGATGGTTTGATAAACAATCTTCAACTTCTGCTGCCAAAGCTCTAAAAGGTGCGATATAAAGGCATTTTCCCTCCGGAGTTTTAATAAGAGAATCAAGGATACTAATCTCTGCAATCATAGTTTTGCCAGCACTTGTTGGCATCTGAACAACATAGCTATTATCTGTCGATATCAAACCCTTTTCTAAAGCTTTAAGTTGTGAATTCCAAAATTCAAATATTGATGTTCTAGCATGTTCTTTCACATAAGTGTTATTTTTATAGATATTCATTGACAATAATTTTAAGTAACGTTCCCAGATCTCATTTGGTAACTTATCGAGTTTATATAAATTATCCCAAATACTTCTAATTCTCATTAATTTGTACCTTGTTCTAATAAGCATACTAAGATGAGTTAACATTATGTTCCCACAATGAATAAAACCATCTATGATTTTCTTAAAACCTGTCTCTACATCATCATCAAATTTATTAGATTGACAATATATACCATCAATCTCATTTACTCTTCCATATAAAAAGGCTTTTGATATCATTCCCATTAATGTAAAAAACGAACAAAAGGTATCTTTATAGTCTATATCTAAATTATCATCACTTTGTAATATATTCGTTACTTTATTCACTTTAATATTTATCATTGTTAACTTTTTTTGCATAAAAAGTTGCACTATTTCTAAGAAAAGATTTTCATACCTGTACAATAAATCATCGTGTTCCTCCAAAGCATAAATATCCCTTATTAAGCATAAAGCATTCGCCTGATAGCCTGCTATATCATAACATAGAGCAGAAAGAAGTAAACTATAACCTTTATCAAATTCTAGTGAAACATAATACAGCATTTCATAGATTTGAGCTGCTAATCGCATCGCTTTCAACGCAATCTGGTTAGAATTATCAAATGCAAGAATCTTTGCTGAATTCGAAGACAGAAAAAGTGCCTGATTCCATAAAAATGTTTCATTATATCTCTTTTTTAAATCAGACCCAACTTTAATAGCTACCATTTGGTAATAATTTCTATTTAATAACGGATTTTTGATTATTCTATTTATCTGTTCTTCCTTTTTTTTAATATATTCAGTAATATTCATCTTACTGTTAGTGTTCCTTTCCATAAACCAACTCTTCACCAACTTTTATTGACATATTATAAGTATCCTCAATCACATCTTTTAAGTTCTCAATAAGTAACACATTAACATGTAGATCCCGTAATTTCGGCGACATATCATGTAAATTTTGTAATATATCTTCATTCCATATTGATTTTTCAATAATTAAGAATATTTGAAATTCCTTTTTATACTTGTTAATGTTATCGAATATTTCATCATATTTATCAGACATCGCATAGTCTCCCTTTTCAAAAAAAATATTTGAAATGAAGTCTATTATTTGGGGAAGAGACTGTCCATTATCTTTATACAAACTATTATATGCTTCTACTCCAACTGATTTTGAATAAGTACGTCTAGTCTTACTTTCACAGTATATTAATTTTTGTACATTTCCATGCTCATCTTCTTTAACAGCAAAAACATCAGTTCCAAACATTGCCTTTTCACGATTAACCTTCCATCTAAGTTTAAACACAGGTAGTACTAGTCCCCTTAAATCTCGAAGAACCAACGCTGATATGATTTCACCCCAATCGCCCTGACGAACATTTTTTCCTGGATTATCGTCATTAGGCGCAAAAATATTTTTTTCTATATATTCTTTTAGCTTTTCCACTGGTTTACCCTTATAACGTCGTTTTAAATGTTCGATATTTCTAAAACTAAATAAAATAAACTCTGAAATATATCTCTTTACCTCATCCGAGATTTCATCCAGTTCAGAAATATCAATAACCGAATAGCAATATGGACATGGGTTACGTGGTACCTCGTTAATCCATTTCTCAATCATTTGATCTCCCTCTTTACAAAGACAATGATTAAAGATTTACATCATAAGTGCAAAATTACTTTAGTCATATTAACCAAATGATTACATCTTATCTTTCTACCAACTCAATAGGCTTTCCGTTTCTTTTGGAATTATCTATGCCCATTCTAGCCGAACCACCCCGCCACTTGTCTCTACTCAAATAGGAATTGCTGAGCTAGAGTACGTCTTTGTTTTCTAATGCTACTTCTGCCGTAATATGGTCTATTTTTTATTCTCTGAAATATTTTCCATATAATATTTTATATAAAGAATCTTTTAAAAACAATGAATGTAGCGAATAATATCTATTAAGGAACTTTTCTAACAAATTAACATATACGAACAAAAATACCCCTCTTCCATTTATTACAGTCTAGCGATTATTTTTTATAACGATTTCCTTCTAATTTTGTGATAAGTGCCTTCGTTTATCACAATATCTTTTCTGTGTACTCTGGAATTCCTCTTTTAGTCTCTAAGCGACAAATAATCTCTAACTCTATTATTCATCCAAGATTACATTTATTAATACTCGCCACAGTCTCTGTCTGATACGTATAAGAAAAAAACATATCAACAAGCTGAATATGATAGTCCATTTGGCCAGCGGAGACATCCCCCGTGCTAGTTTAGCAGGATCGTAAGAAACACAAATCATTTTACATGGTGAGATTTTGCTGATTTCGGTTAAGGTCAACCATTCACTTCTTTGGCATAATGGTTAGATCCAACCGGGGCAACATATTTCTGAAAGAAGATATAAAGAAAGGCTTTAAATCTCTTCACAACTGGAAAGACACATATAGAAATAATGTCCAAATGATTCGTCAAACGAAACGCCCACTCTACTTCTCAGTTTGAATGAACACAATGAACAGAGATATAAGAAAGGGACAGGTACCTATCCCCTGTCCCTTCTTAAAAATTCTATCTTTTAATGATCCCTTATCAAATAGTGAAACATCCTCCATGCCTACAACTCTTAGCAGTATAATCGTTCGCTCACAATACATTAAGGTATTCTAGATTCACAAGGTACATCTACTTGGCATTTGCCACAACCATATCTAGGCTTGAACTTTTCACCTGTTTTATCTAAAAATGCAGAGCATGGATAGTGGTTTTTGCCATTTTCTATGGTTATCGCATTTGCCGGACAATTCTTTGCGCATTTGCCACACATTGAACAGTACTCGTATATATCTTCGTACTCCCTCTTGTCAGGTGGTAAAGATAATTCTGTAATGATACTACCAAGTCTTCCCGCTACACCTTTTGGTGTGATAAGCCCTTTAGAAAGCCCGAAAGTTCCAAGCCCACACACAAAAGCAACATGTCTCTCGGACCAATTGCTGGTAAATTTTGCTTGATGCTGATTGCTATCGCTATTAGACCAGAATCTTTCCTCTAAAGCAGGTACAACACTCTCATAACCTTCATTTGTTAATACAGTTTTTAAATGCATACACAGTTTATTGATAAAGGCTTGGCCTTCAATACGTCCATGGAGCCATTCTTCAGAAGGCCATGACTTATCCTTTCTATTTCCCATTTTAACTGCTTCGCTAAATGGCAAAAAGAATGATATAACAGTCCTGGCTTGTGGTAACCATTCATTTGGAAGCATAAAGTGTTCCCCTATTGCTGATGGCTGTTTCAATAAGGTAAAGAATTCATCATTTGCCGAACCAAATGCAAAAATTGGAGCCTCAAAGATTTTCATTCCCACAACATTTTCTGAAATGGCAATTTCCTTTGATATGTAGTTATCTTCTGAATGCTCAACAAAGTCCTCTGCAATTTTTATTAAAGATTGCTTGTCCACCTATTCTTCTCCCCTATGTATGAATATTAATATAAATAAGTTACATGCTATTCTTGATACTATATTACTACATTCACATATCGAAGGCTTAGGCCTAAAATATTCGAAACAAACATGCCAGCTATTAAGCATCAATAATGACCAAAAGAACAGTTTAATGTTTCCATAATCAGTAGTGACATCCTATATGCTTACATCTCTTAGCAATATAATCGTTTTATTTACAATACACTAAGGTATCCTAGATTCACAACTATCAATTTGTTTGCCCCCATAACACCATTATACGGACGTAACTATGTTCGGATGAGAATAGCCATAAAAAACGGCACTGCGGGACCTAAATGATCGCGCAGCGCCGACCTTGTTTTTACATATCACTGTCTAGTTTATTCTCAGATTTGGACTGATTACTATTTCTCTTTCTCAGCTTTTATAGAATCAGTACGGTATATAAACTTAACCTGACCGTCCATTTCATCAGAAATGCCTGAGAAGGATTTGTAATTCTTTGATACATCTACAGTTGCCCGCAGTCTTGCAATAAAATCTTCGATGTCGCCATCAAAAGCATCAACAAGCTTCTGAATGCCCTTCTCATTGAATTCCTTCAGCCCGTCAGAGAGCTGCAGAGAGCCCTTATGAAGCTTTTTAATTCCGTCAATAAGGGCGGGAGCACCATCCTTCATTGTCAGGATCCCATTAAAGAGATGGTTGATACCGCTGCTTAATCGGCTTGAACCGTTCTTCAGGCTATTTGCACCTTTTTTCAACTCTTGCGCTCCTGCTGCTGCCTGTGAAACACCAGCAGTGTAGTCCCGTAAACCGAGATAGAATTGCTTATAGCTATCGAGCTGTGCCTTCAATGCCTCAAGCTGTTTGACGCCATCGGCGGCTGCTGAAAGCTGGGACTGTACTTCATCCGATGCCATTGCCTGCTCAATAGCGCCCTGGCGGATCTGCGCTTTTTGCTCATCTGTCAGCTGTTTCACAACGGCATTTACAGCCGCTTCCTTCTCTTCGTCCGTCATGCTTGCGACAGCTGCCGCAACCTTTGCCTTACCTTCTTCTGTCTTAAGGTAAGCTATAGCCTCTTCAAGAGTTTTTCCGCTCTGCACCAAATTGTAAATGAGCTTCTGAGATACCGCCTGTGTGTAAACGTTCAGCCTTTCCGCATTATTCTTGATATACTTAAAATATATTGCATCCGCATTTTGTTCAATACTGGCGGTCACTTGAGCAAGTGCCTTCTCGTATACCTTATCTTTATCTAAAGAATATATAGCGTTGTTAAGCACCTCATCATAGTTATCAATGGTCAAGGTCTGGACCTTGAGCCCGGCAGCCTCAAGCTGCTTGTTCGCGGTAGAAAGCAGCACTTCAAATACCTGTTTTGCGCCATTATTCAGCTCGTCATTGTTGGACTTGAGTTCATTCAGTCCAAACGACAGCTTTGCTGCACCGCTCTGTAACTCAGCTACACCGTCATCCAATTCTGCGGCACCGCTGTTCAGTTGTTTAGCCCCTGCGGCAAGCTGATCAATACCTGCTACAAGCTCCCCCGATTTATCAAGTAAGGCCCCAATGCCCTCATAAAGCTGAGATGAGCCATCTATCAGCTGATCCATTGCCTCAGTAAGCTGAGTCAGCGAATCACTTAAATCATCGATCGAGTTTATTTTATCCGTATCTATCTCGTTAAAGATCTCATTTGTTGCGATGGTTATAGTGGTGTCCATTTCAAAATTCTCAGCATCAGCGGTGATCTCCACATAGTCCGGTATCTCAAATTTATCTGGATCTAGTGCAAGGTTTTCCTGAAGCCCCGGGAAAGCGATACCTATAACAGCGGTACGGCTGCTGTCATTGATCAGTTTGCCGTTGGATACTTTTATATTATTAAAATTATCATTATCAAGCAGTACACCGGTCAGCATAGCATAAGGCACATAGATTTTTTCCTTTTTCCCGTTGATCTCAACATACTCATACTGCTTATTTGTATAGTCAAAACGGATAGTCACCTTGCCGCTTTTACCAGCCAGTTCATTCGGAGATACTGTCTTTCCGTCCAGCTTATATGTGACATAAAGATCTACAGGAAGTTCCTTCTCGATGTTTCCCTGATAGTAGATATCATTGCCCTCCGCATCCCATACACGGCTGTTATCACTGTCAAGTGTATAGCTTTCGTCACCTTTTACATTTTCGATATCAGAAAGCTCGGACTTATCGTTGATCTTAGCTTTGCCAAGCTCATTTTTAATCCAGTCACTAACAATGACCTTCTTTACCGTGCCGTCAGCGCCGGCAATAACATAAACAGTTTCGTCCTTGAATATTTGGTCATCCTCATCGGCGGCTGTTGTGGTTGCTTTAGCTTCTTCTGTTTTTGATGCTTTTGCTTTATTGTTGCTGTTTGCCGCCAGGGCATAGCCGGCCGCTCCGGTACCGCCGAGCACAAGAACAACAGAGAGTATGATTGCAATTATTTTATTTTTCATTATGCACCTACCTCCTTAGTTTTTTGACCAAATTTCACGTTATGCCGCATATCAAGTGTGGTCACCCAGATCAGCCTATCGCAAAGCAAAAGCAGTGCAGGCAGGATGAAAATGACGCTGGCCATACTTATTACCGCACCTCTTGCCATCAACATACACATTGAACTGATAATGTCGAGATTGGAATAAATCGCTACACCGACAGTTGCTGCAAAAAGTCCCATAGCTGACACTATAATGGAAGGGATAGAAGTTGTAAGCGCTATCCGGACGGCATTTTTCTTATCCTGACCACGAATCCGTTCGGTTTTATATCTTGTAGTCATCAATATTGCATAGTCAACAGTAGAACCAAGCTGGATCGTGCTTATACAGATCGGAGCGATAAACGGCAGGCTCTGACCTACGAAATGCGGAATATCGAGATTGATAAAAATGGCCAGCTCAATTACCGCGATCAGAATAAATGGCAGCAAAATGCTCTTTTCTACCAATGCGATAATGATGAATATCGCAACGATCGACACAGCATTAACGACCTGAAAGTCATGGTCGGTAGTCTCTATCATATCCTTCACACAGGGAGCCTCGCCTATGAGCATACCCCCCTTATCATACTTTTTCAAAATGGCGTTCAGCTTATCGATCTGATCATTGACCTCATCACTTGCGACCTTATATTCGGAGTTGATAAGCATCAGTTCCCATTTATCGCTTTTAACAATACTTTGACCAGCTAAAATGGCTCGAGGAAGCCGGACTAGTAAATATAGACGTTTTTTGGATGAAAGGCGGGCATGCGATTTTTGGAGGCTATAAACCCTGATGGCTTGAGAGGGCTGCGTGCAACCTATTCTTCATTGAGCGAAGAGCTGTCAACAAATCCTCATCGGTGATTTGTAAAAGGATGAGCAAAATATGAATCAGCTACAGAGACCATCGTCTATTATATGTCAGCCTTTTTCCTGCCAGCGTGACAGTTTAACTATTCGCGGCAATGTCTTTCGCAGAGAAACAGGCGTCATCCCTGCCATAATTATCTGCCATGGTTTTATAGCTAACCAACGCACTGTAAGAAGAAAGTGTTTATTCAACCTTATCAATATTTAGTCGTGAAAAGTGTCTCTTCCAATTGCTTTGCATCATTCTTTCTAAAGCTCCACTTACTTTTTTACAATGATAAGGCTGTAGAATAAAGATATAATCTCGAATTGTACCTCGGTTGAATTTTAATCCCAGCCATTTTGCTGACACAAGTTCTTTTCGCCTCTGTAACGGTTTAAACCTTCGTAAATATAAGTGCTCTTTTTCTCTGCACCGATGATTGTAAAATACAACACTCTTGCCGGCTAAATAATAGCCTACCAGTTCATCTTCAGTTACATACTTATCGCTTTTTGCCGAGGAAAGGGAAACGCTTTTCACAATTAAGCCATTATCTGGGTCACAAAATATAACATCTGAGTCAGCCAAGGCTTTCATAGAATTCTTAAACCAAACATCTCTATTAAAGGATTTATCATTTCCTGGTCTGAGAATGGCAGAGTAATATTGGGCGTTAGGGATAAGTTCAGCGGCTTCAAGGGCAGCAACACTTCTATTACTTTCAACTATTCTCCGCAGGCTATTTAATAACTCATCATCACATCCCTGAAATGACTTGTCGCTAAGATATCCGATATGCTTTCCATCATCTCTATGATGCTCTTCTGGTTTATATGTCCGGTACCAATTGATACCGATTCTTAATCCCGTACTGGCTATTTGTCTCAGCATACCTATTTTCCCAAAATCCCCAACATCACCAGCATATCTATCCTGCACTTCATCACACCCCTTATACAGTTCATAAAAAAACGGCAATTCTCTTGCTGAAAATTGCCGTTTTATGCTCACTTCCCTTCCTAGAGGAAGGAATTAGGCCAAAAGAGGCCGGTCATTAGATACCCAGCGCAGCTTTCCAATCAGCTTCCTTAAAGCCAACCAGAACAAAGCCGTCACCGATAAGAATCGGGCGCTTCACAAGCATACCGTCTGATGCCAGCAGGCTGTACTGTTCCTCCTCGCTCATGGTGGGGAGCTTGTCCTTCAGCTTCAGTTCCTTATACAACTGTCCGCTGGTGTTGAAGAACTTCTTCAACGGCAGACCGCTCTTTTGATGCCAATCCTTCAATTCCTCCGCTGTAGGATTATTTTTTTGGATATGCCTTTCTTCAAAGCTTACCTTGTTGGCCTCCAGCCACTTCTTAGCCTTCTGGCAAGTAGTTCATCTAGGGTAGCATACAAATAACATAATTCCCCTCCAAATAATTACTCTACTACCTTATCCCTCATCCTTTTGATAAGCTCTAATACTCCGGCTTCCACCTTAGCAAGGTGTTCTTCCTTTGGTGCCCCTTCAAACTCCACGGATTCGATGAAATCCCAATTCATCTTATTTCTTTCAATTATTTCTTTCAGCTCCTTCTCAGCACCGCCGGACCAACCATAGGAACCAAACCTAAAAGCTACCTTACCGGTAATCCTCTTTCTGCCAACCTCATTTAAAGCTGCTGCAACCGGTGGGAAAAGCTTGTACTCATAAGTAGGTGCTGCAATAATTATTCCTGCAGATCTAAAAACAGTTGCAACCATTTCACTTTCACTTTCTAGCGGCATTTGCAGCTTGTTGTATTTGACGCCTTCTCTTTTTAGAATGCTTTCGGCGTGTTCAATTGCTTTTGCAGTCATGCCATACATAGATCCCCACAGTATGGTGACTTCATTCTTACCTGCCCCTTCAGCATAGCGGGCAAACCTAATATAATCATCTATGATCTTTTGAGGATTCTTTCTATAAACCGGGCCATGGCTAGGCGCTATTGTATTTACTTCCAGGGTTTTTGCTTTCTCAATTGCCTTTTTCACACTAGTTGTAAAAGTTATCATTACATTGGAATAATATCTCATTCCTTCAGATTCAAAGAAATCTACCTCTTCAGGTGTCAGCTCATCATCAAAACAATGATCCCCCATCATGCCAAATGATCCAAACATATCACATGAAAAGAGAGTTTTTGTAGACCTTTCATAGCTGTACATGGTGTCTGGCCAGTGAACATTTGGTACCGGATGGAAACTCAATACTTTGCCCTTTCCAAGGTCTAAAGTATCTCCTTCCTTCACAATCTTTATTTTGTCTTCATTATAAAATGAGGTTACCATCTTGGCTGCTTTTTCAGTGCATATTATTGTGAAATCATCCTTAACTTTTCTGAAGTTTGAAATCCAGCCGGAATGGTCCGGTTCCATATGATTAACGATCAAATAATCTATTTTTTGTGGATCAACACCTATTTCTTCTAAACCTTTATAAAGAGTTTCAGGTACTCCATCCCAACCTATTACACCATCGATTATTGCAGTCTTGTCCCCCTGAACTATATAGGAGTTAATAGTTACCCCGTTTGCAAGCTCCCACATTCCCTCAAACAGTATCTCCTCAACATTCAGAGTAAGCATATGGATTCCGTCAGCGATTTTCAATGTCTTCATAGATAATCCCCCTTGGATACACAGTATCAAATAACTGCTCTACATATAGAATAAACAAGATCTAGAAGAAAGACAACAGATTTTGCCGGGAACAGGCAAAGTGGGACCAGGACCTACCCCCCTTCCCCGTCCCCTACTCTTCCTCTA
>Ga0134092_1002649_pt1 | contig 13333 bp, 14 predicted proteins | sample 3_6taG_FD_94454 | JGI IMG/M metagenome (GOLD analysis project Ga0134092, IMG submission 94454) | Switchgrass degrading microbial communities from high solid loading bioreactors in New Hampshire, USA - 3_6_20_6_A3 metaG | ecosystem: Engineered > Bioreactor > Semi-continuous > Anaerobic >...
AATAAAAAATATGGTTCCAGAGTACATAAAGGTTTTGCATTAGTTCAGGCCGAACTAAATGAATTGTTTGAAAACTAACTTATACATACAAGAAGTAGTTTACACAAACTTCTTGACACTATCTTAAATTTATCACAACAGTATTTATTATATATATTAAAGGATAAACCAAAAATTATTTATAGAAAAAAATGCAAATTGGGTCTGCTGGCTATAGGAATCTGGGAGCTTTTTCAATATGGCGCTATTGATTTAAAAAAAAATTGTCTAATATCTATCTCTGGTTATGATAACAATAAATTGCAAGATGATTTTCTTAAAGAATTATTATTAATATTAACTAAATCAAAAAAGCAAAGTTTAACTGCTATAGTTGAAAAGCATATTATTTACAGTTCAAGGCAATATAAAAGATATATGGAAGCCATTTTAAATTCATTAGTAGAACAGGGATATATAATTGAATTAAAAAAATGTAAGATGTGTCGAAAGAAATATAAAATTTCAAATGATTTTAAGATAGAGTTTAATTTTGAAAGCAATAATATAATAAAATATGTTATGTCAAAGATAGAAAATACGGATAATAAGGATACTTCGATAACAGATTATTTTATGAAAAAGTATGTTGATAAGTTATTTGATGAATTTAAATTTCATAAATTGGAGACTTTAATTATTATAATATTATCATTTTTTACTGATGATTAGAAAGCATATTTATGTATAAGGATTTATGAATTTAACTTCTTCAAGAAAGGGTTATAATTTTTATGGATATTATACTGTTTATTCTTGGAGCAATTGTTGTAATAAGTATACATGAATTGGGACATTTTCTTATGCTAAAATTATGTGGTTTTAATGTAGAAGAAATATCTATAGGAATTGGGCCAAAACTAATTTTATTTAAACATAAAGATACAAAATATAGCTTACGGCTGATACCTATCGGCGGATATGTTGCATCCCCGGAATTAGATGCAAATTATGAAATCATGGGTCAATCCATAAGAATTTTTAATTTTAAAAAGATGCTTTGTTATTTGGCAGGGCCTTTTTTCAGCTTGGTTTTAGCAATAATACTTATTTTTGCATCAGGAAATATTCTTGGACTACGAGTTGAAAAGATTTATAACCAGCAATTATTAGAGCAAGGAATAGAAAAAGATTACAGACTCCGCAGTATAAACGGCAATAGAGTTTTCCGTATATCTGATATTGAAATACTGCTTAATTCTGATAAAGTAAATATACTTACATTTTCAAAAAATAATAATGACAGATTATATGTTGAGTATTATGCTGATAATTCGGATTATACGCCTACAATAAAAGATGTATATTTTTATGAGCAAACTTTTAAAGAAAAGTTTTTAGCTGTACGCTATACGATCCGGGATCTTATTAAAATTGTAATAGAATCTATAGGTGAATTAATTACAGGAAAAACCTCGGTTATAGAAGATATATCTAATCCCTATAGTAATTATATATTTAAGAAAAATATGAATTTTACATATAACTTTAATGTGTTTCTTGTAATTACTGCAGTATTTTCATGGGGAGTTTCTTTTTTTAATTTATTACCTATTATCGGATTTGATGGTTTTAGATGCATATATACATTGATACCAATAATAATTAATCGCAAATTAACTTTGATAGAAAGAGTAATTATTTGCTGTATCAGTATTTTATTTTCTATATGGGTTATCTTTTGATAATTTTAAATTTTTTTATTGAATAGAAATTATCATCTTAACTCAGGCACCTGTCATATAAGTGCAAGAATGACTTCAATTGATAGGATAATTTTTTAATGTTTTAGGATAAATCTTAACATCATTTCCGATAGATTACTGTAAGGGTATAAGTGGGGCGAGCTAAATGAATGATAGCAGCAGTAACAAAGTAAAATTTATTACAAAACCATTATTATGTATGGCGTGGTTTAGTTTATTTATGACAACCGTACTTTTAGGTCTAATAACGATTTTTGATTTAGGCAGTAAGATTAATTTTTATTTTTATGTTTTTTATTCAGTATATAACATTATATTTGCATATTTGCTGATTGTAAGAATTCCGTTTTTTAAGTAAGAGGGGATAAGAATGCATTCTTTTCTGAATTTCCTCTGCCATGTATAGCGCATGTCATAGTTGACGGAGTGCTTCTTCATTATGTTGTAATACATAAAATATCAAAAAAGCAAGTGATTATAGCAGATCCTGCAAAAGGTATTGTAAAACTGACGCCCGAAGAATTCTTTGGTGAGAAGTCAGAAGAAGGAAAACCACCAAAATATCAGTGGAGTGGTGTACTTATCCTTATGGTTCCCAATACCTCTTTTCAAAAAGGGGATGATACAAAGGGCTTATTTCAAAGATTTTTTTATTTACTAAAACCTCAAAAGCGATTGCTGCTTAACATATTTGTTGCATCACTTATTTTAACTTTATTAGGAATTTTGGGTTCATTTTATTTTAAAGTTTTGCTAGACGATATTCTCCCAGGGGGATTACAAAAAACATTACATATTTTGTCTATAGGAATTATACTGTTAAATCTTTTTAAGGTATTACTTGCAGCAATCCGTTCCCATTTGCTTTTGTATTTAAGTCAAAAGTTGGATATAGCGTTATTGCTTGGATATTACAGTCATGTCCTAAAGTTACCTATGAATTTTTTTGGGACAAGAAAAGTTGGTGAAATTATTTCGAGGTTTCAAGACGCATCAAAAGTCAGGGATGCAATTTCTGGAGCTACTCTAACCATAATGATTGATACCATTATGGCTGTAGCAGGCGGTATAATTCTTTATATGCAAAACGGTAAGATGTTTGCCGTTACAGTCATAGTAGTAATCTTCTATTTTGCTATAGTATTCTGTTTTAATGAATGGTATAAAAAACTAAATCAGGTTCAGATGGAGAATAATGCACAGCTTACATCATATATGGTTGAATCTTTAAACGGAATTCAAACTGTAAAAGCTTACAATGCCGAACGCAAAGTAGATTTAGAAACAGAAACTAAATTCATTCGTTTGTTGAAAAGTGTATTCAAATTAAGTTGGGTCAGCAATCTTCAGGGGTCTTTGGTGGAGTTTGTTGAACTTACAGGAGGAATAATTATTGTTTGGGTTGGAGCCTACAATGTTATAAAAGGTAATTTGACTATTGGACAATTGATTACCTTTAATTCATTGCTGGCTTATTTTCTTGATCCCGTTAAAAATCTTATTAATCTTCAACCACAAATACAAACAGCAATTGTAGCTGCCGACAGATTAGGTGAAATTTTAGATTTAGAAATAGAAAAAGGAATAGATGAAGAAAAGAAACTAAAACCAACTTCTCTGCATGGAGACATAATATTTAAAAATATTACATTCAGATATGGAACAAGAAGACCTGTACTAGAAAATATAAATCTGCATATTAAGCAAGGGGAAAAAATTGCACTTGTAGGTGAAAGCGGCTCAGGAAAGACTACGCTGGTTAAATTGTTGCTTAATCTATATTCTCCGGAATCAGGTGAAATATTAATAAACAACAATAATATTAAAGATATAAATCTAGAATGTTTAAGAGATAAAATAGCATATATTCCGCAGGAAATATTTTTGTTCAGCGGAAGCATAATGGAAAACCTTGTATTGGGGTTGGATGATGTCACGACTGAGGAAGTTATTGATGCTGCTAAAAAGGCTCAGGCTCATGATTTTATTAATGAATTACCTTTAAGATACGAGACCAGATTAGAAGAAAACGGTTCCAATTTATCCGGCGGACAAAGACAACGGCTTGCAATAGCCAGGGCCATATTAAAAAAACCGGATATTCTTATATTGGATGAAGCAACCAGCAATCTGGATTCTATATCTGAGAGGGCAATTCAGGAAACTCTTGATGAGTACAGCAGAAATATGACCACCATAATTATTGCCCATAGATTAAGTACAATTAAGAAATGTGACAAAATATATGTTATGGATAAGGGTAGAATTATTGAATCAGGCAGCCATGAAGAATTACTCAGTTTAAACGGTTTGTATGCAAAGTTGTGGGGACAGCAGCAGCTTTGATCCGTTTATTTCGTATTTTTATACAAAATATCAAAATTTACTTACCGATGAGTCAAAGAGAAAACTTGAAAATGATTTTTTAAAAAAATGCTACGAACTTATGATTTATCAGGAAAAGCTTGATTATTATAAAACTTATCATGAATATTTAGCTCTTATCAAAGAAATAAACAGTATCCGGCATAAATATGGATTGGTAACTCAGGTTGAACTTAATAAGGACGATGTTAATCTTTTGAATAACAATAAGTTTATTGCAGAAAACGAAAATCTTTATAAAACAACATTAAATTTTATTAAAAAAAATACCGGAATAACTGACGATGACATAAGGATAAGACTGCCTATAAACGTTAGTAAGAAAAATTATAAATATGAAGAAATAGTAAACTCATTTATAAATAATTATTCGGGTTATTATCAAATTCAAAATTATATAGAAAGTTATAAAGAATATTACAATACTGGTTATATTAGTAGCGGTACAGCTTATCGTCAGGTGGAAATGAAAGTAGATTACTACAAATTACAGAAAGATGAGCTGGTTGAAAATATTTATACTTATGTAAATAATGCGATTCATTCTTATGAGCAGGCATATAAATCAAGAGAGGCTGCTTTAAAGGAACTGCAAATAAAAGAAAAAAGATACGATACTTTAACTTCAAAGTTTAAATATAAGAGAGCCAGCAGGATTGAAGTTCTAGAAAGTTTAGTTGAATTGAAAGCGGCAAAAGTGGCATATTATCAGAGCTGTTATGATGTTATTATGTGGCAGGATATTCTTGACAATTATATAGTGTCATAACATTATCTGCCAAGGTATTAGCTGATTATATATAAATAATTTTTCAAATATGTCATGTTATATATTGTAAATTTATGTTAGTGTGACAGTGTCTTAAATATTAATTTATATTTTAAAAAAGGAAGTGACAATTATAATTCTTTTGGTACCTGTTTTTGCACCTGTTGCTATATAGTTTATGATGTAGGTAAAGCGGTTGTTAATATGTTGTCAGTGAATATAAAAATGCAGCAGCAGAAGGTACCAGACGCGGAACAGTTGATGCATATAATGATTATTACTACTATAAAAATCAACGAGAATGAGGTGAAGTAGATGGTTATTGCTGATTTGGCTTTTGAAAATATTCCTGATGATCAAATATTAGAATTAAGCGGTGGATGCGTTATTGGTACGATTTTATCAATAGCAGGTACGCTTATAACATTAAATGGAATATACGAAACCGGAAAAGATCATATTTATGATTATTATTATGATAAAGCATATAAAGCCGAAACGGCAAGACTTGAAAGGATCGAAAAAAGTCAAACCAGCAGTAGTTATTACGGCGGTGGAGGCGTTAGTTATTTAACATTATATCAATACATAACTTAAGAATTTTGGTATGATCTGATTTATCTTTATATTAAATTAATAACCTCCTATGTTTTCAAAAAAATGGATTTCCAACCTCAAAAAACATAGGAGGTTATCAAATAAGGAGAATATATGTTTAAAATTAAGTTTTCTAAACATAACATTAAAAAGATGATAAATATAATATTTCTTAGTATTATTATCATATGGGATATATATTTTCTTGTAGATTTGATTTTTTTTAGTGATAAATTCAGGAAACCATATGTAGGCATAAATTATAAGGATTATAATTTGGTAAATAACAATAAAAAGGAATCGGATTCTTTGTCGGTTGAAGAAAAAGCAGCTGATTTTCAGTTTATGATAGATTTTATGTATGAGAATTATCCATTGATTCATATAGATGAAGAAATATACGGAATAGTTTTTGAAGAGAAAAATGATAAGTTTCGTAAGTTGATAGAAGATACGAAAAATGATTTTGAATTTTATCTTACTCTGTATAAATATTTTTCGACTGTTAAAAGTGCACATACTTATCTTTTGTTTCCTGACCCTGTTTTTCTGGAAAATATTCAGGTAAATAATTTGTCCAATATCATGGAAAATAATTTATATATAGAACGACTTCAATATTGGAAAAATCTATTATATGAGAATGTAAAAAATTATAATTTGGATGACATAGTAAAATTTAAGTATATTGACGGAAGGTATTATGAGACTGAATTTTTTGACACTTATATTACTCATATTAATGGCCAGCCGGTACAGGAGTTCATTGACAACCATGAAAGTATATTAAATAAGAATTTCAGTTTTAGGAAGAATGCATTATATTTTAGTAGTCTAATTTTTAATAAGGTTCAAGGCGAACCGGTATCGGTTCGAATGAATAACGGGATAGAATATAATCTATATCATGCGCCTGAGTATGAATTTTCATATATTTATAACTTAAATGAAGAGCAACCTGAAATTTTTTATTTATTAGATGAAGTAAAACGGATTTGTTATTATAGGATAGATTCTTTTCAAATCAGATATCTTAATAAAATACGTAAGCTTTCAGAGGAGATTATTGAAAAGAAGGATAGTATTGATACTGTAATTTTTGATATAAGAAACAATAATGGCGGACATCTATTGACATTTATTGATGGTATTTTAGATCACTTTATAAATAAAGAATACAAATTTACATATAAGTACTATGTACCGTTTACAGAATTTCATTCTGCATTTAAATATGAGTATAGAAGTAAAATAATCAAGAATCCTGTAATTGGAATAAAAAATAAAACCAATTTATATTACTCATATAAACGTAAAATTGAATATGGGGAAAAAAACCCGTAATATTTAAAAACATGTATGTACTAATTTGTGAGGCGACAGGTTCGGCTGCAGACACATTCGCTGCAATAATGAAAAACGGCAATCATGCAATTTTGGTAGGGCAAAATACGGCAGGAGAAGGTTTGGGAGATACTAGTTGTGTAATAAGATTGCCAAATAGCGGGATATTAATAAGTTTTATGGGGTCTTACGGAATAAATAAAGACGGTATGTCTAATTCAAAATACGGAACAGCACCTGATTATTATGTTACCCCAAATATTTATGATTATAAAAAAGGTATTAATATTGAAAGCGGACTTAAGACAATAAATGAAATGCTTAAATATGATACACAGCTAAAGTTTATTGTCAATAAGTTAATCTCAGAAGATTTATAAAGCTTAGTATCAGGAATAATCATGAATCATATAGATTTACATAGTAACCATTTGGCAGAAATATCAAAGCAATAGAGAAAAGGATATTTAAAATGAACATGATTTGACAATAAGAAAGGATAAATATAAGAAAAAAATAATTTTAATATATTAGTAGCAGGAGTATATATGTTTTCGCTAATTTTAAAATAAAGTTTTGGCTCAATGTCAAGTGTTGGAATATAGTGTACCAAATCAAAACTCTGGGCATAGAGCCTATTTTTATGATAGGAGATACAAGATTGTAGCATGAATTCAAAAGTTATAATTTGGTTTATAGAATTTTCCAAATACGACATTTTAATATATGGTGATATATGTAAATATATTGTATAGATAACAGATGATGCGTATTGGAGGAAAAATAATGAATATTATATCTGGACAAATTTTTGAAATGGAAAATTTAGTATCAAGATCAGGTAAATTTACAATAGCTCAATTTCAGGAAGCTTTAATGGAAACTGCTCAAAAGTTTAAAGATTATATAGCCAATAACGGTGAAAACAATAATCTTCAACCCATTACTTTAGTTTATCTTGTTCAATCAAAACAGAATAATAGGGTAATTACCGATATTTATATCGGCATAAGTCCAAATATATTATAAATTAAAGCAGGCTGACCATATTAAATTACAAAAAGTTGCTAAAATTCAATGTTTTCCAAACATGTCATGGGGCTGTTTTGCTTGCTTCATCATGCGGTACTCTTGCACCAGTTGTAATCCCGGTAATTAAAGTAACAGTTTCTGCTAAAGTTGTTGCCGGTGCAGCTGGAGCAGTTGGGGGCGCAATCGGTGGTGCTATTAAAAGTGCTCTTAATGACTAAAAATAATTTATTAAAATGAGAAAGGGGAATAAATATGAATAATGAATTATTTGTAACCCTTAATGATTATGAGCTTTATAGTATCGACGGTGGTGGCATTTGGGATGTTGTAAAAGACGCAGCAATTTAATATAAGGTTAAATAAAATATCATTATAGCATATATATAAAAATCATGGTTGATTAAACCCCTGCTATGATTTCGGTCACAGACCAGAACATAGCAGGGGTTTTGTGGTACCTAATTGTCATATTTCTTTGTAAGCCTAGAGAGGATAACAATATTGTTATTTGAAGCCGAATATGTTACAATATTTCATTAGTATTATTCTTCATTGCACGAATGAAAGGAAGAACTTTGAATGATTAGTATTGATAAACTCTCCAATGGGATAACCGTTGTAACGGAAATTATGCCATATCTTAAAAGTGCCGCCTTTGGAGTATGGGTCAGGGTAGGTTCCGCTAATGAAGATGAAAGCAATAATGGTATTGCCCATGTAATAGAGCATATGATGTTTAAAGGAACAAAAAACAGAACCGCCAAACAGATAGCTGATGAAATGGCGAAAATCGGCGGTAATATTAATGCATATACCAGTAAGGAATGTACTTCTTACTATGCGACAACCCTTAGTGAGCATTTGCCGATGGCAATAAGGATTATCGGGGATATGCTAAATAATTCTCTGATTGACGAAAAAGCCTTAAGAAAAGAAAAGGGCGTTATTTTGGAAGAGATTGATATGTATGAAGATTCTCCTGAAGACTTGGTTCATGATTTGCTTCAGCAAAGAATTTGGAAGGATCATCCTTTGGGATATATTATCTCAGGTAAAAAAACTACGGTAAGGAAGATAAGCAGGGAGCAAATTCTTGATTTTTTGCATACATTTTATACAGGAGAAAATATCGTAATTTCTATAGCCGGCAATTTTGATCGGGAAGAAATACTTGCACTTGTCGAAGAGGAATTCGGTAAAATCAGACCTAAAGGCATAAAGGACTATATCCCTCCCGAAAAACCGGTTTATCGCAAGGTGGTATGCAAAAAACGTAAGGATATTGAACAGCTTCACATAAATATGGCTTTTGATTGCATATCCTTCTTGTCGGAAGAAAGGTTTGCTCTGTCAATACTTAATTCCATCCTCGGAGGAAGTGTCAATTCGAGATTGTTCCAAAAGGTGAGGGAAGAAGCCGGACTGACATATGCTATTTATTCATACGGCAGTTCATATAAGACGACAGGTCTGCTCCATATATATGCGGCTATGAACCCCGGCCAAAAAGATACGGTATTAAATATGATCTACGATGAAATAGAAGATTTAAGGAAAAACGGGATTACCCCTGACGAACTTGCCATGACAAAAGAACAGATAAAGACGGAGCTTATTTTGGGAAGTGAAGGGGCAAAAAACAGGATGAATGCCAACGGAAAATCTATGCTTAACCGGGGCAGGTTGGTACCTCTGGATGAAACGATTGAGGGTATTAATAAAGTAACCATTGAAGATGTGCAGGATTTTGTAATCAAATATTTGGATATTTCCAACGCCTCCATGTGTTTGGTAGGAAACATAAAATAATTATTTAAACTATCCTTATTTAACCAAAGGGGTTTTATATGTCGTTATCCGGTATATTGCTAAATCAGATTCTTATTATTTTTATAATTATATTGATAGGAGTTATCTGTTACAAAGTCAAACTTATTGATGACGAAACCAACAGAAAACTTTCGGATATTTTACTGTATTTAGTTACGCCGGCAGTTATCTTTGTATCATACCAGAGAGATTTCAGTACGGAACTGATGGAGGGATTGCTGCTTTCTTTACTTTTTGCCACCGTGGTCCATGTGGTAGGTATTTCGGTTTCTTACATACTTATAAGGAAAAAGAAGCGGATTTTCGTAACTGAAGACGGTAAGCGTAGTAGTAAGATTATTGAAAATGAAAACGTTGAAGTGGAACGTTTTGCTTCCTCATATGCCAATGTGGGCTATATGGGTATTCCGCTTGTAAGCGGCATATACGGCAGTGAAGGAGTGTTTTATGTTACAGCTTATATAACTTTGTTCAATATTCTGATATGGACCCACGGAGTTATGATGATGTCAGGCATTAAAGAACTGAAGTTTAGGAAAATGGCAGGTATGTTCTTATCACCGTCAATAATATCAATATTTCTTGGCCTGATATGTTTTATATTGCAGATAAAAGTGCCGAAAGTTCTTTACGATGCTCTAAATCATGTGGCTTCGTTAAATACGCCCTTAGCTATGCTGGTTGCGGGCGTAACAATAGGAAAAACCAATATTATAAAAATTCTTACAAGTAATATAAGAATATATTATGTGCTGTTTATAAAGCTAATTTTGCTTCCTTTGCTGATAATAGCCTTAATTATAAAACTTCCCGTTAAGGAAATAGTTAAAATTATTGCAATAATTATGGCGGCATCACCGTCTGCGACAACGGTTATTTTATTTTCTTTAAAGTATAAGAAGAATTCCGTACTGGCTGCGGAAATATTTACCCTGGCTGTACTGTTTTGTGCAGCTACAATACCCTTGATAGTAAGAATTACCGAAAGTTTTTTATAATAGATTTAAAATAGTTGTTTTATTATTGTAAAAACTTATATCTTGATTTTTGGCTTGACTTTGCATATCATAATGCTATAATAATTAAATTAATAGTAATAGTTTATATAGTGAACACGTTGAAGAGAAGAGTACTATACGGAAGATTACAGAGAGAGATACATTTGGTGGAAGTATCTTATTCGGAAGTATAGGAAAACCGCCTCGGAGTGGCCCTAATAAGGTCCGGTGATTCCGTTATAATCAAATTGAGTGGGCGCATTGCGCCAAGAAGGGTGGAACCGCGGCATATTATTGCTCGTCCCTTCCGGTTTAACAGAATAAATCGGAAGAGACGGGCTTTTTTAATTGAAATCTTAATTAAATACTTGGTTGCTATTTTAATAAATTACCCGGATTTCGCGTGATAAACCTGTTATATTGTTGAAGCACTTTTGGAATAATGAGTCACAAACATTATATTGACGGCATTTGCCTGCAATAAAAATGTAACTTAAAGATTTTATCAAAATGATACATGGCTCAATTTATGACATTAAAAAATTAATGTCGGGAAAAATGATTACATTTAATTAAAAGATTGTAAATGATATTTACATCTAAAAGAAAGGAGTTTCTATAATGAAAATAACTTTAAAAGACGGATCAGTAAAAGAGTATCAAAGCGGAATGTCCGTATATGAAATAGCCAAGGACTTAAGCGAAGGCCTGGCAAGAGTCGCATGCGCAGCCGAAATTGACGGTAAGGTTGTTGATCTTCGCACCGTGGTAGATAAAGATTGCATCTTAAATATTTTAACCTTTAACGATGATGGAGGCAAGGCTGCCTACCGCCATACCGCATCCCATGTTCTTGCTCAGGCGGTTAAAAGGCTTTATCCGGAGGCTAAACTTGCTATTGGGCCAGCCATTGAAAACGGCTTCTATTATGATTTTGATATAGCTCCTTTTGACCGGGAAGCCCTTGATAAACTGGAAGCAGAAATGAAAAAAATTATAAAAGAAGGCCATGAGATTAAACGCTTCAGTTTACCAAGAAATGAAGCTATAGCATTTATGAAGGAAAAGGGTGAAATTTATAAGGTTGAACTGATTGAGGAACTTCCTGAAGACGCGGAGATTACTTTTTATCAACAGGGAGAATTTGTGGATTTGTGCGCAGGTCCTCATCTGATGAATACCAAGGAATTAAAGGCTATTAAGCTGATTTCTTCTTCAGGTGCATACTGGAGAGGTTCGGAAAAGAACAAAATGCTTACAAGAGTATATGGTACCGCATTTAATAAGAATGCCGATCTGGATGCATATTTGGCTCATTTGGAAGATATCAAGAAACGGGACCACAATAAGCTGGGAAGAGAGTTGGAGATATTTACTACAGTGGATGTAATCGGTCAGGGACTTCCTCTTCTTATGCCGAAGGGTGCTAAGATTATACAGACCCTGCAGCGCTGGATAGAGGACGAAGAGGAACGGAGAGGCTATATGAGAACAAAGACTCCTCTTATGGCTAAGAAAGACTTGTATGTCATATCCGACCATTGGAATCATTATAAAGAGGGTATGTTTGTAATCGGTGATGAAAACAAGGAAGATTCCGAAATATTTGCCCTTCGTCCTATGACCTGTCCTTTCCAATACTATGTTTATAAGCAATCACCGAAAAGTTACAGAGACCTGCCTTGCAGGTATGCAGAAACTTCAACCCTGTTCAGAAACGAAGATTCCGGAGAAATGCACGGTCTTACCAGAGTAAGGCAGTTTACCATTTCCGAAGGCCATTTGATTGTTACTCCCGAGCAGGTTGAAGAAGAATTTGCCGGATGTCTTGAACTTGCCATGTACTGCTTAAAGACCTTGGGCCTTGACAAGGATGTTACTTATCGTTTGTCCAAGTGGGACCCCAACAATAAGGAAAAATACCTGGGCGATGAAAAAGACTGGGAAAGAATGCAAAACAAGATGCGTGAAATGCTAATCAAAAACGGCGTAGATTTCGTTGAAGCCGAGGGCGAGGCAGCATTTTACGGACCGAAACTGGATATTCAGGCAAAGAACGTATACGGCAAGGAAGATACTATGATTACCATTCAGCTGGACTTCATACTGGCTGAACGTTTCGATATGACTTATATGGATGCCAACGGCGAAAAGAAACGTCCTTACATCATCCACAGAACAAGTATCGGTTGTTACGAAAGGACACTGGCATGGCTTATCGAAAAATATGCAGGCATGCTGCCTACCTGGCTGTGTCCCGAACAGGTTCGTATCTTACCTATTTCCGAAAAGTATCATGAATATGCGCGTAAAGTTAAGGAAGAACTGCAGAATAATAACGTTCTTGTAACCGTGGATGAAAGAGCAGAAAAGATCGGTTATAAGATCAGGGAAGCAAGACTGGACCGTATTCCTTATATGCTTATAGTCGGTCAGAAAGAAGAGGAAGAAGGTATGGTTTCCGTAAGAAGCCGTTACCTGGGCGATGAGGGCCCGAAACCTCTTACTCAGTTTATTGAAGAAATTTGCAGGGAAATCAGGACAAAAGAAATTCGAAAGATTGAAGTAACAGAATAATGGTACCTGACACCGTAAATAAACTGTAAACAAAATGTGAATAATTTGTAAACAGC
>Ga0134092_1002656_pt1 | contig 13313 bp, 10 predicted proteins | sample 3_6taG_FD_94454 | JGI IMG/M metagenome (GOLD analysis project Ga0134092, IMG submission 94454) | Switchgrass degrading microbial communities from high solid loading bioreactors in New Hampshire, USA - 3_6_20_6_A3 metaG | ecosystem: Engineered > Bioreactor > Semi-continuous > Anaerobic >...
AGCTAAACGGTAATATATATTATGTAAATAAGCGCATATTGGTTACGATTTGCTAAACAATAAATCATACGAGATTATTTAGGTTTACGGATTGGTACATTTGTGATGTGTCATTGCTGAAAAGATAATATTAAATAAGATGTTATTGGCCTTAATCAGATGAATGCATTTTGCAGTGAGACAGGTTTTGATTTATAAAATATAGGGAAGGATAGGAGAGAAGTCATTAGATAGCTGTTAATATATTTAATTAGCGCTTTTAACAAAATAAAAAATAAGCCTGAACTCCGATTTAAAATAAGGAGCCAGGCTTATCGGAAGACACTAACCTTATTGTTCTTCGTCTAAATCTTCCAATATTATCAAAGGAATGTTATCTTCATTTCGTGTGAATGTAATTTTAATATTGCTATTTTTATATAATTTGGTATTGGAAACTGAAATACCGTTATCAATTTTACTTTGTAAATCACTTGTGTCATTTAAGTCAACATTTTTAAAAACTATAGAGTATATGTTGAAACTGGTGTCAGCTAACGGTATTATTTCATCACTCCAGTTGTCTGGTACCCAGGTTAATAATACTCTTTTCTTTTCACTAAAATATTCACTTATGCATTTGTATCCTGATTCCGGAATAGTGGTATTGACCGTTTTGGAATATGCTTTTGCTGCATCTATAAAAGGTTGTGCCTGTGAATCTGTTAATTTAGTGGAAGTTAATTTCTTATACACTGAGTTTTCCGTATTATCTGTATTTTGAATACCGACAGTACCCTCTCGCATGTTGATGTTTTCCGGCGGCTGAGATTCAGTCTCTATTATGTCTTTTTTTGAATTTATGGTATTCTGCGCAAATGCTGTAAGTGTAAAACATGATAATGCAATCAGAACACTAATAATACAAAGTGATATTATACTAATTTTACTGTATTTTCTGTTATCAATCATAAAAATCCCTCCTTGTGTTATTGTTATCAAATCTCCGGATCTTTGACATTATAAAGATAACAGTTAATTGTCATTGTTCTATAATCTTTTTGTCATGATTTTGTAAATATTCTTCATCCGGTATGGAGACAATAACTGATGTCCCTTTTCCAACTTTGCTTTTTATTTCAATATGTCCGTTATGGGCTTCGGTAATCGCCTTGCAAAGGGATAACCCAAGACCGTTGTTTTTTTGCCTTTTGTCCCTTGAACTGTCAAGCATGAAAAAAGGCTTAAAAATATCATCTATATGTTCTTCCGGTATTCCTGAACCATGATCTTCCACGCTAAAAATCACCGATGAGTCACAGGAGTATACTTTAAGCTTAATAATATCTCCTTTTTTTGATGCCTTGGATGCGTTTTCAACGAGATTGGATAACAAAGCTATAAAAAGATCCTGATCAATGAAGGAATATTCAACTGAAGACTCAATCTCCAGGGACTGATTTTTTTCAGATAATGTGTGTGTTGTGGCATGTACTAGTTGTTCAAGCATTGCTGCGACGTATACCTTTTTTTTATTAATTGCATGCTCGTTTGAAAGCCTGAACAGCTCAAGAAGTTTTTCTGATATATTGTCCAAACGCTTACTTTCTTTATAGATAAAAGATATGGCCTGTTTAACATAATCTTCATCAAGGCTGCAATTTTGTATCAGGCTTGAGTAGCCCATTATCGAAGTAAGGGGTGTTTTAAGTTCATGAGCAAGACTGGCAATAAAGGTTTCCCTGTCTTTTGCCTCCTGCTTAAGCAATCTGACTTTTTCCTGAACTGCATCAGCCATTTGGTTGAAATCTTCAGCCAATTGACCGATTTCGTCACTGCTCCTGACCTTTATACGCTGCTCATACATTCCTTTGGTGATGGCTCTTGCCTGCAAGCTTAATTCCCTGACCGGATTTAATGAGTATTTGGTAATTAGAAACAGCCCAAAACCTAAAATCACATTGCTGCATAAAAGCCACAGGGAAACTTCCAGTGCTAATGATTTTTGACTCCTTATCAAATCGGTAATATCATGCTCATAATCTAACCGGTACAGATTCTCATTTATATTAATCCATCCGGATACAAATAAAACCGTACGTTCTCCTATGCTCCGTATAACATGGCTACGCCGGCCGTCTTCGGAAGGACTAAGCTTCATGGCTTTTTCATCTTCTTCATTTATGCTACTGTACAGTTTTTCGCCGTTTTTGCTTGTAACTGCAAGAAAACTGTTGTTTTCTGTGTAATAACGCCCATAATTCCTTACAGCAGTTGATAGTACTTCATATGCCAGATTAGTATCATTTTCAAATTGTTCGGATATGGAGCCTGCATACATTATTAAAGCATTACTTATCACATTGTGTTTATCCAGTGAGTTAGTGATTTCCCTTTTTATATTGTTCTCACCTGAGAGGGATATAACATGATACGATAAAACCAATGTGACTATGGTTATTAGTAAATAGCTCATCAGAAATATCTTTTTCCACAAATGAATCTTGTAGAATTTTTTAATCATGGTTAATACTCCAATCGATATCCCATTTTATGCACTGTTTGAATCTTATCCGCCAGTCCCAGTTTGTTCCTCAGATTCAGTATATGCGTGTCTACTGTGCGGGTGCTGCCGTAGAAATCATATCCCCATACATGTTTTAACAAGCTTTCACGCGAAAAAGCGATGTTGGGGTTATTCAACAGAAATTCAAGCAGTTCGTATTCCTTTGGCGTTAAAGCTACAAGCTGGCCGTCTTTGTAAACATTATGACTTTTACAGTCAACTCTTATATTTTTAATAATGTATGTATCAGATGAGCTGTCGAGCCTTCGAAGGGCAACTTCAACCCTTGCCAGCAACTCTAACGGTTCGAAAGGTTTTGTTATATAATCTTCTGCTCCAAGCTTTAAACCTTTAACTTTGTCCATAATGTTTATCTTTGCGGTAACAAATATGGCAGGGATATTCCTGTCCTTCAATATTTCCAACAGATTGTAACCATCGACTCCGGGAAGCATTATATCAAGCAATGCCAGGCTGAAATCGTATTCATTAATGAGTTCCAAAGCTATATTTCCGTCAGTTGCAACTTTACAGTCATATCCCGAAGTGGCCAGTGTAATTCTTTCAAGTTCTGCGATTGAAAGATCATCTTCTGCTATCAGAATAAGGTGTTTCACAGTTACCTCCTAATAGTGATGCTGATTGAGGGTCAGGATATGCTCAGCATTATTTATTTCCGGGTTAAAATACAACAAATAATAAAGATGTTATGACATTTAAATATACAAATTCGTTATGTTAACAATAATTATTATAGCATTAAAACTTTATTGATTTGTCATGAAAATGTAAAAATTCAACAGCTCATCTTAATTTATATCAAGTTATTAAACAATTTTTGAATAAGCTTATAGAGTAGATTTTTTAGGAATATTACAGGCTTTTCTGTAATATTTTTTAGTATTCCGGATCTTACATGAATGAGATAAATGCCGGAATATTAAGCAGCGGTAAACATGTTATAGTGTACAGATATCCTGAAGTATCTGACTACCGTTGTTTTTTGATGTATTAAGAACAAAATTAAAGCTGCTACATACAATGAGATATGCAGTTAATGGCAGTTCAGAAGTGACAAGTTCAGGAGGTAATTAAATGGGCAAATTAATCAAAATACCGAGTGAGCATAGAAAAATTCTGCTTGGTGTCATTATTCCTGTTGGCAGCTTACTATATATGCTATATATATATCTGGGCATTTCAATATATTTTATAAACCATTTTTATTTCAGAACTTCAATTAACGGTATAAGTGTTTCAGGCAAAAGTGTAAAAAATACGCACAGGAAAATAGAAAACATAATAAAGGCATATGAACTTGAATTGGAGGAGAGAGGAGGTAAGAAAGAAAAAATCAGTGCCTCTGATATTGGAATGAAATACATTGCAAAGGATAAGGTAAAAGAATTAAAAGACAGTCAAAATCCTCTATGCTGGATTAAGGGACTTTTTAGCAAAGAAGAATACAAATTAAATGAAATATATTCATTTGATGAAAACCTGCTGAAAAAAAGTATTGATAACCTTGCATGCTTTAAAGCGGAAAACATCACCGAACCTAAAAATCCAGGGTTTAAGTATACAGGAAATAAATATGAAATTGTAAAGGAAGTTGAAGGCAACAAAGTAATAAAAGAAGTTTTGTATAAACAAGTGGCCAAGGCGGTTATCAATGGCGATAAAAAACTAAACCTTGAAGCTGCCGGCTGCTATCAAAAGCCTCAATATACTTCCTCTTCAAAAGAAATCGTCAGTGTAAGGGATAAATTGAATAAATATGTAAGTGCGAAAATAACATATACCTTCGGGAAAAGAACTGAAGTAGTTGATGGTTCCATAATAAATACCTGGCTTTATATTAATGAGAACTATGAAATATTTTTTGATGAAGCAAAAGTAAGAACATATGTTGATATGCTGGCCGATAAATATGACACTATTGGCAAGACAAGAACTTTTGTTGCATCATCAGGAAAAACAATACAGGTAAGCGGCGGAAGCTATGGATGGAAAATAAACAGATATGAAGAAGTGTATGATTTGATTGAGGTTATAAAAGAGGGAAGAACCACAACTAAAGAGCCTTTATATATGCAGGTTGCGGCTGTTAATGATGTTAATGATACAGGCAATACGTATGTTGAAATTGATCTCACTAAGCAGCATTTATGGTTTTATAAAAATGGTTCTCTGGTAGTAGAAGGCGATGTGGTCACCGGAGATATAAGCAAGAATTATGCCACACCTCCGGGAACTTATTATTTATATTATAAACAAAGGGATACTATATTAAGAGGGCCTGACTATGAAGCGCCTGTGAGTTACTGGATGCCTTTCAACGGTGGTATAGGCATACATGATGCAACCTGGAGATCAGCTTTCGGAGGTAATATATATCTTTATGATGGTTCTCACGGCTGTATAAATACTCCATATTATGTAGCTGAAACTATATTCTATAATATCGAACCAGGCACACCGATAATCTGCCATTATTAATGCTTAAAATGACAGCTAACCTTTGTCTTGCATATTACTTTTTATTGCCGCCTTTTATACCTATAGTCAGGGTGACTGCAAGTCCGCCCCATAAAACTATGGCACCAAACAGAAAAAATGCTATGGAAGTAGCTGTCATTTATTTCACCTACCTTTATCATGAGAGATTTCTAATATGGTACCTTCTTTCCATGGACATCTGCTTAAAATTAATGAACCTGCAATGCCAAGAAGTATTACTCCCCAGCCGAAAATTAAAATAGCTTTAATAGAGTACCCTCCATATGGTGTGCCAATCTCAGTTATGAGATTTTGTACGACCATATAAGATAATACTGCGGGAGTAACTAATTTAATCATAACATCCCACCATCTGCCAACATTGTAGTAAGATATGGGGTTTGTATGTTCCCTTATCTTATATGCGCCAAACAGCCAGCCTATTATAAAAGCTTCTAATAAACCGGTTACTATTATTCCATAAGCATTAATAAATTGATCTATGATATCGAGGTAATATAACCCGGCTCCTGTGGAGTAGAATATGCTGATTATATATCCTCCGAGGCATGCTAAAGTAACAACTTTTTTTCTGCTTGCACCCGTCTTGTCAATAACAGCTGAAGAGAAAGATTCAACCAGAGAGATTGAAGAAGTAATTCCTGCAAATACTAGGCAAGCAAAAAACAATACCCCGAAAATCACTCCTAAAGAACCCATAACACTAAAAACCTTAGGAAAAACTACAAATGCCAATCCAATGCTTTGAGTAGCAACTTCGTCTAAAGCTATTCCCTGGCTGGAAGCCATGTATCCAAGTATAGCAAAGACACCTATAGCAGCTAGAAATTCAAAGCCGCTATTTGCAAAAGCGGTTATAAAAGCGCTGTTGTTAATGTCGGTTTTCTCCGGGAGATAGCTTGAATAAGTTACCATTATGCCCATGGCCAGGCTCAATGAGAAAAATACCTGTCCGTATGCAGATACCCAAACTTTTATATCCAATACCTTAGACCAGTCAGGAGTAAACAACTTATTTAAGCCAAGTTCAGAACCTGGTAAGGTAACACCTCTTATTACTATAATTATCATTATAACAACAAGTGTTGGCAATAAAACTTTGTTTATTTTTTCAATACCGCCTGAAACTCCATTGTAACAAACAAACCAATTTATTAACCATATTATGGTTATACCGATGAAAACCGGCCAGACTATTCCATTCAGGACAAAAGGTCCGCTTGATCTTTTAATAAAATCATTAAAGAAAAATGAGTCAGTATCTGAACCCCATGCTTGTGTTAAGCTGAAATACAGATAATTTATTGCCCAGCTTAATATCAACGTGTAATAAGTTAAAATTATAAATGAATTGATGCTGGGCCACCAGCCGAGCCATTCCCATTTTTTGTTTGCTCTGGCCATTGCTAATGGTGTTGAGCCTTTGTACTTATGCCCTAAACCATATTCCAATATCATTAAAGGAATGCCTGCTGTAAAAAGTGCTATAAAGTAAGGAACCAAAAATGCGCCTCCGCCGTTGGAATATAGAACATATGGGTATCTCCATATATTTCCTAATCCTACAGCCGAACCAATTGCAGCTATTATAAAACCGAGTTTTGATCCCCATTGGTCTCTTTCCTGTTTCGTTTTAACCAACTCCTCTAAATTAATATGAATGTTTCATATGAGTTTAATTTTGCCTGTATTTTAACTTTCTATGCAAACTGTATATAGAATGAGGTATAAAAAGGTATCAGTATAAAATCACTTATTTTATATATTTATTTTAAAATATTATAGGGTAATTTGGTATAATAGTATTTGTAAATAATGTGATTTTATGGCATAATTACTTACATAATAAATATATTTGTAATAAATTGTACGAAAATTGTCAGTTTGAATTTATTTGACTATTGGTATCAAAAAGGGGGTATCTCATGAAATTAACCAAAAAGCTGCTTTCATTGACAAATATGCATTTATTTTGCCTGTTTTGTCTGTCGTTATTTTATTTTTTAAGTTCAATAATATGCAGATATGGAATAGATGAGGCACTTAAAATTGAGGATTTTATGATAATATTTTTCATAACGCTGTTAATGCTGATTTTTTTGAATATTCTTAATGTTTTAAGGTTTTGTGCACAGGTTAAAAACAAAAAGTTTAATGATTCATATATCAGCCTGTTTACAAGCGTTTTCTCATTAATATTAGCTGTGGCAGGCACTTCATTTTATTTACAAAAAATTGATTTGATTTTTTGATACATATATTGTGAATGATCAACTAAACAGATTATTATCATAAATTTCAGTAGATACCACATATTGATATATGAAGAATAACTAATTAATTCTGCTTCTGAGTAGAACAATTGCTCAAAATAAGGAAGCAGAATTTTTGTTATACTATTTTCAGATAAAATAGATTATTTTTAGATGCAAATAATAGAAAAGAATCAATAAAACATGATAATATAGAATAGGTTTTTATTAAACCAGGAAGTTTACCGTAAGTTATAGGTAAATGCGATTGTAATATCAAGATATTCTGAATATTAGAAATAAAGGTGTGCAGAGTAAATGAAATATAGTGAAATGGTTATCTTAATATATTTAAGCATGACACTTAATTAATAAATGTTGATTAGCTATTTCATGATTTAATAATACCTAATGTGAGTTATTAAATTGCAGTATGATTACATATTAAAAATAATTTTTCTGGAGGAATGGCAAATTGGATGAAATAAAAATGGTTAAGATAAGCCCGGGCTCTTTTAAAATGGGCGGCGGAGATATTGAATTCAGGCCGGATGCCTTACCGGTACATAAGGTTAATATAACATATGGTTTTTATATATCGGAAGAACCTGTTAAATACAGCATGTTTACGAAATTCTACATGAAAAAGTATAATAGAAAACCTGACGTTGAAGAGTTTAAAGGTTTTGTAATAGGTGTAAGCTGGTATGAAGCAAATGAATTTTGTAAATGGCTGAGCGAAAAGGAAGGGGATTACTATCGTCTGCCTACTGAAGCCGAATGGGAGTATTGTGCAAGAAACAGCAGACAATTCGGCGTTGACCGAATGTGCGATTTAAACATAAGGGAATGGTGCTTTGACTGGTATGACGTTTATTCTGACAAGGAGGAAACTGATCCGGCCGGGCCGGACAGCGGATATTTCAAAGTGGTAAGAGGAGGTTTTCTCGACAATCCGGCCAGATACAATTACTATCCGCAGGATGTGTGGATGCGCTGCTCTCTTCCTCCGAATTACAGGCATTACAGCGATGATATCCATAATGAATTTGGCAGGCATAATATAGGGTTCCGTGTCGTCAAAGGAGATGTACCAAAAACAAACGGAAAGAATCCTTTCCCGCCGATTTCATTAAATGTAAAGCAAAACAGGCCTTCATCAAGGATAACTAATGAAAAACCATATTTCAGGAAGCGTTATCTCTTTCCTGTGCCGCCGGATAACGCATCTTCCAGGGAAATTAATGCTATTGGGCTGAATCCTGTTTTAAGGCATCATAATCATTCACCGGGACTCTGTGTTGCACCAAATGGGGACCTGATAGTATCAATTTACTCTACCTATCATGAATATGACGCAGAGTCAGGGTTGATGGGCGCAAGGTTAAGATATGGTGCCGATGAATGGGATATGCCTGATATTTTTCTTAACCCTGCAGGAGTGAATGATCATGCACCCCTTCTTTTTACAGATAATGACGGAACAATATATCATTTTTGGGGATGGCAGCAGCTTGATAACTCATTTCCTTTTCAATATGTTTACTCAAAAGACAGCGGGGCAACCTGGAGCCTTACACAGTTTCCTAAGTTTGTAAATAAAGCTGAGAGGGTTATTAGGCAGCCTGTAAATTCTGTAATACACGCGAAAGACGGCTGGTATTATGTGGTTTGTGATGCTACTGAAGGAGCGGCTTCTGTGTTATGGCGTTCAAGGGACATGATACATTGGGAAAATCCAAAAGGAAGAACAGCAGGCCGGCATAGTACGGCTGTGGAATTAAAAGACGGAAGGCTGCTTGCAATGGGAGGTAAAAATTCGGAAATTGATGGATTCATGCCAAAGGCAATTTCATCTGACAGAGGTGACACGTGGGAAGTCAGCAAGTCACCTTTCCCGGCATTGACATCAGGCCAGAGACCTTGTATAATCCGACTTGACAGCGGACGTCTTTTTATGTGCGGCGATTTTCAGAACAAGCATGGTGAACGTCCTGAAGGCATGGGTGATGACCGCTGGGGTTCCTATGCAGCTTACTCTGAAGATGAGGGAGAAACATGGGTTATTAAAAAATTATGGGGTACCCAGTGCCGCAAAAAAGGTGCTGAGTTATCGAATTATGCTCATACATTGGGATACAGTGTTTGCTGCCAGTCACAGGACGGTCTGATTCATATAATAACAACCAATACCCATCCGTGCTTGCATCTTTGCTTTAATGAGGCATGGCTTTTATCGGAAGAAGAACCTTCCCCTGATGATGCTGAATTGATGAAAAACAAAGCAGTTAGTATTGACAATGTAAAAACATATACAGAAACATATGAAAACGGTGATATAAAATGCGTGTACTCCGGAGGTATAGCAGATGACGGGCGGTTCCTGCTTCATGGTGAAGAAAAGTGGTTTTATCCCGACGGTAAGCTTATGACCACCTGCACATATAAGATGGGAGAAAGAATAGGAAATTATGTTTATTACAGCAATACAGGCAATAAGATTTGGGAATGGAATTATACAGACGATGGCGTTGCTGTATATAAAACGTATCATGAAAACGGCTTGCTCAGATCAATAGGCAGATATAAAAACAGAAAAGCGAAAGGAATAGCTCAGACATATTCAAGTGAAGGAAAGCTTCTGTCTGAAGTATTGTTTGAAAACGGCAGAATAGTATCAGTTAAGGATCTGAAAAAAGAAGAACCAACACCAATGGCAGAAATATTTTAAGATAAGGGGGTATATCACCTTGTCGGTGATTGGAGGATTAACATATGAACTATAGGAAAAAAGTATATTCGAATGAACCTATAAGCTTTTGCGGAAATGAAAAAGCGGACATACGCTTTTATGACGGCGCTCTGCGACACGCAATCGGTACAAAGCAGTACCAGGTTGTAAGGGCCAACAGGGAACATCCTGAAACACAGGACGATTATGGCTGGACATATAATCACGCACCCATGATTTGCTTCTGGAACGGCAGATTTTTTGTAGAGTATTTAAGTGACAGGGTGGGAGAGCATGAGCCTCCTTCACATACTCTGCTGACCTGGTCTGAAAACGGCAAGGATTGGGTAAAGCCGGTTGTTGTTTTTCCAGAATATCCTTTGCCTGAAGGCGTCTATACGGGGCCGAAAAAAGAGCTTCTGAAAAAAGGCGATACCGCAATTATGCACCAGCGCATGGGCTTTTATATTACAAAGGATAACCGCCTTTTTGTGCTTGGATTTTATGGTGTTTCGCCTGAAATACATACCAATCCTAATAACGGTTACGGAATAGCAAGAGTTGTACGTGAAGTATATGAAGATTTAACGTTTTCGCCTATATATGTAATAAGGTACAATGAATACGGCGGATTTAAAAAGGAAAATGTAGAATTTCCGTTTTATAAAGAAAGTGAAGATGAAGGATTTATAAAAGGCTGTGACGAGCTTTTAAGTAATAAGCTTGTTGTACGTCAGTGGTGGGAAGAACAGAGATTTGATACTGAACTGTTTAAGCAGCCAAGTGCGGCAGCCTTCTGCTATTACACCACGGATGACAATAAGGTGATAGGATTATATAAAAATTCACTTGTAAATGTGAGTGAAGACGGAGGAGAAACATGGAGTGAATTTGTCAGATGTGCATCAATTGCCACATCTACAGCAAAAATGTGGGGCGAAAGGACAGAAGACGGAAATTATGCTTTGGTTTATGTTCCGTCAACTGACAGTATGCACCGCTGGCCTCTGGCAGTAGCCACAAGCCCTGACGGCAGGCACTTTTATAATTTGCTTGCGTTAACCACACAGGTTCCTCCTACCCGTTACGTCGGAGCGATGAAGAATCTTGGGCCTCAGTATGTAAGAGGAATCTGCGAAGGATATCCGAAACCGGAAGACGGACATATGTGGCTTACATATAGCATGAATAAGGAAGATATCTGGGTATGTAAGCTGCCGGTACCAATAACCGGTGTGGAGACAGAACCTGTAAATGAAAGCTTTAAATCTGAAAAAGATATCTTTAAATGGAATGTTTATTCCCCAAAATGGTGCAGAGTGGATGTATCAGAGGAAGATAAATGCCTTGTTTTAAGAGACAGTGATCCTTATGATAAGGCTGTGGCAGAGCGTACCTTCATTGAATCTTTAGTTCTAACATTGGAAACTGAAATAATTCCGAAGAGTATAGGAGAAGCAGGATTATATATTGATATAACTGATAAGGCAGGTTCTGTGGCAGTAAGAATTCTTTTCAAAAAAGATTTTGGCATATATATCAGAACTAACGGTGTATATAACAAAGCAGCGGAATATGAGATTGACAAATCTTATAATATAAAAATAATCAATGCTGACTGTGTATTAAATACTTTTACGGTTGTGATTACATGCGAAGGCGAGGAAATATATAAAAAGACCCATAAATTCAACGCATCGGTAAATTCTCTTGAAAGATTTGTGTTGCAGACTAAGGATAAAGTAAATATTTATGATCTTGAGTCTAACGGGAAAGACGGATCTATGAAGGATCTTCCCGGTTCAGGTGAGCAGCAGAAAGAAACCAGATTCAATATTTTAATGCTTAAGACTTCTGACCATATAACAGATGAGGAATAGCAAAGAAATAAAAATCCGCTTCGCGCGGATTTTTATTTTCTTTAAATTATATAATTTATCGTCCGCTTTTACGTTTTGAATTTACCTTTTTATCAGATACGCTTTTTCCTGGTTTATAGTTTTCACCGATCTGGTCATTATAGAAAGCCGGGTCTCCAACTGCTTCTTTAGTCAGTTCCTTATTTCTTTTCTTTTCTTTCATTGAAATTTTCCTCCTTATCCATATACTGTTTAATCATTCTCTGCATTAAATATTGTAAACAAATATAAAATAAATATTAAATAATGAGTTGTAAATTAAGTTTTTTTAATTAAATGATGTAAAAATAAGGCTAAATGATATAAAGGAAAGTTTGTTATATAATTAACAATGTTGTATAATTAATAATGTTATAAAATTAACAAATATTAAAAACAAATATATATAATTTAGAAATGTTATATATTTACAATGTTATAACAATACTGCGTAGTTAATTATAGTGAATTTATAAAATGTATTGTTGAACGATTATGGATTTTGCGAATTCCTCAATAATTAAAAATAAGGATGAGCAAATTTTGTGCAATTACATTTTTGATTTACTGTATGTATAAAATACTTTGGTTTAATTAAAAATGGAGGGATTTTTATGTCAAGAAGAATGATTTTAAACGAAACATCGTATTTTGGCTCCGGAGCGGTGCAGAATGTGGCATCTGAAATTAAAAACAGAGGTTTGAAAAAGGCATTGGTGGTAACTGACAAAGATCTAATAAAATTCAATGTTACTACTAAAGTAATGAAGGTGCTTGATGATGCAGGCATAGCTTATGAGGTTTTTGACAGGGTAAAAGCTAACCCGACCATAGCTAACGTTCATGACGGGCTTGATGCATGCAAGAAAGCAAATGCCGATGTTTTGGTGCCGGTTGGTGGCGGAAGCGCTATTGATACTGCAAAAGCTATCGGCATAATAATGATGAATCCGGAATTTTCGGATGTACGCAGCCTTGAAGGGGTGGCAAACACAAAAAACAAAGCTATGCCGATTATAGCAGTTCCCACTACCGCAGGAACAGCTGCTGAGGTTACTATAAATTATGTTATTACGGATGAAGAAAAAAAGAGAAAATTTGTATGTGTAGATCCTCATGATATTCCTGTTGTTGCCGTTGTTGACCCTGACATGATGTCATCAATGCCGAAAGGGTTGACTGCTGCTACAGGTATGGACGCGCTGACTCATGCAATTGAGGGATACATAACCAAAGGTGCATGGGAAATGACTGATATGGTTCATCTCAAAGCCATAGAGATAATTTCACGTTCGCTGCGCAGTGCGGTCAATAATGAGAAAAAGGGAAGGGAAGATATGGCCCTTGGACAATATATTGCAGGTATG
>Ga0134092_1002663_pt1 | contig 13292 bp, 9 predicted proteins | sample 3_6taG_FD_94454 | JGI IMG/M metagenome (GOLD analysis project Ga0134092, IMG submission 94454) | Switchgrass degrading microbial communities from high solid loading bioreactors in New Hampshire, USA - 3_6_20_6_A3 metaG | ecosystem: Engineered > Bioreactor > Semi-continuous > Anaerobic > Digestate...
AAGCTTCAGCTACAGGCTCATGACCTGAACCGGAGTTCAAACCATAAGTAACTTTTGGGAATCCTTTTCCATCCGGATAACCTGCTTCAGCGAGAAGCTTCTTAGCTTCTTCTACATTCTTTTGGTAATCTTCAGGTTTTACTGAAATATAATCGCCACCTGTTGTACGGAAATCTGGCTCCGGATTAACATCAGCTATACCGTAAGGTACAAAACCTGATGCAGGAGTTTGTCCACCCTTTGTAACATTTTCAACTAAGTAGTTACGGTCAATTGCCAAAGAAAATGCTTTTCTTACTCTTGCATCGTCAAAAGGAGCTTTGTTGTTTACAAAGTCAATATAGTATGTTCCGAGTAACGGAAGAATCTTAAGGTTACCGGCTTCTTTTTCAGCAGCCAATTCATCGGAAGGAATATTCTTTGCATAAGCAACCTGTCCGTTTTTAAATGCACTTAAAATAGCATTTTGGTCATTCATCAGATACCATTCGATTTTAGGTGCAACTCCATTATTTTTATCCCAGTAATATTCATTCTTTTCAAAGGTAATTTTTGAATCGTGTTCCCAGCTGATCAACTTATAAGGACCATTACCTATGTAAGTAGCTGGGTCAAGTGCCCACTTATCTTTATTAGCGGATACGATATCTTCTCTCAATGGAACAAGAGTTGGGAAAGCAACTATTTCAGTAAAGAATTGACATGGATTTTCGAGAGTTACTTCAAGAGTTTTATCGTCAATAGCTCTTACTCCCAAAGTATCAATATCAGCTTCGCCAGCATTGATTTTTTCACCATTTTTTATAAAGTAGATGTAGTATGCGTAGTCAGAAGCTGTTGCCGGGTCAACGGCTCTTTTCCAAGAATAAATAAAGTCATTGGCAGTTACGTCTTTACCGTCAGACCACTTTGCATCTTTACGAATATAGAATGTCCAAACAAGTCCGTCTTCACTAGTTTCCCATCTTTCAGCGGTTCCTGCAACAATGCTGCCGTCCTGACCTAATGTGGTGAGTCCTTCAAAGGCGCATAAAATATAGTTACCGCCGTCAACTGCATTGTTAAGAGACGGGTCAAGTGTTTTCGGTTCTGATGCAATAGTTGCACGAATAACTTGATCTGAACTCGATGTATTTGGTGTTTTTCCACAACCAGCAAATAGTGTTGCAACGGTTGCTACTGTAATTAAAAGTGCTAAGATTTTCTTCATATCATTTCATACCCCTTACTATTTCAGAATTTTACTTCATAATTAATTTTGTCCATATCTAGAATTAATATTCCTATCACACTCAAAATGAATATGCAACTCCTAACCGGTGTCGACCTCACCGGTTAAGAAAGAATTCATTTTGTTGTAATATGGAAGACTTATATACGTTATAATTTACCAGCAAAATGACAAGCTACATAATGGCCATCTTTATATTCTCTAAACTCAGGAATCTCTTTTGCACAAATATCCTTGGCATAAGGACATCTAGTTCTGAACTTACAACCTGAAGGTGGATTTACCGGTGATGGAATTTCACCCTTTAAAATAATCCTGTTTCTTTTCTTTGCAACTTCAGGGTCAGGCTCGGGAATTGCTGTTAATAGAGCCTGTGTGTATGGATGGAGAGGATTATTGTACAATTCCTCAGATTCAACCAATTCTACTATATGACCCAAATACATTACACCTACTCTGTCACAGGTATGTCTAACCACGCCTAAATCGTGAGAAATGAAAAGGTAAGTAAGGTGTAACCTTTCCTGCATTTCTTCCAGTGTATTGATTATCTGCGCTCTAATAGATACATCAAGTGCAGATACCGGTTCATCACAAACAATAAACTCGGGTTCTACGGCAATAGCTCGCGCTATACCAACTCTTTGACGTTGTCCTCCTGAAAATTCATGAGGATAACGGGATGCGTGTTCAGTGTTAAGACCTACCAGCTTTAAAAGTTCTCTGATTTTTTCAGCTCTTTCTTTTTTGGAACTGGTAAGATTATGGATATCTAATGCTTCACCTACAATATCTGAAACAGTCATACGTGGATCTAGAGAAGCATAGGGATCCTGAAAAATATACTGCATTTTCTTTCTATAAGGAAGAAGTTCCTTTCTTTTCAATTTTGTTATATCCACTCCGGAGAATATAATTTTACCGTCAGTAGGTTCATATATCCGGAGAATTGATCTACCTAAAGTAGTTTTACCTGAACCGGATTCTCCTACCAATCCAAGGGTTTCACCTTTATAAATATTAAAGGTTACATTATCCACTGCTTTAACTGTGGCTTTTTTACCAAGATTGGTTCTTATATTAAAATATTGCTTTAAGTTTTTCACTTCTATTAAAACATCTTGTTTCCGGGCTGAATTATAACCGGATGGAGCAGTTTTAGATTCATTATTCGTCATTATTCTTTACCTCCGTGTTATTATTTGCCCTGCTATCGTACAACCAACAGCTGACTCTATGTCCATCCTCAGTTGAATATTCCTTTGGTTCATGTTTTAAACAGACCTTCATGCAGTTTTCACACCTTGGTGCAAAGGAACAGCCTTGTGGTAGATTTAACAGGTCTATAGGGTTTCCCTGAATAGGAATTAGTTTTTCACCTTTTTTGTTAAGGTTAGGCAGTGAACGAAGCAAACCTTTTGTATATGGATGTCGTGGTTCATTAAATATACTGTAAACAGAGCCTTGCTCAACAATTTTTCCACCGTACATAACAATAACATCATCAGCCATATCTGCAACTATACCAAGGTCATGGGTTATGAGAATTATAGCCATGCCTGTCTTCTTCTGAATATTCTTAAGAAGCTCCAGAATCTGAGCCTGTATTGTAACATCAAGGGCAGTAGTTGGCTCGTCAGCAATCAACAACTTAGGTGAACCGGCAAGAGCCATGGCAATCATTACCCTTTGACGCATACCGCCTGAAAATTGATGAGGATACTGAGCTAAACGCTTTTCTGGCTCGTTTATACCAACCAATGTTAAAAGTTCAATTGAACGCTTTTTTATTTCTTCTTTAGAAAGTTTACCGTATTTGTGAATCAAAGATTCAGCAATTTGGTTTCCTATTGTAAATACAGGATTAAGACAGGTCATTGGGTCCTGGAATATCATTGCTATTTCATTTCCCGCAAGATTCTGTCTTTCTGCTTTGGTCATTGTAGAAAGATCTTTTCCGTCAAATATGATACTTCCTCCAACAATTTTGCCGGGTTTATCAATTAATCCCATAATGGAATAGGAAGATACACTTTTTCCGGAACCGGACTCACCAACTATTCCTAAAACTTTTCCACGTTCAAGAGAGTAGCTTACTCCATTTACAGCCTTTACCTCTCCTGCCGGTGTGAAGAAAGAAACTTTTAAATTATTTATTTTAAGCAATTCTTTACTCATTAAATTTCAAATCTCCCATCTATGCTTAAAAGCTTTATATAAATATTATTTAACTCAAATCTATTTTTTCATTCTTGGATCAAGAGCATCTCTTAAACCATCACCAAAAAGATTTATAGACAATATGATGATACTAATGGTAGCTGCAGGGAAAAACAGCATATACGGATAGGAGTATATACCTTTTAAGGCTGTCTGTGACAAAGAACCCAGTGACGCCATAGGTATTGAAACACCTAACCCGATGAAGCTGAGGAAAGATTCTACGAAAATTGCCTCAGGGATTTTTAAAGTAGCCACAACTATAATCTGACCTATACAATTTGGTACAAGATGTTTAAAAATGATTTCCCTGTTGCTTGCACCAAGTACTTTAGCAGCTAAAACAAATTCCTGTTCCTTTAACGATAGAATCTGACCGCGCACTATCCTGGCCATATCTACCCAGTAAAGAAGAGCTAGAACAAAAAATATACTTATAAGTCCAACTCCTAAGCTTTTTAGGAAGTTCGGAGCATTAGCAGAATTCAAAAAATTGTCTATCGGTGTCTTAAGGGCAACCTGAAGTAGAATAACTATAAGTATGGTTGGAACCGAATAAACAATATCTATAATTCTCATCATAATAATATCAACCCAACCACCAAAGTAGCCTGCGATTGCACCGTATATAATACCGATAATTGATATCATAATAGCTGCAACAACACCAACTGCAAGAGAGATCCTCGCACCTATCATAGTTCTGGTAAACAAATCTCTTCCCAGACTATCTGTACCGAATATATGTTGTGCACATGGCCGCAGATTTTCACTGCCTTTATTTATCTGGTCATATTCATAAGGTGAAAGCATAGGTCCAATTATTGCTGCCAAAACAACCAGAAGAATAACTACCAATGACCCCATAGCCACTTTATTTGCCCGTAGCCTTCTCCAGGCATCTTTCCAATAGCCTACCGATGGACGCATAACTTCCGCTGTCGACTTTTCGCTGTCCGATGCAGGTAAAAATAACTTACTATCCAAAACTTCTGATTTAGTCATATTTGTCATTTTAGTCTCTCCATTCCCTTAGTCTCCATTTCCGCCGTTATTGCGATAAATTCTCATCGCCTGGCACCTATACATCTAGTGTTTGAACCTTCTCTCAGGTTCACTATACGCAAAAGTTAGCAAGCTAAAATAACCTGCTACTTTATTTTTTCCTAATTAGTAATATTAATTCTTGGGTCAACAAATCTGTATATTATATCAACCAAGAAGTTCATAAAAATAATCAGAGCGCCGTAAAATATTGTTACTCCCATTACTGTAGGATAATCCTTTGCAGTTATACTTGTTACAAAGGAACTTCCAAGGCCCGGTATTGAGAAAATCGACTCAATAACAAAAGAACCTGTTACAACTCCAGCAATCATTGGCCCTGCATAGGTTACAACCGGCAAAATACCGTTTCTTAAACCATGCTTAAAAATTACAACCTTTTCCGATAAGCCTTTTGCTCGTGCAGTTCTTATATAATCCTGGTTTATAACATCAAGCATTGATGAACGCATAAGCCTTGTAATAAAGCTAAGAGAGAAGAATGATAATGCGAAACCAGGCAATATATAACTTGAAAGACTGTCAAGATGGCTGACTGTAGGGAAAATACGCCATTTTACTCCAAACAAAACCATACTTACTGTAGCCACAACGAAACTTGGAACTGCAATTCCAACTGTTACAAAGAACATAATTACTCTATCGCCTGCAGTATTCTTTTTAAGCGCACTTATTGTTCCCAAAATAGTACCAAATATTATAGCTATAGCACTAGAAAACAATCCTAATTTAAGAGAATAAGGAAATTTTCTAGCAATTATTTCACCAACACTTTGTCCTGAGAGCTTTATTGATTCTCCCAGGTCACCCTTAAGAATGTTCATAGCATACATTTTATATTGAACCAATAAGGGTTTGTCCAAGCCATATTTTGCTTCCAAGTTAGCCAGTATTCCAGGCGTAATTTTGCTGTCTCCCAAAAATGGACTACCGGGTGTCAAATGCATAAGGAAGAAAGTTAATGTAAACATAATCCATAGTGTTAATAGTGATGCAAATAATCTTTTTATAACATATTTCCACATAAGTCCCTCCATAGCTGTAAATAGTAAAATCACAGCTTTCCTTTAGTTTTATTTGTCAATTATTATATACAATTTAAATAAACTTTTTTGTTTATCACTTGGAAATAAAACGTGTCTTTTTAATAATATTAGCAATTTTAGACGCAACAGGTATAAATAATGTCGAAAATTGATGTATAATTAATTATGATGTGCCATTATACTACAAATTTCGAGTTTTTGCAACACATTATTAATAACAAAAATGTTGGCAAAAACTGTGTATATGCTAGTTTTGGGGATTATGACAAATATCGACAAATAATTCGACAACAAGTACCTGCCGATTGCAGTAAGACGATAAGACTTTAACTGAGATAATGAATAGTAACCATGTTTTCCAATCTATTTATTAACAACTCCAACTGGACCTTTTTATACTCACATAAAATATTTTAAAAAGTTGGTTTCACAGTAAAAAAGGTGGGTATATTTATAGAAAGTCAATTGTATTAAAATTAAGAATTTAAAATATACAAATATTAAATATTAAGGAGGAATTTATTATGTCATTGATCGGAACAGAAGTTAAACCATTTACTGCAGAAGCTTATCAGAATGGGAAATTTATAACAGTAACAGAACAAGACTTTAAAGGAAAATGGAGTGTCGTGTGCTTCTATCCTGCTGATTTCACTTTTGTTTGCCCAACTGAACTTGAAGATCTTCAAAACAATTACGAAAAATTAAAAGCATTGGGGGCAGAAGTTTATTCAGTTTCCACCGATACCCATTATACACATAAAGCATGGCACGATACATCGGAAGCTATAAAGAAAATTACTTATATAATGATTGGTGACCCTTCCCATACCCTTTCCAGAAATTTTGATGTTCTTGACGAAACAACAGGATTAGCAAATAGAGGTACTTTTATAATAGATCCTGACGGAGTAATTCAATATGTTGAAATATCGGCTGAAAATATCGGACGTAACGCAGATACTCTTATAGATAAAATAAAAGCTGCCCAATATGTAAGAAATCATCCTGGTGAAGTGTGTCCGGCAAAATGGAAAGAAGGGGGCCAAACACTTAAGCCAAGCATTGATTTGGTTGGAAAAATATAAAACATGGAATAGTTCAAAACCACTGAAAATTACCATTCAAAATTGCTTTTACAGTTTTATACTGCTAAAACATTTTGTTCTGGCTATCATAAGCAAATATTAGTACTTATTGTTATTTAAGGAGGATACCAGCTAGGTTATCCTCTTTAATTTTATTGCTAACTCTGTCAATTTAGTCCATAGTTTTGTATCTTCAAAATTTTCTCCTCAAAACACACTTTATCTCATATGTGGATTTTATTCCTATGCTTTTGTCGCTTCTATCCTATAAACTTTGGATTTATCCAATAACTTCGGGTGGGAAAATTGATCTTTAGGATTGATGGTAGATAATTAATAAAACTAAGATCTATTATATCATTTACTAATCTTAATATAGGATTTTTCAGAATTTTCTTATACTAATATTGTCAAAGTTTTTAATCGATTATATTTAATCTTAAAAAATTGTAAAACCCCCTTTGGTACTGATTTTAGCGAAAACTCCATATACCATTTAAGGGGGCTTTTACTTTTCATTTATTTATATATATTGAATATTTACTTTTCTATTTGAAGTTTTCCAGTGTTTACGAACCATTCCATGTTCAGTTTCGAATTAAGTAATCAAAGGCGCTAAGTGCTGCCGTTGCACCGGAACCCATGGATATAATTATCTGTTTATAAGGGCTATTAGTACAGTCACCGGCTGCAAATACTCCAGGCATTGAAGTTTCATTTTTATGGTTAACAATAATTTCACCTATAGCATTGCGTTCAATACTGTCTCCAAGCCATTCAGTATTTGGTACAAGACCAATCTGAATGAAAACCCCTTGAACCTCAATGTGTTTCTCCTCATTGGTATCACGCTGGATATAAGTAATGCCTTCAAGCTTTTCTTTACCGGTAAACTCTTTTGTCTGAACATTTGTAAGTACAGTTACGTTGGGGAATTTATATAGACGTTCCTGCAACACCTTATCAGCCTTTAATTGGGGCAAAAATTCCAGAACGGTAACATGCCTTACAATTCCCGCCAAATCAATAGCAGCTTCTATACCGGAATTACCTCCGCCAATTACGGCTACATCTTTCCCTGCAAACAATGGTCCGTCACAGTGAGGACAATAGGCCACTCCTTTGGTTTTAAACTCTTTTTCTCCCGGAACGTTTACATCACGCCATCTAGCTCCTGTTGCAATAATAACGGTCTTGCTTTTAAGTACAGCCCCTTTTTCCAGTTCCACTTCCAACAGTTCCTTACGTCTCAAACTTTTTGCTCTTTGAAGATTAATTACATCCACATTATACCTTTTCACATGCTCTTTAAGATTTTCTGCCAGCTTTGGTCCCTCAGTATATGGAACTGAAATAAAATTCTCAATTCCCAACGTATCTAAAATCTGGCCTCCAAATCTTTCAACCAAAATACCGGTACGAAGTCCCTTTCGTGCGGCGTAAATAGCAGAACTCACGCCGGCAGGTCCTCCACCTATGACTAAAACATCAAAAGGCTCTTTTTCATTGATATAAGAATCATCGGACTCCTGTCCAAGTTTGGCAAGAATCTCCTCTAAAGTTAATCGACCACTTTCGAAGAAATTACCATTTAGATATATCGTAGGTACTGCCATTATGTCCTTACTTTCAACTTCTTCTTTAAAGACAGCTCCATCAATCATGGTATGTTTAATATTAGGATTAAGAACACTCATTATATTCAGAGCTTGAACTACGTCGGGACAATTATGGCAGCTTAAGCTAACGTAGGTTTCAAAACGATACTCTCCCTTTAGCTGCTTAATTTGATTAATATAAGTATCATCTACCTTAGGGGCTCTCCCCCCTACTTGGAGGAGAGCCAATACTAAGGAATTAAATTCATGACCTAGCGGAACACCGGCAAAAACGATACCTGTATCCTCATTCAATCGGTTAACGCTAAAACTTGGGGTTCTTTCCAATTCTGCTTTTTCAACATGTATTTTAGACGAAAGTTTGGAAATTTCATCTATTAGTATGACCATTTCAGTAGATGTTTTATCACTTCCAGCGCTAACCTTAATTACGATATCGTTTTCAAGCAGCGCCAAATACTGTTCTAGTTGCTGTTTGATTTCTATATCCAAAAGCATATCTATTACCTCTTATATTTTTCCGACTAAATCAATGCTTGTTTTAAGTGTTTGGCCGCCTTCTTTCCATTTTGCCGGGCACACTTCACCAGGATGATTTCTTACATATTGAGCAGCTTTTATTTTATCTATAAGAATATCCGCATCACGTCCAATGCCACCAGCTGATATTTCAACCGATTGAATAACACCATCAGGGTCTATAATAAATGTACCTCTATCTGCTAATCCTGTTGTTTCGTCAAGAACGTCAAAATTTCTGGAAAGAGTATGAGATGGGTCACCAATCATTATATAAGTAATTTTCTTTATAGTTTCCGATGTATCGTGCCATGCTTTATGTGTATAATGGGTATCGGTAGAAACTGAATAAACTTCTGCCCCCAATGCTTTTAATTTTTCATAATTATTTTGAAGGTCTTCAAGTTCAGTAGGGCAAACAAAAGTGAAATCAGCTGGATAGAAGCATACGACACTCCATTTCCCTTTAAAATCCTGTTCTGTTACTGTTATAAACTTTCCGTTATGATAAGCTTCAGCTGTAAATGGTTTAACCTCTGTTCCAATTAATGACATGATAAATTCCTCCTTACATTCTAGTTTTATATTTACTTATTTTGAACTTTTTAATTTAAATTCAATTGACTTTCTATAAATATACCCATTTTTTGATTGATAAAACCTAATTTTAAAAAAATTATAATGAACATAAAGAAGTTAGATAGAATAAAGTTTGGATAAGTGAAGACCGGACCTTTCTTAATATAAATACCTTTGATATAGAATCTTCAATAAATTAGCTACTTTAATTCTTTATATAAAAATCAGCCTATATTTAGCTAAAAATTAGCGTCAAGGTGATATCAAACATATCCGCCACATATCCTATATATATCTACCGCTTACATCCAATTTTTCTCGTTTTTTAACAAAAAGTCGACACAAAGTTAAATATTTTAATACAAAAACTATTTATTTTTTCAAATATTTATGATATAATCGTAACATAAATGACTTTTATGTTAGTAAGTCTATATTACAGGTAGTATCGTATCAGGCAGTAAGAATCTTATATCAAATAAGTAAGTACTTAACTGTAATGGACTTAAGTACTTTTATTTTGTCTATACTTCTAACATGTAACTTAATTAGTTGATTTTGATATCTTTAATGCAGCTAAAGGCCCACTTCATTGTTTACAAAACTTATCGACATAAATTAGTTCACAAAATTGAATATAATTTTTTTAACAGAAATCAAAAGATATATCATTATTAATTGTTTTAGCTATTTACCGGTAAAATAGCTAAAATGAGAAGCCAATGATTTGCTTAATATTTAGAGATAACGCCAATATTATGTAATTTATTATGATCTGGTAACTACAGTAGATTAAAAAATCTGCTGTTTGCTTACAATTATATTATTTTAAGGGGAGATTTAAAAAATGAGTGAGCAAGTATGTGAAATTCTATGGTCCAAAAAAATGCAGGAGTATTTTAATTCATTAACTCCTAATATGCCGGAAGGGCTACGAGGCAGATATATTGGGTATGTTAATGAAAACGCTCGTGCAAGAGGTGCTTCAGAAGTAACTGAACTAGATATAATAACAGCACTTTTACGAAATACACCTGTATTTTTTAGGCAAAACATCAGTAATATCCCAAAAGACATAAAGGTGGATTTAAGTCCACTTACTAAAAGGGATCTAACTTTAATGTCTGATGATATTGAAAAAGCAGCCAAAATTGCTGAAGTTGGTTGCAATAAAGACCTAGTCAACAAAATTCTAAATGTATATGAAGAGCAATTTTCACACCCTCAAGTTGCAGTATCTTTTAGAACTACTACCAAACCTGCTGAAAAAAGAAGTTTGGATGTTCGCTATGTAGATGTCTGGACTTCTCATGATCCATATGCAATGGCAATTGAAAATGGCCTTTTAGTAAAAAGCGGTCATCCCGTGGACAATTTATTTTATGATATAAAATCCAATTTCCCCATAATGGGATATGGAGTTGATTTTGGCGTATTAAATGGTTTTGCAAAAATTTGGATGCGAATTCCTACTCATCTGCCTGTGCCTTTAGAAAAATTGCAATTAATACCTTCATTTCCCGATAGTTTAAAAAATTATATTAATCTCTTATCAAAATATTCAATGGACAGAATCATTATGGTAGGTATCGATTATATTCATAAATCTACCAACATATATTTTGTAAAAAGATATTACGGAGATCTTTCGACTGAAACTGTTACAAGTCTTATTAGTGAATTAGGTTTCCCTGTGCCATCAAATGAACTAATCGAGGAATGTGCTCATGCCTTATTCTTCTATTGTACTTTCACTTGGGATTCACCAAAAATTGAAAGACTGAGCTTCCATCGTGTTGCTCACGACCAGAGTCAAGTGCCTGTTCATTTACACCCATTCCTTGAGAAATACTCGTTGAATGCGCCTATTTTGGGAGATAAGAGAAAGTTTATGTATACTGTAGCATTATCACCAAAAGGAAATTATATAAAACTCGAAAGTGATTATTCTTCAGGAATAATGGCAGATGCCCTTGTAGAAACTTACTAACAGAGATAGATAACAGTAAATATTGTATTATTGTTGTGGGGAGTGATTATTATTAAAGAGTATATTTTACTTGTAAATGAAGATGATGAAGAAATCGGTATAGGTGAAAAAATGGAGGTACACAAAACAGGCCAACTCCATAGAGCATTTTCTATTTTCGTTTTCAATTCGGAAAATAAATTGCTTCTTCAAAAAAGGGCTATATCAAAATATCACTCAGGAGGATTACTTACAAATACATGCTGTAGCCATCAAATAAAAGGAGAAGACCTATACGAGACAATACATACAAGATTAATGGAGGAAATGGGTTTCGATTGCGACTTAGAGGAAATATTTACATTAAAATACAGAGCTGAGTTGGATAACGGCTTGATCGAACATGAAATTGACCATGTTTTTATTGGCAGATACGATGGTGATCCCGTGCCAAATCCTGATGAGGTAGATGACTATGCATGGGTTGATCTTGAAGATGTACTACGTGATGTAAGCGAATCTCCGGAAAACTTCACTTGTTGGTTTAGGTTATTGATAGGTATAGTAGCAAAATATGTTACCACCTCTTCCTGATAAAAATCAAAGGGGCTGGTGCATTATGGATTAAGAAGCATAGTGCAATGCCCCTTTCTATCAAAAAATAATGCATTTCATCTTGAAATAACCTTTCCATATCTTAAGCCTAAAAATGTACACTAAATAGTAAAGTAGGGGATGTTGAACCATCCCCTGCTTTATGTTTTACCATTTATTGAAATGCATTCTATCTTCAACATTAATTTTATGTTGTTCAATGGGCTTTACATTTTCGCTCGGATACCCTAACGCAAGATAACACGGAAATTCATAATTCTCAGGTATGTTTAAAACTTCTCTGATATGTTTTATCTCAGCATCAAAAGGAATCCTTGTTACGCCATATATGCCTTCACTAGCAGCAGCAATTAATATGTTTTCAATGCAGCACCATATTGAGGCAAAAGGATTTAATGCTGATAAGTTTACCGGTTTCAAAAGTGGCCAATCCTGACGAAAACACGGTATTATAAGGCATCCTGCAGTTAATAACATTTTGTACTGTTTTGGAATTGCATCAATATACGCTTCCCGCTGTATTGGATCAGTCAGTCCCCATTCATCAATTATTCTTACCGAGTCTTCCTTTGTTGCATTTTTTACTATTTTATCAATGACTTCAAGCCTTTTTTCTTTGTCATTTATTATAATAAATTCCCATTGACGCAAATGGTTATTTGTAGGAGCTTGTAATCCCGCATCCAGAATTTTTTTTAATATTTTCTCATCAATGTCTTTATCTTTAAAATCTCTAACTGATCTCCTTGAATAAATAGCCTCATAAACATCCATAGCAATTCCTCCCTCACACCTAGATTAACAGGCGCCAAAAGCTCTCACACAATATTACGCTACAACCGAGATATAGTCCTAGCATCGAAATCAATAAGATTTATATTACTTAATAGAATATTGCCTCATCTTCTTTGGATATTGAAAAATCATAATCTTTAAAGCCGATCATTAAAAATAACTAGTTTCAATTAGAAACCAACACCATATGATTTATATTACCACATACTTTTCCAATAATCAACAAAACAGGGGACAGTTCTTTGTTCTAACTTCTTTAAATCTTGTTAGCACCTAATTCCTGCTTTCCTTTATATTCATCAATGTTTTACTAATTCTGCTTAGTATCATATATATTGCAGTAGTATATTCCTATTATCCTCTCTTTTACAAATACATTTGATGATTTATACCTCTTATTATTATCTGATATATATAGCTTACCTCCCTTGTACAATTAATATTGTATTAAATCAGTGACCGAAGCCACTGTTCGACCCATTAAAATTCATAGTTAACATAACACTTCAAACTTCATACTTTTCTAAACATCAAGCACATCATCCG
>Ga0134092_1002670_pt1 | contig 13250 bp, 10 predicted proteins | sample 3_6taG_FD_94454 | JGI IMG/M metagenome (GOLD analysis project Ga0134092, IMG submission 94454) | Switchgrass degrading microbial communities from high solid loading bioreactors in New Hampshire, USA - 3_6_20_6_A3 metaG | ecosystem: Engineered > Bioreactor > Semi-continuous > Anaerobic >...
TAAAATACATATAAGTAATAAGCAAAATAAACCCAAATAGTAATATGACAAATATAGCGTTGATAACTTTTTTGTTTATTTTAGACAAATCTAGCCCTCCAAATTTTTTATTGACTTCTCTATGAATCTTCTAACCTGTTCATCTAAATCTTGTATATCTCCTCGATTATCAATTACTATAGAAGCATACTTTTTCTTTATTTCTATTGGCATTTGAGCACTTATCTTATTTAGAGCTTCTGTTCTATCTATACAATCTCTTTTCATAAGTCTATCTATTTGATTTTCTTCATCAACATATACTAACCATATTTCGTCAAACCGTATATCATAGTCTCTTAACTTATCCATTTCTTCAATTAATAAAGGTATATCAACAAATATTATCTTCTGCTCCTTTTTGTTATCAATTGATTCTTTAATAGCCTTCATTATATATGGATGGGTATACTATTTAATTTTTTTCTCTTTTCTTCATCATTGAAAATTAAATTTCCTAATTCTTTTCTATCTATATTTCCATATTCATCTAAAATCACATCTCCAAAATATGCAATCAATTCTCTATATGCAGGTTTACCTTTCTCCACCACTTCTCTAGATATGACATCCGCATCAATCACTTCATATCCTAAGTTCTTAATTATTTTGGAAACGGTAGACTTTCCAGTAGCTATTCCTCCAGTTATACCAACCACCTTTGGCTTATTTTGCTTCATACCAATTGTCACCTACTTTTAAATCAACTTTCAAAGGAACATTAAGTTCTATACAGTTTTCCATAACATCCTTTACTAAGTTTTTTACTTGTTCAAGTTCATCCCTATGAGTTTCTATTATTAACTCGTCGTGTACCTGAAGTATTAGTTTTGATTTTAATTTTCTTTTATTCAATTCATCAAATATCCTAACCATTGCAACTTTTATAATATCTGCTGCACTGCCTTGTATTGGTGTGTTCATTGCAATCCTTTCTCCAAAGGAACGTATATTAAAGTTTCTAGACTTTAGTTCGGGAACGTATCTTCTTCTATTTAATATGGTCTCCACATAGCCAATTTCTTTACATCTGTCCACTATATTCTCCATATATTCCTTTACCTTATCATAATTGTTGAGATAATTATCAATATATTGCTTTGCTTCCTTTCTAGGTATATTTAAATCCCTTGAAAGACCATAATCACTTATTCCATATATAATACCAAAGTTAACTGCTTTAGCTCTGCTTCTCATAAGGGGTGTTACCTTTTCTATTGGAATCTTAAACACTTGTGAGGCTGTTTTAGTGTGAATATCCTCATCATTATAAAAAGCCTCTATTAATTTGGGATCATTGGATATATGAGCTAATACCCTAAGCTCAATTTGGGAGTAATCTGCATCTACAAGTACATATTCGTCGTTTTTTGGTATAAAAGCTTTTCTAATCTCTCTTCCTTCCTCAGTTTTTATAGGTATATTTTGCAAATTAGGATCCTGACTGCTAATTCTTCCAGTATTGGTAACTGTTTGGTTGAATGTGGAATATATCTTGCTAGTATTTTTGTCTACAACATTAATCAATCCATCTATATAGGTGGATTTAAGTTTAATCAACTGTCTATATCTGAGAATTTTTTCTATTATTTCATGTTGTCCCTTTAATTTTTCCAATACCTCTGCATCAGTTGAATAACCTGTTTTGGTCTTCTTAATTACTGGCAATTTCAACTTATCGAACAATATCTCTCCCAATTGTTTTGTTGAGCTAATATTAAACTCTTCTCCAGCTAATTCATAAATTTCTTCCGTCAATCTTTGTATTTCTTTAGTATAACTATCTCCCAGTTGACTTAACACATTTAAGTCTACTCTGAACCCATTATACTCCATATGTGCCAATACTTTAGTCAATGGTAGTTCCACTTCATAATATAATTTGTTCATATTCTGTTCAGAGATTGACCTGGTAATTGGTTCCCTTAGTTTAGAAATAAAATCAACAACCATAGAGATATATTTAGCTCTTGTTTCAATATCAAGCTCACTAAAGGATTTTTTATTTTTTCCTTTGCCCAAGAGTTGTTCCTTGTCTATTCCATATATATTAATATATTCTTTAGCTAATTCATTAATGCTATAGTTAGTTTGAGCTGGGTTAAGTAAATACTTTCCTATCATGCTATCAAATACCACATTATCTATGTCTATACCTAATTTTAGTAAAGCGTATGTGTCCATTTTAATCATATGTCCCAGTTTATCAATTTCATTGGACTGGAAGTATTCTTTAAAAGATTTTGTAAATTTCTCTATATCATTTTTAGAGAAATCAATATAGCAAGGAACACTATTTCCAGCTTTTATCCCCACACCAAGTATAGGACTATTGATATAATGTTCAGCCTCAAACAAAAATTTAAAGTATAAAATTTTAGAATTTCTTATGTTTTCTATTATAGTTTCATAATTATCATTTTCTATAATCTGATAATCTACCTCATACTCAGAAAAATTTTCTTGTTGTATTTGACTATCAGGTAGCTTTGATAACAAGCTATTGAATTCCAGATCAGTATATAGTTTTCTAAGCTTTCCCCAATTTGGTTCTTGGATTTTAAAATCATCTAATGAAAATTCCAGTGGAACATTCCTGATTATCTCTGCTAACTTTTTGCTTAGAAAAGCAGAACTCTTATTTTCCAACAAAATTTCTCTGGTTTTTTTGCCTTTTACTTCATCTATATTATCATAAAGATTTTCTATGCTTCCAAACTCTTTTATTAATTTAATTCCCGTTTTTTCACCAATGCCAGGAATACCTGGAATATTATCAGATTTATCACCCATCAATCCTTTTAAATCAATGAACTGTTTTGGAGTAATTCCATATTCATCAATAAATTTATTTCTATCGTATTCTCTTAACTCTGTTATACCTTTTTTAGTCAACAAAACTGTGGTCATATCAGAGGCTAACTGTAGATAATCCTTATCCCCTGTTACAAGGATTACTTTTAGCTGATTCTCTTCACCATATTTAGATAAAGTACCTGCAATATCGTCCGCTTCATAACCATCCATTTCCAATTGAGTTATGTTCATAGCAGTGAGTATTTCCCTAATAATTGGAAATTGTTGAGATAATTCGTTAGGAGTAGCTTGCCTGTTTCCTTTATACAGATCAAAAGCTTCATGCCTAAAGGTAGGCCCTTTCTTATCAAATACCACACATATATAGTCCATAGGATATTCTTCTTTAAGTTTATAAAACATAGTTAGAAATCCATATACCCCATTTGTATATATTCCATCTTTTGTTGAAAGTAAAGGCAAAGCATAGAAAGCTCTATGTATTAAACTATTACCATCTATAATCATCAATATGTTCTTATCTTCTTTGTTCAACATATTTCACTCCCTATTAATATTTCATGTATAATATTAAGTATACCCTAAATATAAAATCCAGTAAATAATTCAAAATAAATGCTTGATTATTTTTTAATTTTATGTTAGTATATATTCTGTACCCAGTGAGCCGAAGTGGTGGAATTGGCAGACGCGCTGGACTCAAAATCCAGTGGAGCTCAAACTCCGTGTGGGTTCGACTCCCACCTTCGGCACCAGTAAAAAAAGAAGTTTAGGCTTTGTGTCTAAACTTCTTTTTTATGTTCTTCACCTTCTCTTTACCTTTTTCTATATTTCTACTCCAGATCTAATTCCTGCATTTTTGTATTATCATTTAACATAATCTTCCTTAAATAACATGTAGGATTTGCTGTAAATTGGACCTCTATTTAAATCTATAATCCTCCTTTAACAGCTCTTCTACAGGTAGTTGTGACGCTACTAACGTATTAAATTTATTCCTATCCTTTATATCTCCAAACAGTATTACTCCAGTAATTATTCCATCTCTTGTGAATAGTTTATGTTGGATGTCTCTGCTACTATCTTTATATTCGTATATCCTATCATAATTATTAATGATACCTGCTGAAAAAACTTTTATATCTCCTATCTCTAATGTCGTAAATATCTTAGGTTGCTTGTACTCCATTTCTACTCCAGCCATATTTGCACCTGCAATTTTCCCCTGTTCATTAGCGGCAGGCCAAAGGCCTAATACCATTCCATCTATCTCTACTACGTCACCTACTGCAAAAACATTTACAATATTAGTTCTCATCTGACTATCAACTTTTATACCCTTGTCGTATTCAATAGATGTATCCCTTATTAAATCAATATTTGGTTTTATACCCGAGGAGATAAGTATTGCATCTGTGGGGATTTCTCTACCTCCAATTAGTTTAATTCCATTAGTCCTTTCGTCTCCCAAAACTTCTTCCACCTGTGAATTAGTATATATAGATAAGCCTAAACTATTTAACTTTTCTTCTAATTTATTAGCTAATTCCATATCTAATTGCCTTGGTAATAAATATGGTGCAAACTCAATTACATTGACTTCTTTACCTAACTGTTTCAATGACCAAGCAGCTTCTAGACCTAAAAGACCTCCACCTATTACTGATACAGTATTACAGGATTTTAGAAATTCTTTAAATTCATATAAATCCTGTAATGTTCTCAATGCGAAGACTCCTTCTTTGTTTTTATCTTTAATTGGTGGAATAAAGGAATGACTTCCTGTTGCAATTAAAAGTTTTTCATATTCTATCTTTCTATTATCATCTAGATGGACTGTATTGTTGTCTATATCTATTTTTTCAACTGTTGTTCTCAAATATGTTTTAATATTTTTTTTACTATACCAGTTCTCATCATACACTAATAAATTATCTACTGTAAATTCTTTGAAAATCCCCTCTGTTAATTTGGGTCTATAATATGTAAGATATGGTTCCCTACTTATTAGAACAATAGTACCTTCTTTATCGTGATTTCTAATTTCTCTTGCAGCAGAAAGGCCTCCAATTCCATTTCCAATAATTAAGTATCTTATTTTTTCCATCACATTTCCCCCTTCGTTAATTCTTTATTAAATTATTACCCAAATATATTTTTTTACACAAATTTGTATTTTGGAACTCAAAATTCAATGGAATTTAAAATCCATGTAGATTCGACTTTCCCCTTGGGTACCATTAAATATCAGTGTTAAAAGAAATTTTATCTTCTAACTTTTTTCTATTTTCACCTAAACTTCTAACACAAAAAGGACCTAATTATTAGGCCCTTTCTTGTATATTTTTTTAACAATCCTTTCAATTATAACGCTTAAAAAATATATTTTTTATCTATTGCCTAAAGTAGCAACCATTACAGCTTTTATAGTATGCATTCTGTTTTCTGCTTCTTCGAATACCAATGAATGTTTGCTTTGGAATACTTCGTCTGTTACTTCCATCTCTGCCAATCCATATTTTTGGTATATTTCTTCTCCTATCTCCGTATTTCTATCGTGGAATGATGGTAAGCAGTGTAGGAATATTACTTCTGCATCGGCTTTCTTAAGCATATCCATATTTACCTGATATGGTTTTAATAGATTTATCCTTCTTTCAAATTCTGCTTCTTCTCCCATTGATGCCCATACGTCTGTATAGATTACATCTACATCTTTAACTCCTTCATCAATTGAGTCTGTAACAGTGATCTTTGCTTTAGTATCTTTAGCTACCTCTCTAGCATAATCTACTAATTCCTGTTCTGGGAATAATTCCTTTGGTGATACTATTCTATAGTCCATTCCCATCTTTGCAGCACCTATCATCAAAGAATTTGCCATGTTGTTTCTTCCATCACCAACAAATGCAAACTTTATTCCTTTTAAGTATCCTTTGCTCTCCTTTATTGTTAAGAAGTCTGCTAATACTTGAGTTGGATGATATTTATCAGTAAGCCCATTCCATACTGGTACTCCTGAGTATTTAGCTAATTCTTCTACTGTCTCATGTTTAAATCCTCTAAACTGAATACCATCAAACATTCTTCCTAATACCTTTGCAGTATCTGCTATTGATTCTTTCTTACCTAATTGAATATCTCCCTTACCCAAGTATTCTGGATGTGCCCCTTCATCTACAGCTGCTACTGTAAATGCACATCTTGTTCGTGTTGATGGTTTTTCAAATATTAAAGCTATGTTCTTGCCTTCTAATGTTCTTGGCCTTATTCCTGCTCTTTTTAACCTCTTTAAATCTTCAGCTAAGTCAATAAGATATTCTATTTCCTCTGGCGTAAAATCTTTTAATGTTAAGAAACTTCTTCCTTTTAAATTAACTGCCATAGTTATTCCTCCTTGATATTTTATTATCTTACTCTATTTATTATTTAATCCAGGTTCCTGTTTCACCTTTTAGGGCTTGAGCTGCTTTTTCTAGAGATGTGATTAGAGCTTTTCTTCCTGGTTTGGATTTAACAAACTCTATGCTAGCTTTAACCTTAGGCAACATGGAACCTTCAGCAAATTCCTTGTTTTCAATATACATTTCTGCTTCTTCAACAGTCATAGTATCCAGCCACTTCTCATCAGGTTTACCAAAGTTTATTGCTACTTTCTCAACTGCAGTCAATATCACCAATGTATCTGCATCTGTTAACTCTGCAAGTTTTGCCGATGTGAAATCCTTATCTATTACTGCTGGTACTCCAACATAGTCATTGCCTTCCTTGACTACTGGGATTCCACCACCACCCCCTGCAATAACTACCATGCCTGATTCGCTTAATAATTTTACTGCATCCTTTTCAATTATATCTACAGGCTTTGGAGAAGGCACTACTCTCCTGTATCCTCTTCCTGCGTCTTCCTTCACTGAATAACCTTTCTTAATTAGTTCTTCTGCTTCTTCCTTGGTGTAGAAACTACCTACGGGTTTAGTTGGATTCTTAAAGGCAGGATCACTCTTTTCTACAACAACCTGTGTAACAACAGTAACTACAGGCATATACATATTTCTTAATCTCAACTCATTTTGAACTGCATTCTGCAAGTGGAACCCTATATACCCTTGGCTCATAGCCCCACATTCAGGGAATGGCATCTCAGGCACTGTTTTTTCATGTTTAGATGCAATATCCATTGCTAAATTTATCATCCCAACTTGTGGACCATTTCCATGAGATATAATTACCTTATTCCCTTGTTCTATTAAATCCACAATAGATTTTGAGGTGTGTTTCAACGCCTCTTTTTGTGATTCTGGATCATTTCCTAAAGCGTTTCCGCCTAATGCAATGACTATTTTGCTCATAAACTAGCTCCTTTCTTATATATAAATAAATTTTATATATCTTCCCTATAAAGAGGCATGCTCATGCATCTTGGGCCACCGCGTCCTCTCGATAGTTCTGAGGATGGTATTATATGAGTTTTAATTCCATTTTCCTCTAGTAGTCTATTAGTAATATAGTTTCTATCGTAGACAACAACTTCCCCTGGAGCAATTGCTAATGTGTTGGAACCATCATTCCATTGCTCTCTAGGTGCATCTACTTTATTGCCTCCAGCACATCTAATTAAACTTACATTATCAAGTTCCACATATTTTTTTAAAATATCTTCAAGACTCATTCTTTCTTCAATAATATCTGGTTCATTACTATTAAACTTGTCCTTCTTTAATACATATACTGTTAATGTTTCTTCTATTTCTGGATGTATAGTAAACTTGTCTCTATCAACCATAGTAAATACTGTATCCAAATGCATAAAAGCTCTTTTTATAGGAATATAGAAAGCTAAAACTGTTTCGAATGTATTTCTTTCATCCTTTAGCACTCTTTCCGCTAATTTTGCCACTGAAAGGGGTTCCGTCCTCTGAGATACTCCAACAGCTATTGTTTTATTGCTCAATACAAGTATATCTCCACCCTCTAATGAGGTTTTCATATCCCTATTAGTCCAAATTGGTATATCCTTATTCTTAAACATTTTATGATTTTCGAATATGTATTTAACAAATAGGGTTTCTCTATTTCTTATGTCTGTTTTCATGTGATTGATCGTAATTCCATTTCCTAGACTAACAAAAGGATCCCTGGTAAAATATAGATTTGGCATAGGATCAATTATAAATGGATATCCATTATCCAATAGTGCTCTTAAACGATCCTTATTCTCAATTTCTTCCTTTCTAACTCCAGCTATCATCTTGTCAATAAGTTCTCTATTATCAAATTGGCTGAAATAATCAAGTAAGATATCCCTTAAATATGAGTCATAAATATTTGCTTCATTCAAATATTCTTCAAGAAGATTTTTCTTTACATCATCGTCATTAATTGATTCCGCAGCCAAATCTTCAATATACAGTACTTCTGCTCCATTTTTCTTTAATACATCTGCAAAATAATCATGTTCCTTTTGAGCAATTTCCAAAAAGGGAATATCATCAAATAACAATCGTTCTAGATAATCAGGCACCAAATTTTCTAGCTCTTTTCCTGGACGGTGTAATACTACCCTTCTTAATCTCCCAATCTCAGAATAGACATTGATAACTCTGTCACTTAAATCCACAATACCACTCTCCTCAGTTATTTTGTCCAAACTATAAATTAAAGAATATTCAAACTTCTCTGTAGCTATTAATTGCCTATGCTACAGAGAAGTCATTGCCTAAAATCTAAAATATAATATGTGCAGCCAAAGCTAATATAGGCAATGTTACTAATGTTCTTTCTAAGAAGATAATAAATAATTCCAGTAGATTAAGTTTAATCTTAGAACCCAATATTACTCCGCCAACCTCTGATAAATATATTAGCTGAGTTATGGATACTCCCCCTACAACAAATCTAGTAAGTTCACTTGGAATAGATGCCCCAATTACTGAAGGCAAGAACATATCTGTAAACCCTACAAGCATGGTCTCAGATGCTTCAACAGCATATGGAATTTGTAAAAGTTTAAGTAAAGGTATAAATGGCATACCTATCCATTTGAATATTGGTGTTCCTTCTGCTAACATCAATGCTATTCCGCCAAAACACATGATAATAGGCATTACTGTTAACCACATGTTTATAAATGTTCGTATTCCACTTGCTATAAATTTCTTTAGATTAGCATTTTTTTCTGCTTTTTCAACTGCTAAAGTTGCTCCCCATTTTGCCAATGAGTAGCCTTCTGGTATATGAGTGGATTCATCTCTATTTATACCTTCATAGTAAGTATCGGGTTTTCTTGATATTGGGGGAATTCTTGGAACAATGATAGCTGCAATTATTCCAGCTAATGTTACTGACAAGTAGAAGGGAGGGAACATATTCATCAAGCCAACTTGATCGGCCACAACAAGTGAAAATGTAATGGAAACTGCTGAGAAACATGTAGCTATTGTAGCTGCTTCTCTTAATGTATAATATCCATCCTGATATTGCTTATCAGTAATAACTACTCCAATGGTTCCGTCTCCTACCCATGAAGCAATACAGTCTATAGCCGAACGGCCAGGTATTTTAAATACTGGTCTCATAACCTTCACTAACAATGTACCAACAAATTCTAGTAAGCCAAAATCTGTCAGTAAAGGTAGCAATAATCCAGCAAATAAGAAAATACCAAGCAACCCAGCTAACAAATCGTAGAATATCAATCCGCCTGTATCAGCAGACCATACTATTTCTGGACCTATTTCAAAGAATGTCATATAGGCAATTATAGCTCCAAGTAGTCTTATTATTAGCCAAGTTATGCTAACATCAAATATACTCTTTAAGAATTCACTGTTTTCAATAAAATTAGGTTTTGAAATTCTATAGATAAGAGTTAATAGAGCTGATATAGTTATTATTATCAATACAATGACAGATATTAAATCTCCTAGCGCATTTGAAAAGGCATTGGAAAGTAAAGCTACTAATATTGTCATTTCCCCTTCATGTGTTAAAGGTGTCATAAATAGGAGTATACCTAATATGGAAGGAATTATAAATTTCAGATAGTCATTCCAAGTCAGTTGTCTTCTTCCCTTACTTTCTTTCATTATGTGAATCCCCCTTATTAATTATTTTTTAGTAGTACCAAAGCTTATGACTTATAATTTTGCTCATTTTATGATTGTCCATTTCTAATCCGGTCAATTAATTTCCAACAATTATATGAGCATAATAATATAAACCTTGATGCTATAAAAATAACTAACTAAATACCTCAAAATATTACTCTACCCCTTGCAAATCCTAAATGATGATAGTTTTAAATACATTACCATAAATGATAGTCACATTAACTGATTAAATTTACACAAAATTTCTAGAGTATTAAGTCATAAAAAGTGTATTATCATCTGTCCCCCCCTTTTATATATTAATTAAAAATTAACTTCAAAATAAATAATATTAGAAAACCACACTAATCTAATTATGTAGAGTAAAAAATATTATAAAATCTATGTAATAAACATTTTCCATATCAGAATTTTATTTAAATTATATTGAAATAATTACCGCTTACTTTAAAGATATAATAATTAGACTATTCAGTCAAGTTAATTTTGTTCGTATATCTGATTCTATAAATTATCATTAATATTCTATTATAGAAATGCTAAATTGAAGGTAAAGTAAATTACAGAAAAACATATTAAAAATAAAATTATGCATTAGAAGAACAGATCTTCTAATGCCTTTTTACTATTAGAATCAAAATATTCTATAACGTGGTTTTTCCTCCCCAAATAGCTTATGCCTTAAATAATCATCTAAAATTATTGCTGGTAAGGACAGAAAAAACCAAAATATACTATATCTTAAGCATATCTGACCCATAAAATTAAATCTGAGACTGCTATAGTCCCATATATTTAGTCCTAACCATAGGTTAAATATCAAACCAAATATTAATTCCAATAATGTAATGATAAAACAAGAAATAATTTGCTGAATTAATATGGGTAGTCTACCCGTAAAATAATTTTCATTTATCAAACCAATTAATATAAAACATAATCCACCAAGAAAAAACATTGTTATATGTGTATATCCTCTCCATAGTATTTCAATAAATATATAAGATGTGCCTCCTATTACGAACAATACTGGATACTTAATTAATGTTATCATTTTACTCTCCCTTTAAACTATAGTGATTTATCACATAGTTTAAAGGGTTTATCTTAAATTATTCTCTTGATAAAGTAGTATTATATGCAACTAATTCCAATTATATTAACTATATAAAAAAGCTTCCATTAAAGCATTATGGAGAAGATATTCTTCAAACTCATTCAAGATAAAAAGCAGGAAATACTTAAATCAAGTATTTCCTGCTGCACTTTAGTATTTATCTTTCGTATATTCTACATTTCATCCTTAGCATAAAAATTTTTATATATTAATTAATATTTTTTAAATTTGCTCCCACTAGCTCCACAAATTGGGCATTTATCTGGTATTTCCTTATCTACATATCCGCATATTGGACATAGATAATAGTCTCCTTCAACATCTTTCCCAGATTTTACCGCTTCCAATGCTTCTTTATATAGCTTTGCATGAACATCTTCTACTGCTCCTATACCATTGAAAAGTTTAGCCATTTTTTCATCATTTGCTTTAACTGCATCTTCAGCAAATTTGGGATACATTACTTGATTCTCGTATGTCTCTCCATTTATAGCATCTTCTAGATTTGCTGCAGTATTACCAAGTTTTCCTGCTGCTTTAAATTCATTAAATGCATGAATAGTTTCTGCATCTGCTGCAGCTCTAAATAATCTTGCTACATTTGTATATCCTTCTTTTTCTGCTTGCTCAGCATAGATTAAATACTTTCTATTTGCTTGAGATTCTCCTGCAAATCCTTCCATCAAATCTTGCAAAACTTTTTCATCCATATGTATTCCTCCTTCTAGTTGTATATATTGTTTAGTAATATTTGATTTCATATAACCATATATACCAAAAATTCATCAATTAAAACATATAACTTTGTTTTTTTACATTTAATTTAATTTATTTTAATAGTAATTTACTTTTATATCTTTATGATCTTCTAATTTATTATAAATTGCCTCTAAGCCCTATTTCATCTGCAACCTTTTTCATTCCATTTATAGTTTCTTCTATTACTTTATTCAAGTCCATTCCCAACATTTCTGCTCCCTTTTCTATAACAGATCTATCAACTCCAGCTGCAAAAGAACTTTGTTTCCACTTTTTCTTTACTGATTTGACTTCTAAGTCTAAAATACTCTTGCTAGGTCTTATAATTGCAGTAGCAGAAATGAGTCCAGTTAATTCATCAATTGTATATAATACTTTTTCCATTATATGAACTGGCTCAACATCGCTACATATTCCCCATCCGTGACTAACAACAGCCCTAATATAATCTTCTGGCCAATTTCTTTCAGTAAGTATTTCTCTTGTCTTAGCACAGTGCTCATCAGGATACATCTCATAATCAAGGTCATGTATTAAACCTACAATGCCCCATTTCCCCTTATCTTCTACTCCAAGTAATTCTGCAAAGTGAATCATAACAGCTTCTACAGCAAGAGCATGTTTAATATGACTATCGTCTTTATTGTATTCCTTTAGAAGCTGAAAAGCTTCTTCTCTTGTTGGTACATGTACACCCACGCTACTCATCTCCTTTATCATCTTTTTGGTTGCTCGTATATTTACTTATTATACCATCAATAATACAAAATGAAAGGTAACATTTTAAATTTTTACAATAATTCAAAAATTTTAAGTAAATATATTTACTTATATTGAAATTTATGGTATCATATAAACGAGATACTAAGGAAATGTTAATTTAACAGAATATTATTTAAGCTTAAAATATGTATCAACTTACATATATAAGAATTTTCCTATTAGATATAATATAAAGAAAAGGTTGAAATATATGTTGGCTGAAAAGATTTCTGTAGGTCAAAATTTAAAGAGGATAAGAAATGATCTGAATTTAAAACAATATGAAATAGCTGGAAACGATATTACTAGGAATCTTATTAGTCTTATAGAGAATGATAAGACCCCTATTTATTATAACGTAGCTAATATTATATCTAACAATATAAATAAAATATTGCATCAAAGAGGTCTAAATATTTACATTCAAGCTGAAGATATACTTAATCCTGAAAGGTATAACTCAAGAAATAAAGCAAATGAATACATTGAAATATTAAAAAAACATTTAGCTGAAAAAGATTATGAATTAACAATGGACGAGCTAAATGAAATTGAAAACTTCTTAAACAAATGGAATTTTATTGACAAAAAAGTTGAAATATATCAGTTGCTAGGGGAGATTTATTACAATGCTAAAGATCCCA
>Ga0134092_1002673_pt1 | contig 13239 bp, 14 predicted proteins | sample 3_6taG_FD_94454 | JGI IMG/M metagenome (GOLD analysis project Ga0134092, IMG submission 94454) | Switchgrass degrading microbial communities from high solid loading bioreactors in New Hampshire, USA - 3_6_20_6_A3 metaG | ecosystem: Engineered > Bioreactor > Semi-continuous > Anaerobic >...
AATTTAACTTTAATCATAAAGATGAACAGATGAGAAAGATTATTAGCAACAAGAACTTTAGAAAGGCAATATCCTATGCATTGGACAGAGAGAGTTTTGCAAAGGCAGTAGCAAAGAACGGCGCATTGCCTGCAACAAGATTTGTTCCGCCTACAGTTTCTGGTGTGAATGATAAATATACCAAAGAATATCCTTATGATGTGCTTAATCTTCAGATAGATCAGGCTAAGGCTAAGGAACATCTGGAACTGGCACTGAAAGAATTAAATATTACATCTGAGCAATTGCCTGTTTTCAAACTTTTGACCAGAGATGATCCAGTGAGAAGAATTCATATGGAAGCTGTTCAGGATATGCTTTATAAAACATTAGGAATAAAGACTGACATAGTACAGGTACCTAAGAAGCAATTCTTCCAGTTATGTGATGATAGTGATTTTGATATCAGCTACAGTAACTGGTATCCTGATTACGATGATCCTATGACATATATTGATGTATTTATGACTGGCAACGGAGTAAACAGGGGAAGATACAGCAATTCTGCATATGATGATGCAGTTAAGACTGCTAAATACACACCTGATTTAAAACTCAGGGCAGAAAAGATGCTGGAAGCAGAAAAGATTTTGCTTGACGATCTACCTATAATACCTATATTCTGGGATTCAACAGCATATGTAAAATCCGACAAACTGGTAAATTATATAAGATCAATGGTAGGAGCCGATCCAGATTTAATTTATGCATATATAGAAGAATAAGCAAAAGCAAATGGCAAACAGTGAATTAATGTTGTTTGCCATTTGCTTTGTATAAGTACTAATAAGTTTTCAAAAGTCGATTAAAAGTTATGCAGTAGCCTGGAAAATAAACATACCATCTTTGAACGAAAACTTATATACACCACCATGCTTTTCCACGATATGAGCCATGCTTTTGGTGCCGTAGCCATGACCTTGCACATTTGATACAGGAAGACCCTGATGGAATATGGGTTCAAACTGATAGCTATTGCGGATGTCAATGCACAGCTTATTATTTTTAGAATACATACGCAGTTTGATATAGCGTTTATTAATGTCTTTTATTTTTTGGCAGGCATGTATTGCATTTTCCAAAGCGTTTGACAATAATGAACAAAGCTCTGTGTCGCTTAAGGTCAGCAAATCAGGCAGCTTCACATCTATCAAAAGCATTATATCTGATTGTTTTGCTTTGGATGCAAAAGAAGATATGATTAGATTTACGGTTTCATTTTCACAAAAGCGCACTGGTGTTATTGAATCAATATCGGCCTGAGCAGTCTGAAGATACTCATTGATTTCGTTTATAAGTCCCTTTGATGCCAATCCTTGCAAAAGTGCCAGATGGTGGCGCATATCGTGTCTATAGGCAGCAGCATTCTGCTGAATCTTACGTAAAGATTCAAGTTCTATTTGGGCCTGCCTGAACTGTGTGTTCAACATATCCCTTTCTCTCTGAAAATCTGCCTGTTTCTGAGTTTCTATGTAATAAAGGATGACAAAAACAAAATAGAATATAGATATTATGGAAGGCATGAACTGCACTGCCCATTCTGCCCCGCTATATAATACATTAGTATAGATGGTGGTTATGTAATCAAAAATATAATAGAAAAATGGTACACCACCTAATAACAGGCAGGATTTTGGGGATTTAACCATAAGCTGTCGGATAGATGCAACAACATATTTTTTCAGTATATGATAAGCCAGAAAAACAGCTCCTATATAAAAAGTATGATCTGCAATTTTGCTGCCTAAAGCGGCTCCTGCCAGGAAGCCTATCCATCGAGGTACTTGACAGCATAGATAAGCGGTAAGCACGCTGATGGCGGATATATGCCATGGACACTTATAATATATGGATAAAATGACTATCATCGGTATATGGACGATCAAAGGATACAGTTTTGCTGTCATATCCAAGCCCAAAGTCAACCAGCTCATAAATTGAACCATAAGAAAAAATGCACAGATAAAACTAATGATAAGCCTGTTTTTTCGCGTGGATTCTATTCCTGCAAGAAGAACTGACACCATTACACCAAAAATCAAAGAAAAACCAAATCGTGTTAGTCCAATTACTGTTGTCATCATACTTTAATATCTCCAACCATGTGTTTATTCCTCCTCCATCTGATAAGCTAAATACTGCTGCTTAATTTCCCGAGCCTTGGCCTGTGCGATAGGTACAGTTGACCGGTTCTGCAAGGTTATCTGATGATTTTCGATGGTATCCACATACTGCATATTTACAATATAGGAACGGTGAGTTTTGATGAAATGTCCATATTTCAGAAGATTATCACAAACAGAGGAGAAATTCTCTGTACATTCTGTTACCTTTCCGGATACCAGGTGATACAACACATTTCTGCCCATGGCTTCAGCAAAGACCAAATTTGAGATCAGTATTCTTTGAATTCCTTCCGTACTCTTTACTGCAATGGCGTCTTCATCCTTTTCTAATTTTATACGTTCCATAATATCGTCAAAGGTGAAAAAAATTTTCTCTTTTGTTATAGGCTTTAATACATAGTTAATTGCTTTAACCGAATAGCTTTCCAAAGCAAACTCGGGTGATGAGGTAAAGAAAAGAACGGGTGCTGTTTTATCATAATTACGTATTTCCTTTGCTACTTCAATACCTGTAAAGCCTGGCATAATAATGTCCAGACAATATATATCAAACCGTTTCCCTTTTTCCAAAGCTGAAACCAGCTCAAATCCATTTGGAAAGACGGCGTATTCGCAGCTTAGATGTCTCTCCGCTCGGTATTGGTTTATAAGTTGTACAATTTTGGACAGCTCTTCTATATTGTCGTCGCAGATTGCAATTTGCAACATTAGCATTCCTCCTGCCATATGGAACTATATCCTAAGTTTAGCACATAAATCGAATATCTGTAACTACGTTGATGTGAAAAAACATGATTCATGTCAAAAAAAGCATGTTTCATGTAGCGGGCGGTTTTTAAAGCGGACTATATGATAGATTTAATGCATGATAATGACTTTATGTATTAAACAGAAATGGATGGAGGAATAACTATGATTCCAATATTAATCGCAATCATCGCAATTGTTGCGGTAATTGTTCTATGGGTAATCTCTACTCAACGGAAGCTGGTAATGCTTGATGAGAATGCCAGCAATGCAATGAGCCAGATCGGAGTGCAGCTGTCTAGCCGTTTCGATGCTTTGACGGCTCTTCTGGATCTAACAAAGGGCTATGCCAAGCATGAAAGCGAAACGCTGATTGAAACAATCAAATCAAGAAGAAGCGTTATTACGGCAAAATCTACACCAGACGATGTCCTGCGACAGGAAGGTATTATTTCTGAAGCTTTGGGTAGAATTGCCATGGTTACGGAGCAATATCCTGAATTAAAAGCAAACCAAACCTATATCAAAACCATGGGTGCGGTGGAAACCTTTGAAAACATGGTACGTATCAGCCGCATGATTTATAACGACAGCGTGACTAAACTAAACCGTGAAGTCAAAGTGTTTCCGGTTTCTCTGATAGCAGGTATGTTAGGCTTTCGACAGAGAGACTATCTGAAGGAGCATACAGCCAAGACGGATATGCCAAGTATGAGATGAGGTGCTTCATGGGTAGATCAAATATATGTCTGATTCTCTGTTTTCTTTTGATATTTGCTTTTCCTCTTGCCGCTTTTGCATCCAATCATGTAGATATCATAGATATTCAAGTTATCATTTACGAGGATGGTTCTATGGGTATCATTCAAAACTGGGAGGGGAGTTTTGAAGAAGGAACAGAAATCTATTTTCCAATGAATGCGCCTGATTATCTGACTATAGATAATCTAAAGGTTTCGGATCAAACCGGTATTTTTGAAACAATTTCATATTGGAACATAGACTGGAGTTTTGAAGAAAAAGCAAGAAAATGCGGTTTTAATTATACAGAAAGTGGTTATGAAATATGTTTCGGCATCAGCAGATATGGGCAGAACCGCTATACCATTGAATATAAACTGGATAATGTGGTAGGTGGCTATAGCGACAGAGACGGTGCAAATTTACGATTTGTCAATGACCAAATGAATACTACTCCTACCCATGTAACTGTTGAAATCCGACTTGCCGATGGTACATCCATTACTGATGAAATTGCTGATATATGGGGTTTCGGTTTTTCAGGTAAAGTGGCATTTGAGAAAGGAAACATCATCGCCCGCACAGATACTCCACTTTCTGCAGATAACCATGTAACACTTATGATTGGCCTGGATAAGGGTATACTATCCCCCTCACGGCAGGAACCGGGTAGTATTGAAGAAATAATGAAAAAAGCTTTTGAAGACAGTGATTACGATAATTCAGAGAAAATATCTCTATTTGGAATAATGATTTCAATACTGATTTGCATAGGCTTTCCTTTAGGATTGACAATATGGATTGGCAAAATAAATAAGAAAAGAAATGAGAAAAGAAAGAAAAAGTTATCAGAGAAATTTGGTTATTTCAGAGATATTCCCAATGAGGGTAACCTAAGTGCTACCTATGCATTAGGAAGAATGTTTGATATGTGTGAGGACGGTGCCATTCTTGCCACAGGTATGCTGCGTTTGATCCGACTGGGTTGTCTGTTACCAGTGGAAAATCAGGAAGTGGGTTTTATGGGTAAAACCAAAGAAACAGCAAATCTGCGGCTTATGGGCAGCCATCATAGCAAAATGAATGAGTATGATGAATATCTCTATACAGTATTAGAAAGTGCTGCAGGTCCAGATGGCATCTTACAGTCAAAGGAGCTGAAACGATTTGCAAATCAAAATGATAGACTGCTTCGTGCATATATAAAAAAGCATGACAGTGCAGGCAGAGCTTATTTGAGTCAAAGGCACTGCCTGAAACGGTGGAATACTCCGGCAAAACTAAAAGATCTGACACCAGCTGGTGAAAAGGAGCTAGGCGAATTGATGGGGTTCAAAAGATATCTGGAGGATTTTTCGCTGATTGCCCAACGAGGGATCAATGAAATGTCGATTTGGCGGGAGATACTGATTTATGCCATGCTGTTCGGCATTGCTGATAAGGTAGCAGAGCAAATGAAAGAGCTATATCCAGAACATTCTTTAGAACTGACTGATTACAGCCAAAGTCTGGTTACTGCCTACTCCTATCACTACTTGCTTTATAACAATATGAAGAAAGCCGAGGAACAAAGCCAGCAGAAAAAGCGCAGCAGTGGAAGCGGCGGATTTGCTTCCTTAGGCGGTGGAGGAGGCTCTATTGGCGGCGGTTCCGGCGGAGGAACAAGATAATTTAAATAACACAGGAGGAAATGATTATGGAGATGCAATAAACATAGGATTCTATAATATATTGAGGTGCAAAACCTCAATATTTTTTAAAAAATAATTCATTAGTCTGATTTTATCTTTAAAAAGCTATTTATCTATACAACCTTTTCCATACTGTAATCATTAAAATACCCAATCCCCAAATTGACTTAAAGCAAAAAAAACTTCCGAAGCAAATAGCATCGAAAGTCATATTACAAATATGGTCTGGGTGACAGGAATTGAACCTGCGACCTCTTGAACCCCATTCAAGCGCGCTACCAAGCTGCGCCACACCCAGACGTATGAGCTACATATAAGAATATAGCACATAAGCTGCTAAATTTCAAGTCAATTTTTAAACCAATTCTGTCTAGTGATTTAATACTAATTTTATTATTTCATTTTTCTTAGCAGGATATGAAAGACAAATGGAGAAATATTATAACAGGTTATGTATACCAAAATTCGATGTCCTGAAGGAGTATGTTCCATGAAAAAAAGAAAGAGACCATTTTCAATATACATATTTCCTCTGATTTTTTTTATAATAATCGGATTATATATATATAGATTTTTTTTCCTGAATATTGATACTGAGATCATAAAATATGGCGAAATGGAAGACTATTTTGAATCGAAAGCAATAGTGGTGAAAAACGAATTGATATTCAGTTTTACAGGAAATACTGAAATTATAAAAAAAGCTAATGAAGGAGAAAGAGTTCCTTTTGGCAAGGAAGTTGCTGAAGTAATAAAAGGGGAAAAGTTGGATAAAGATTTGAAAGCAAAAATAAGTGAGCTTGATGCTAGAATCAAAGAGATTGAAAATAGCAGCGAAAAAAATTTTTTTCAAGATGACAGCACAAGATTACAGGAAAGTATAGATGAAAAGGTTGAATATATTAAAATTCTATCCAATCAGGGTAATATTGAAAAAATATCGGAAGTTAAAGAGCAATTGTCATCAGAATTGAACAAGAAATCAGTGATCTCAGGAGACAAGAGCTTTTCAGGAAGAAACCTTGAGCAATTGAAGAAAGAAAAAGCTCAGTTGGAGGAATTGCATGGCAATTATATAGATACAATAGTTGCCAGCAGTCCAGGTATTGTAAGCTATAGCTTAGATGGTTTTGAACAGAACCTTAAACCTGAAAATATTGAAAAATTCAGCATTGAAGATGTAAAAAGTATCATTAATTCGCCTAATAATGAAAATAATAAGGAAGATAAGCCAAGTGGCGTAAAGATTATAGACAACTTTTCCTGGTATATATGCATGGTAGTTAATGAGGAACAGCTTAGTCAATTAAAAGCAGGAAAAAAAGTTCAATTGGCCTTTAAAGGTTATGATAGTGAAACTATAAAGGCAAAAGTTAAATACATATCTGAACCAATAAACGGTGAAGCGCTTGTATCATTTGAGATTACTGACAACATCAGTAAATATTATAATATGCGGTTGGCGGATGTAAAAGTTATCACAAATCAATATGAAGGCTTTATGGTTAGTGAGAAATGCATTGTAGAAGTAGAAAACCAAAAAGGTGTGTATATAATAAAGGAAGGTATTGTTAAATTTGTTGCTGCAGAAGTTATCGCAACGGACAATGGCTATGCACTTATTAAAAACATAGAAAACAAGGAAAATGCTATACAGGTAAGCAGCGGTACAATAAAGGTATATGATGAAGTGGTAAAGGATACTGACAAAGTAAAACCAAACCAGAGGGTTCTGTAAAAAGGAGGAGAGGTATAGTTGAGTTCCATATGCGAAAATATTAAAGCCATAAGGAGTGAAATAGAGGATATTTGTCGTCAAAACAATAGAGATGCGAAAGATGTTACTCTGATCGCTGTGACTAAGACCATTGATGTTGCACGAATAAAAGAGGCTATAGATGCAGGAATAAGCGATGTGGGAGAAAATAAGGTTCAGGAAATAATGGACAAGTATGATGCAATAAAAGATATTTCCAATATTCACTTGATTGGGCATTTACAATCAAATAAGGTAAAATATATAATAGATAAAGTAAAGCTAATACATTCTGTTGACAGCTTAAAACTGATGGATGAAATAAACAAGAGAGCTAATAAATCTGGAATTATAGCCGATATACTTATACAAGTAAATGTAGCACATGAGGATACTAAATTTGGTATAGATATGAGAGACGTGGATAGTTATATTGAATATGCTTCAAAATTGAATAATATAAGGGTTATGGGCTTGATGACCATAGCACCCTATTTTGAAGATCCTGAAAAGACCAGGCCCATATTCAGAGCATTAAAAGAAAAGTTTGATGAATTAGCAACTATACAGTATTCAAATGTTGAAATGAAATATCTTTCTATGGGTATGACAAACGATTATAAAGTAGCATTAGAGGAAGGTTCAAACATGATTAGAGTAGGTACAGGTATATTTGGCAAAAGAGTATATAATACAAATTTATAGGAGGTTTGTTTTATGGCAGGGAAAATAATGAGCAAGGTACTGTATTTTATGGGTATAGGCGAAAACGTTGATGAACAGGAAGAAGTGGAGAATGTTGTACAAAAACCAGTTTTGGAGCCAGTCAGGAAGAGCAATGTTGTAAGTATGCCTACTGCATCAGGACAAATGAAGCTGGTGCTTATTGAACCTACTGATTATGATGATGTTCAGAATATATGCGATAACCTGAAAAATAAAAAACCTGTAGTTATAAACTTTGAAAATTTAGATAAAGATATTGCCAGAAGGATGGTAGACTTTGTTAGTGGCGCAGTTTATGCAATTGATGGAAGCATTCAGAAAGTATCCAATGGCATAGTAATAGCTGCTCCTCCGAATGTAGATATACTTGGAAGCATCGGCAATATAGAAGGAGAAGATTTTGATTTTGAGAAATTTATGGATTGGTTAAAATAACAGATTGTGAGTGATGTTTTTGAGAGGTATACTTATTTGGTCGGTTAGCAAATTCTTTAGCGTAATTTACCTATTAATTTTAATTAGAATGCTGTTATCTTGGATAAGGATAAATCCTTATAGCAGCTTGGTTAATATTATATATCAGCTTACAGAACCGATTTTAGAACCCTTCAGGAGACTAATGGATAGAACCGGCATAAACACTGGTATGTTTGATTTTTCACCATTGATTGCCTGTTTAGTATTACAGTTATTAGAAAATATAATAATAAGATCTCTTTGGTTGCTATAGATATGAAAGACACAAAATCCAAAAATGCTGATGAGCTGCTGATCAGAAAGCTGGAGGATTTAATTGAAAGAACTTCTGACATAATGACCAATAGCTTTACTGATTTTTTGGACCCAAGGCAGCAAATATTGATATCTAACAGTTTCAAGAACATAAAAGGCATTTCAATGGAGTTCTATGGCGGCTATGAAGAAGCCGAGAGAAAAATTTGCGGCATTTTTAGTGAGTATGATGAATCAAGTTTAGATACATTTCCCATCAGAATTATTCATATTTGCTGGAAGTCATCAAAGAAAGTGAGTCATAGAGATATATTAGGTTCAATATTAGGAAATGGCATAAGAAGGGATAAAATTGGAGATATTATACAGCAGGATGATGAAGCCTTTGTTTGTGTACACAATGATATCGCAGATTATCTAATGATACATATGGATAAGGTCGGAAACGTGCCAGTCGTTTTGGAATACTGTGATAGTATGCCGCAGCATGCAAAGGAAGGTAAAGTAATAACTGTTGTGGTTTCTTCTTTGAGGTTGGATAGTATATTAGCAGCTGGTTTTGGAGTATCAAGGACAAAGGCTGCAGAAGCCATAAGAAGTTCCAGGGTATTTGTAAATTGGATGCCACAGGAGGTTATTTCCAAGGATGTTAAGGAAGGAGATGTAATATCCTGGAGAGGAAAAGGGCGCATACAACTATGCAATGTAATTGGATCAACCAAAAAGGATAGAATAAAAATCGTGATTAAAAAGTACATCTGAATAATGAATGGGAGGTTATACATATGATGACCCCTATGGACATACGCAATAAAGAGTTTAAAAAGGGTTTTAGAGGTTATAGTGAAGAAGAAGTGGATTTATTCATAGATAAGGTTGTAAGCGATTATGAAAAGCTTTACAAAGAGAATATTGAGCTTAAGGATAAGCTCAATTCAATAAATGAAAGACTTGACAGTTATTCTGAAATTGAAAAGACTCTGCAAAGCACATTGGTTGTTGCCCAAAAGACCGCTGAGGATATAATATCAAATGCAAGAAAAGAAGCGGAAATGATAATCAAGGAATCAGAGGAAAACAGAAAAAAGATAATTGCAGATGCAAATCAAAGCGTCATAGATATTAACAGAGAATATGAAGAGTTGAGAAAGCAACTTCAAATATTTAAGACCAGATATAAGACTTTTTTAGAATCTGAATTGAATAACCTGGATTCCTTTTTCAAAGAAATATAAAAACTGCTCTTTCATCCCTTAGAGGTTGAGAGAGTTTTTCTTTGGATTTCAGCTAGCTATCAAAGTTAGCAGGAGGATTTACAATGGATTTAAAATTCATAAATAAAGACAGTAAGGAAAGAAAAAGGGTAAAAGTAGGCGGTATAACTATTGGTAACGGTGATTTCGTGGTTTTTGCAGGTCCTTGTGCTATAGAAGGAAGGGATATGCTCCTTGAAACTGCACTTTACTTGAAGAAGAATAATGTATCAGTGCTAAGAGGTGGAGCATTTAAACCCAGGACATCTCCATATAGTTTTCAGGGATTGGAATTAGAGGGAGTTAAATATTTAAAGGAAGCTTCAGAAATTACAGGAATGCCGGTTGTGACAGAGGTTATGGATCCGAGGGATGTGGAAAGCATATATCCCTATATTGATATGTTCCAGATAGGTTCAAGAAATATGCAGAACTTTTCTTTGTTGAGAGAAGTAGGAAAACAGGATAAGCCTGTATTGCTAAAAAGAGGGCTGGCAGCAACATTTGAAGATTTTTTATATGCAGCAGAGTATATTGCTGTAGAAGGAAATGATAATATTGTGCTATGCGAGAGAGGTATTAGAACCTTTGAAAGCTATACAAGGAATACTATGGATATTTCTGTTATTCCTCTTGCTAAAGAGTTAAGCAAGCTTCCCATTATCATTGACCCAAGCCACGGTACTGGCATCAGAAGCCTGATTCTTCCCATGACTTTGGCCGGGTTAGCAGCAGGAGCCGATGGAGTAATGATAGAAGTACATCCCTGCCCTGACAAGGCACTTTCAGATGGAACTCAATCATTAGATTTTGAAGATTTTGAGAAGCTTATCAATAAGTTGAAAGAAGTTGAAGGATGCTTCAAAGATATGAGATGAACAGACGATAACATGGTGTTAACCACCATGTTATTTTTTAAAGTGAGCATTCTTTCTTTCCCAATGGGATGTATTATTTAAAAGCAGCATTTTTGGGAATAATATACGGGGAGGAATAAAAAATGAAAGAAGAACGAGTGGAACAAATAGCTCTCACATTAGAAAAAGCTAAATTAGGTGAGTATGTTGAAATGATGTCTAAACCGGGAAAAATGCTGCTGAATAATTTTATTGCCGGTCTGGCAAGGGGATTCGGTATGGCAATAGGCTTCACAGTTTTAGGAGCTATTGCTTTGTATTTTATGAGAGCATTGGTTATGTTGAATTTACCCTTTATTGGAGGATTTATTGCAGAAATAGTGAAAATAGTACAAGATCATCTATAGGAGGCAGGACTATGAACAAGGAAAAAATAGCAAAACTGGAGAAAAAGCTTATAGATATTAAGAAAGAAAGAGAAAGATCATTAATTGATGATCATTTAGGCTTGGGAGAATCAATAAGAGATAATACAAGCGAGTTATCATCCTATGATAATCACCCAGGAGATATAGGTACAGAAACCTTTGAAGCAGAGAAAAATTTTTCATTTAGAAATAATGATAAGTTCATAATTGCTGAAGTTGATGAAGCTTTAAGAAAAATTAAAAATGGCAAGTATGGAATATGCGAGAATTGCGGAAAAGAAATAGCAGAAGAAAGACTTGATATCATTCCTTATGCCCGTTTATGCATATACTGTGAAGAGAAGTTCCCTCAAAAGGCAGAAGATCAGGAAAAAGGCAGACCGATAGAGGAGCAGGTGCTTATGCCTCCTTTTGGAAGATCCTTTAGAGATAATTCATTGGAGGACAGCGTAATGTACGATGGTGAAGATGCATGGCAGGATGTCAATGTTTATAATGTTGTCACTTCGGATAATCCCTTTAGCAAAGATGATAGTATGGGTTATGTTGAGAATGTGGAATCTATAAGCAATGAACAATATAAGAAACAACTAGAATAACTAATCGCATTTTTATTTAGCATATGCTATAATCTTTTCTAGAATGAAGGGGGTATGTTTTTGTATTCATTTATAATCATCGGAGTAGTAGCTATTCTTGATCAACTTATAAAAATGAAGGTTGTTGAGAAGATATCAATTTATGAAAAGCTGGAAGTAATAAAAGATTTTTTCTATATTACATATGTAGAAAATACCGGCATATCTTTTGGCTTGTTTAAAGGTACAAGAGTAATATTGATAATTCTGACGTTTATTGTATGTTTGCTGCTTAGCTACTATGTCTTTAAGCTTCACAAGAAATATGTAAGTATAGCTGTCTGTCTATCTTTTATAATTGGCGGAGCCATCGGTAATCTCATAGATAGAATAAGATTTGGGTATGTAATTGATTATCTGTATTTTACTTTTTTCCCTCCCGTGTTCAATTTGGCGGATGCAGCAATTGTATGCGGTGCCATAGCATTAAGTAGCATATTATTGTTTAGTAAAAATATAAGTCTATAGAGAGGTCATTATGAAAACTGTAGATTTGGAAGCATTGGATTCAGATAATGGAAAAAGAATAGATGTATTCTTGTCAGAGAAAATTGAGGAGTATTCAAGAACCTACTTTAAAAAGCTTATTGAAGATGAAATGGTCATGGTCGATGGTAAACCTAGGAAAGCTAACTATAAATTAAAAACTGGGGATAAGATAATTGTTACATTGCCGGATCCAGTAGAACTGGAGGTAAAACCGGAAGATATTGATATTAATATAGTCTATGAAGACGATGAGCTATTGGTTGTGAACAAACCTCAGGGTATGGTTGTGCATCCGGCTCATGGAAATTACAGTGGAACATTGGTCAATGGTTTGTTAAATAGATGCCATGGTTTATCCGGAATAAACGGAGTTATAAGACCAGGGATAGTTCATAGAATTGATAAGGATACATCTGGCATAATAGTTGTTGCTAAAACCAATGAGGCTCATATAGCTTTATCACAGCAGCTCAAGGAGCATTCTATAGATAGAAAGTACATTGCTTTGCTGGAAGGCAGACTGAAAGAAGAAAGTGGAACCGTTGATGCACCTATAGGAAGAGATCCAGTTAACAGAAAAAAGATGGCTGTCGTAAGTAAAAATGGCAAGCACGCAGTGACTCATTACAAGGTATTAGAACTTTTTGACTCCAATACCTTGATTGAAGCCAGACTTGAGACTGGAAGAACTCATCAGATAAGGGTTCACATGGCATATATAGGTCATCCTGTTGTAGGAGATCCGGTTTATGGATATAAGAAGCAGCGGTTCAAGCTGAATGGACAGCTTCTTCATGCGGCATTTTTGGGATTTGTTCATCCCAAGACCCAGGAGTACATGGCCTTTACAGCACCGCTACCTGAGCATTTTAATAAAGTATTGGACATATTAAGAACTTAGTGTAAAATTGTTTTAGGACAAAAATAGCAAGAGACCACTCTATTTGGTAAAATATAAGTCGCCAAACACAATAAAATACCAAGGAGGGTCTCTTGTGAATAATATTATACAGCAA
>Ga0134092_1002674_pt1 | contig 13229 bp, 11 predicted proteins | sample 3_6taG_FD_94454 | JGI IMG/M metagenome (GOLD analysis project Ga0134092, IMG submission 94454) | Switchgrass degrading microbial communities from high solid loading bioreactors in New Hampshire, USA - 3_6_20_6_A3 metaG | ecosystem: Engineered > Bioreactor > Semi-continuous > Anaerobic >...
ATATCGCTTACGGCAAAAAGGATGCGACAATGGATGACGTCATTGCAGCAGCAAGGGCTGCAAGGATCCATAATTATATAATGCAGCTGCCGAAGGGCTATGATACCGTACTAAGCGATGACGGGATTAATATTTCACAGGGGCAGAAGCAGCTGCTTACTATTGCCCGGGCAATGCTTCTCGACTCCAAGATGCTCATTCTTGATGAGGCCACATCAAATGTCGATACCAGAACGGAGCAGCAGATTCAAAAGGCCATGCGGAAGCTTATGCAGGGCAGGACCTGTTTTGTCATCGCCCATCGCCTGTCCACTATCCGCAACGCCGATACGATACTGGTCATCAAGGACGGCCGCATAGCAGAGCAGGGCAGCCATGATGAGCTGATGAAGCTTAATGGAGTTTATGCAGAGATGTACAATTCGCAGTTCCGCTGAACTGTATGCCGTCACGAAGCCCGGTCCTTTGCTCTGAGAATGGCATAATACAGCTTTCTGTTTTATATAGCTGCATCCTATCTACTCATTATTTATGTCATTGTCCCTATCAGCTGCCGGATTAGCCCCTGCCGTGCTGTTATTGGCTTGTGGATCTGTTTTTCGGTTTTTTCTCCAGAACAGCATTATCAATATTACAGAAATAATTATTGGCACAACCGACAGTATTGCACCCTGAATTATTGCGTTCTTATCGCGTACAAACTGTTCCTCCGGCTCAAGCACAGCATCCGCATAAGAAGTTATCTTTGAAATCAGAATGAGTGTAATACACAGGCAAAATGATGCAGCCGATCTGAGCAATTTTTTCATTATTACCCTCTCCCTTCTCCATGAGCACATTACAGTTGAAAATGGTAATCACATAAAAAACAATACTGTAATCAAATGCCCAATCAGATATGACGACAGATTCGCTCCCACCGCAAATAAAACAGGACGTCTGATCTTCTCGGAATATAATCTGAGAAGCAGCGCTTCCACAACAAACACCGGTATTTCAAGAATGAACAGTAACAATTCACTGTCCATGTAAGTCAGACCTCCTATTAAGTTCTGCAGAAATACCAGGGATGGATTCGTTATGAAATTCACCAGTATTATCAGCAGCAAATCCTTTTTGTTCGTCACCCTGAAAATCATGGCGAAAATGATTTCGATCGCAAGCGTCAGGCTCAGCGATATTGCCATACTGCCTGCAATGCCGTAATCCAGATACATATTGACACCCCTTCACTAAAAATTTCTTTGTATCAGCAGCGTTCAGGCATAGCGGAAGATATACCCGTCGTCCGAAAGGCTGTTCAGTTCTCTGCCATCAGCCCGCCTGTTCATATGACTTCCTGCCGGGTATACTTCGGTTTCGGCCCGCCCCCGCTGCAATCAGGCCTGTGTACAGCAATACAAGCGAAATAACCGAAGCTGCAGCAAAACCGGCCCCTCCGGAGAAGATAGGCGTGTATGCAAGATATACCGGCAAAAAGCCAAGAAACAAGCCGAAAGTCAGAAGCCCAAAGGTAAACCCCTTACATCCCGGCAGTATTTGTGAAACTGCCCACAATGTAATGGGCATCGTCATGTTAAAAAGAAAAACGGCTAAAACTCCTGCAACGGGATATTCAAAAAACAGGAAAAGTATTGCCGACAAGCCCAGAGAAACTACCGTAGTCTTTATAACTCCAATGGCATCTGCCAGAACACCGCCTGCCATTTTGCCAAGGACGACTGAACATACCAGTATGGTCCCCCAGGAGCCCTGCCCTTTCCATGGGAAAGATAATGTCATGCCGGTATAAGATCTCAGACACACCACAAGAAACATGCATACCAAAGCTGACAAGACTACTGTCTTTTTCTGTTGTCCACTGCCTGGTATGTTTTTAACATGTGCCATGTCAAGGCTTGAAAGCCGGAATGATAAACGCTCATTATCCGACCGCAAAATATGCTCTGCCACATACTGAAGTACTATTGTCAAAGCCGCTGCCAGCAGAAGTGAAGTCACTATACTATTACATGCATATATTCCCTGCTTCCCATAAGTGGTGCCTATATACAGTCCTAATGCTCCCGGAGCTACAAAGATGCCCAGCAGCCTGCTCTTACTGCCGCTTAAATTCAGAATATCTATGCCTCCTCCAATATGGAACATACCGTTGCCGATACCGGCAATCAATGCTGCAGCAACCGGATTTCCCCGGCATGCATACGCTGCAGCTGTCAGTATACAGCCTGCAGCGGCGAACACAGCGTTTCGGTTCAGTTGATCTGCCAGTAATCCCATTGGCATTTGCATCGCAAAAGCACAGAAATTGTACAGAAGAACACAAAAATACCACTGCTGTGTATCTCTGATACTGTAAAACAGCAAGTATGCACAGGCAAGATCTATAAGGAAGTGTATGGCGGAATACAGTAAAACCTTTGTCCGTATACTTTCCAATCGTCTCATCTCCTGTGATTATTTTCTTTTTTTCCAGTACCTGCTCACCCTAATGATAATCTTCTTACCGAAAAATAATCTGCAGCACAAAGGCCGCCGTCTTGAATAAACCCGCCAGCGCCTGAACCGCACACCGGCAGGAGTATCTGTACCTGACAACTGCTCTATCCATTCCTGTATCTGCAGATGAAACAGTTCTTTCGCCTGCTCCGGAAGTTTGTCAAATATAACTCTGCAGTTTCGATGATTCTTCAGCGGTACATTGTCCAGAGCATCTGGATCGCCCTGCCTGCCAGAAATGAAAAACTACAACGGGATTTGTTGCTGTATTTACAAGACATACAAGAAGCATATCCTTCTTGCTGCGCATTCCGAAAACTACTGCAAAAACAAGCTCCAGCAAAAGGGTCAGTGCAAGCGATATGCAAAGGCCCCCCACAATTTCATCCCATTGGAGTCCAATCATTCTGTTGTACCTCCGTCACGCAGTACAATTCTCTTTTTGTCAGTTATCGACATATTCTTTTTTATCTTTCTTCCCCCTAAAAACAACCCGTATCAAAATGACCGCCATGCCAACCACCACCACAATAGCAGCTGCTATCAGGATAATAGCATTTGGGCTCTCCGGCTGAGGTTCAATAATAAAATCTGGTTCCGGGGGTATAACGACATTGGCTGCCTCTTCTTCATTACGGGGTATTTGGTCATTTGACGGATCGCTCATGCAGATCCAGCCGTTGGCTTTTTGAAAATCGTCGACATAACCCCATTGCCTTCCATCCTCATCTGTGTATACATCTGTAATATACAGTTCTTCCCCGCCATTTCGGATGCACTTTATTTCGCCCGAGCCTGGATAGCTCCAGAACATTACTGCTTCTACATTCTCCGGCATCATAAAATCATCGTTAAAATGCACGAATTCGTCCCGGTGCCTGTCGTTGAAGCTCGTTAAGCACTGGTGAGCTATGGCAAATAAAATTAATGTCTGTATAATTTTACTGGTCTTATCCTCATCAGTATATGTCTATGGGTACCGGAATGGTTTTTTCACTGCCATCCGTGTCAGCAAATGAACGGGTCCATTCAGGAAGCGGCGGCTGCCTGCCTTCTTTGATCATCTTTTGCCATTCTTCATCTGTAAGCCTGTTTTCACTTACAAACTCGTAATAGCTGAAAACAGCCCCTCTTGTCAGGTAAAGCTTCCCTCCTACAGGTACGATTACATATATATGTGCTGCCGTACCGACACCTTCTTCCAGAAAATAACCCGGAGCAACAGTATGGACATCAGTTATGACAGCCATATTTTTATCGGTTTCTGATGTAATTTCAAACCACCTGGCACTCTCGGCAAATGAGCATATAAGGCTCTCCAATTCGCCTCCATAGTACTGTATACGGTTATACTCCATCTCAGTGAGTTCCTCATTTCTGAGTTCCTTGACAGAACAATTTATAAGGAACTGAAGAAGGTTCTCGAATCTTTCCATCTTGGACCCTAACTCCGAAGGCAGTATATTCCTTGCCTCCAGGTTCTCCCTCGAGTATCTGGTAAGCCACAGGAGCCTTTCATAAACGCCTATATTGGGCTCCACATAACCCTTGACCTCCGGAGGTATCCAGCCTCCCATTTCAGCGCCGCTCTGCTTACCGTACAGTACTGTATCATGTCTTAGCTCTGCCCAGCTCGCCAGAGCCGTGCTAAGAGATTTGTTCTGCCATGCCTGATTGGTCATGAATGACGGATATCCTTTGCCAAAGGGCTCCGTCAGTGTTTTCAGCACCCACAGCAAACCATAGTACATATTGGAATGCCACGTCTCCTGTGTATGTCTGTTGAATCTATCTCTCATGCTTCTAAAATTTTCTGTGTATTTATCCCATTTTGCATCTTCATCATATACATTCGTTAAAATATCATATGCCCGGTCGGATCCAAGAACCCCCATTACATCAAGCCCTTTCGGGAAAGGCCTTAAAACTGGTTCACACAGATTCTGCAAAATCTCCGAATCAGGTATATATCGTTGCCCCATAAACCTGAACTGGACACCGACCGGAGTATCCACTCCCGATATCTCTTTAACCCACTTTGCCTGTATCTGCGGATGCGGCAGCTTTTTCGCCTCCTCCAGCAGTCTGTCAAGTAAAGCTCTGTCCGCAAACATCTCCGGATCCGGTTCTTTACCATAGACCTTTACTATCATGTCTTTGAAATGGTATATAGTCAAATCGTCAGCATTTCCTGTGTAAAATACGGTGGGATCGTAGATATTCTCCCACAGGTCGATGTCCGCAGTGCCATTTCCTCCTGTAAACAGACTGTATGTTATGAGCAGCGCCTGCAGTGTCTCAGGAACAGCCAGTTCCGCTCTCCCTGCAGTTTCCCTGAACAGAGGGAATGGGACCTGTCCATACCACATCATTGCTTTAAAGAACCTTTCAAAATCATGTGTTCTGGTATAGTGGCCTCTGGGCTTATATTGGCTGTAGTCCATTTTGAATCCGAAGATAGGGGAATTTTCAAAACCTGCAGCATCAGATATCAGCCTGAATTCTGTATTTGCAAGATCCAGCGCCTCCTTTGGCATAGATGCGGGAAGCCCCTTTTCGAGGGCCAGCTGTGCAGCCGCGAAATATGCGATATTTTTCAGTGCTGCCTCCTTCACTTCCGGGTTGCTTACTTTCCGGTAAAGGACCACAGACTTCTTCAACATGCTCTCTGTGAGTTGTTCCAGATCCTTCAGCAGATACTCCGATTCAAGAACCCTGAGCGAGTAGTCAAAGAATACGTGATATGTATGCAGCACTGAATCTGCTGTTATGAAACTGGGAATCATCAGATACTCATTCTTTTCATAAACATAAGCCAGCTGCTCATCTCCGGACGGGATCACCACAAAGCCATTATTGCACAGCATTTTTAGCTGTTTGTCGGTAAATTTGCCAAATTGAACTGCATTCACCACATTTGACAGATCTTTTTTTACTTTGTATGGAGCTACCTTAGCCTCGTAACTCACAGGCTCCCACTCAACGCTAATATGTTTTCTCTCTCTTTCGGCAAAAAACAACTCGTCCTGAGATGCCATAAGCATATCTGCATCGTCAGCGCCAAGGTTTGTCGGTGGCATTACATAGGTTTTATCTCCTGCATCCGACTGACCGGCCGGCTCATCTTTACCCCGCATACCATCAATGTTGTCTTCCGAACCGGAGCACGCTGTGAACACAGCTGTGGATGCACACATCAGCACAATAGTCAGAGTAATTGCAATAACTCTTCTGGCAGGCATCATTCTAACCTCCCTCCTTATCTAAAGAGCAGCCTGTTCAAGCCTGCTTCCGCTGAAGTGCAGAATTATTCGCTTCTGCTCTCCATTATCCACAACATCGGCTTCTACATACTCTGTTCCGTCTTCTGACATTATTCTTTTTATACTGAGGATGTCATCAAATGCGTCACTTCCCCCGGTGCCGTCAAAGCCAAAACCTTTCCATGTATACGAATTTACAGCCTTTCTTCCGTCACCAAGATGCTCTATTGATATAAGTTCATCGATACCGTCATTGTTGATATCAGAAAAAATGTAGTCATCAAAAGGCCGCGCCAGCCTTGACCCGAGCCATTTGGGTGATATTGCATTTCCATGCCATTCATATATAAAAGGTCTTTTTGCCATAACAGGATGGAATATGGCTGTTTTGTATACCCCGATAGAAATCTCGGTTTTACCGTCTCCATCCACATCACAGGTCTGGACCTTCCATGGCTTCAGATCGGTCATATCCTTTTTGTATATCAAATCAAGGCTTATACTCTGCGCAGCCTCATACGATTCCCTGTCTGTATCCATTCCGTTGCTCCGTATTTTAAGTATCAACAGATCACTGGCATACTCGCTGCCACTGTTGCCGGTAAGGAGCAGTATCTCATCCGCTTCATCATCGTCCAGATCCGAAATACACCTGCTGATTACCACCGTTTCGCCGCCGGTTCTGTATTCCAGCAGTTTTTTAAACTCACCATCGAAAATGCAGAAGTGGCTGTTTTTAAAAACAGCATAATAACTCATTCCAAAGGCGTTTATCTCCTGAGCTTCAATGTCATGCCCCCCGTCCCGGGCAGAAATATACAGGCTGGCAGCCAGGCATACCAATGTTGGTATCAACATCAGCAATATTGATGTTTTGACCCTCTCAAGCGCCACTTTTACTCACCTGTCAATCAGTATCATCACATTAGACAAATTAAACCTCCAAAATGTTCCATGTCAACAAAACATTTCACAGCCATAGCCCCTGTCCTCTGTTACGGCAACTGTAAAAAACAAGGAGTTCATTTTCCCCCTGACACCAGAATGCAAACCGTTTGGGTATGCAGAAGGTAAGATGGGATTCGATCCATTTACATGAATCTTTCAGTTTATGGACGGAGTCGAACGCGCAACCAAAAGGCTGCAGTTTATATCTGCAGCCTTAATAATCATGATGCCTTTTGTGATCACGACTTCAGGCATTCGAAGAGTTTAACTGATTGGTGATGGGAACTTTACAGCAGTTACCGGAGTATATACCATACTATTCCTGCCAATGTTGCCGTACCGAGTATCAGAATGGATTTGCTGATTCTGTCGGTTTTCCTCCTGCGTCTCATCATATTGCATATAAATCCGATTACGCATATTGCCAGGTTCAGCATCAAAATAAAAAATGCATACTGCAGAGCATTTTCATTCCAATAATCCCTTACCCTTACGTCGAACATGCGATCAAAGAAGGTCTCCCGTTCAGGCCGCGCCTTATCGAAGAAAACTAACGCCGCAATAAACAACAGCCAGCTGATGCCGGTCGACCACCATACGGTCTTGACTACGGCATCGGGGCCTTTTCGCCTCTCGATAAAGTTTCTGTTCTGCTCAGACATTTTTACCACCCAAATTCATTATATCAGGATGATTATGGAAATCAACATGTTATGAAAACTAAACAATTGCCTCGTAATCATTATGTGCCCGTCCGAACCTTTGAGCACTCCTTGTTCAAGATGATTTTCATTGTCCGCAGTCCGCTGGATCCGTTAACAAATCAAAGCCTTCCGGAATATTATGTATAATAACACAAAACAGAGGGGTTCTTATGATAATCCATACAGTAAGCTCCGGACAAACACTGTGGACTATCGCAAATATTTATGGAGTATCCGTTGCAAGCATAATCGAAACAAATGAACTGACATATCCAAACAGGCTGGTGATTGGTCAGGCGCTTGTAATACCTACTGAGGACACATACCATACCGTGAGGACGGGCGAATCGCTTTGGAGCATAGCGCGAACCTACGGTGTGACGGTACAGTCGATCATTCAGCGGAATCAGCTGTCAGATCCCGACAGGATCCTTCCCGGACAGGTGCTGTATATCCCGGCACCAAGATACAGAGTTCAGTCCGGAGATACTCTCTTTGGCATAGCACAAAGATTTGGGGTATCATTGCAGACTTTGATGAAAATCAACAATATCACGAATCCTGATCTCATCATCCCGGGAAATGTGCTGACCATACCCATAAAACCAAGACGTGTGCTCGACGTCAACGCCTTTATTTACCTGACCGGGCAGCAGGCCGCGCCCATCGTCAGAAACGTCGGACGGCTTCTGACCTATCTTTCTCCATTTGCGTACAGGATCAGAGAGGACGGCAGTCTTGACCCCATTGATGATCTGCCCGCAATAAATGCCGCATACGCTGAAAGGGCCGTCCCCATGATGTCGGTCAACAATTTCACATCCACAGAGCTCGGCGAAAATGTGGCACATGCAGTCCTGAGCAATACTCAGGTTTCGGAACGTCTGATCAGCAACATTCTCAGGGTAATGGATCAGAAGGGCTACATGGGGCTCAACATCGATTTTGAAAATGTTCTGCCGGAAGACCGGGAAAATTATAACCGGTTTATCCAGCTGGCAGTGGACCGCCTGCATCCCCGCGGATATTTCGTCTCAAGCTCTCTGGCACCTAAAACAAGTGAACAGCAGACAGGTCTGTTGTATACGGCACATGACTATGCTGCTCACGGAAGGATTCTGGATTTCGTCGTGCTTATGACCTATGAGTGGGGATATCGTCTTGGTCCGCCAAGAGCCATCTCTCCGCTGAATGAAATAAGACGTGTCCTCAATTATGCAGTCTCTGTAATGCCGAGGTACAAGATATTTATGGGCTTCCAGATTTATGCGCGCGATTGGCTCCTTCCCCATGTACAGGGTCAGGAGGCTGAAACATTCAGCAACAAGGAGGCCTTAAACAGGGCTGTCCGATATGGCGCTGTCATACAATATGATACAGTGGCCCAGTCTCCATTCTACCGGTACTGGGATGACCAGGGAAGACAGCATGAGGTTTGGTTTGAAGATGCACGAAGCGCCCAGGCTAAATTTGACACCGTTAAGGAGTATGGTCTGGGGGGTATAAGCTACTGGGCACTGGGATACCCGTACCCGGAAAACTGGGTGCTGCTGGAGGATAATTTTACGATAAGAAAGCTATTGTAAATGTGATGCAAACAGGAGCGCTCAAACAGGCAACGGACTGAGCGGCATTAAAAAACTGCCCGTGACAATTGCACTGCGGGCAGTTCTTTAATACCTGGTTTTACTTTTCAGATAAGCTATTTGGAAATCTCCTGCAATTCGTCACTTGCTTTTTTGATTCCCTGAATCAGGTTATATATATCTTCTATGCCGGAACTTTGCTCTTCAAGCGTTGCCAGCAGCTCTTCTGCCGAAGCGGCCTGGCCCTCGGAAACACTGGATATACTGTCAACCTCCGCACTGATGCGTGAGAACAAATCGGCAATGTGCCCGAATCTGTTTATTTCATCAGCAATGTTTCTGTCTATCTCCGTGAATGACGCCTGGATCACATCAAAGCTCTGATTGACAGTCTTCGCAATCTTCTCGCCGTCCTGAACCGCTATCTGCCCTTTACTGACTTCATCAAGAACATCTTTGGTTTTCTGCTTGATCTGATTGATGATCTGGGAAATCTGCTTTACAGTGCCTGCACTCTGCTCAGCCAGTTTTCTGACTTCTTCGGCCACCACTGCAAAGCCTTTGCCCGATTCTCCAGCTCTGGCGGCTTCAATGGCTGCATTCAGTGAAAGCATATTTGTCTGTTCTGCGATCTGCGTAATCCCGGAAAGGAAATTGTTTATCTCATCCATATTGCTGTTCAGTTCCTGAACCGTCTCAAAGGACTTCGTAACTGCCTGGTTGATTATATCCATCTGTTTGTCCATTGTAATTATTTTCTCTGATCCTTCCGTTACAGCACGGCTTGCCTTACTTGATACATTCTCCAGATGATCGGAATAATCTCTCAGCTCAACGACCCTATTGTCTGCTTCCTTCATCATCAGACTGATTTGGGCAACACTCCTGCTCTGTTTTATGGCGCCGTCAGTGATTTCCTGAGCGGCCGATGTAATAGATGAACTGATATCACGAATCACGCCAAGATTCTCATTGGCTTTGGAAATGTCGTTGTTCAGTTCAGAAGTGTTGACCTTTATTAGATCCACAGTTCTTTTAAGCTCTTCCAGAAGGTCCTTCGCCCGTCCCGCATTCTCACTGACATTTTTAATGAGTTTCTCGCCGTCTTTGACCACCAGAAACAGCGCAGCCGTTATCAGCAATATACAGGCAAACGGGTACATAGCCCCTCCGGGATCAGTGCGGAAGAATACTGTCTGTGTTATAATCAGGACAATGTCCGTTAAAGCCCCATAAATTATGAAAAGTTGCTTATTTAAGTACAACGCCGTTATACTGAGCGGTATCATAGCCGAAACAAACGCTGATGAAGCATCTCCGAAAAGCATCAGGGGAATTACCTGCAAAAACGCTGACGTAGCCAGCACATAGCTGGCAGCAGTATCCTTTTTCATGCGCCTTAAAAGTAATGCAACAAAAGCAGAGACAAGCGTTATCAGAAGAGGTATGATGCTGGTGACTATAAAAGTCTGGGTAGCAAGCGTTATAATCCCCATGACAGCACCAAGAACAAAAAACAACCAGTTGAGAAGCTTGTTAATTTTCCTTGCATGATTTGCCAAAGATTCCAGCCGCATTTTCTTCTTCCTCCGTTCTGAATTAGATTTGAAGCTTACTGAAGTGCCTTGAGTAAAACCACCCCTTGGAACGCCTTTAATAATTTAATTCGTCATTTTTCGATACTTAATTACATTCATTCTACGTCGAAATTGATTTTCCTGCATATGATGCATCTTTCATTGCTGACCGTTTAGTTTATTCAAAGATGCTACAATTCCTTGACAATTATGTCCGTAATTTGCTAAACTTCATTAATAATTCCCGGCTTCAGCCGATGACTATAATCCCGTGAAAGGATCTGAAGACAATGCTGTTAAGCAAACTCCTTGGTGAACGTTTCAAAGAAAAGCCGGCAGACGCAACGCTGGCAAGTCATATTTTCCTTCTTCGCGGAGGATATATCAGGCAAGTAAGCAACGGCATATATTCAATGCTGCTGCCCGCAAAGAGGATCGCAGACAAAATCGAACAGATCATACGGGAGGAAATGGACAAAATAGACGGTCAGGAAGTATTATTCCCGGTGGTTCTTCCCTCCGAACTCTGGAGAGAATCAGGCCGTTATGAAAGTGTCGGGAATGAGCTTGTCAGATTCCAGGACAGGACCGGTCATGATATGCTGCTGGGCATGACCCACGAGGAGGCGGCCGTACACCTCGCCAGAAGCGAGGCCAGATCCTGGAGCAAATATCCCTTCATGATCTATCAGATACAGACGAAATTCCGTGATGAGCCCAGGTCAAGAGGAGGGTTGATAAGGGTCCGCGAGTTCACGATGAAGGATGCGTACTCCTTCCATACATCTCAGGAGGATCTTGAGCAGTATTACCAGCGGGCACTGGAGGCATATCACAGGATCTTTGAACGGGTCGGTCTGCCACAGGTCGTATCAGTGGGCTCTGACAGCGGCATGATGGGCGGAAACATATCTCACGAATTCATGCTTCTTACCGAAGCAGGAGAAGACACCATCGTAATATGCGAAAACTGCGGCTACAAAGCCAATGCTGAAATCGCCGTATCTGAAATCTGCCATGGATCGTCGGAAGAGTCGCCGCTGGAAGAGGTATATACTCCCGGTGTCACTGACATCGAATCGCTGGCCGGCTTCTTCAATACGACCCCTGATAAGCTGATGAAGGCTGCAGTCTTTGCCGTGGAGGGCCGCAAAAAACCGCTGGTGGTATTTATCCGCGGTGATCTTCAGGTTAACGAATCCAAGCTGAGAAACGCAGCAGGGGCAAAGGTTTTCCCGCTTACTGATTATGAAAATGTCGATCTCTGCTTTGGCTTTATCGGCGCTCTGGGCCTTGATAAATCAGCAGCCGATGTTTTGTATGACGTATCTCTGGAAAACGAGAGGTGTCTGATCGGAGGGGCCAATAAGCAGGATTATCATATAAAGGGCATAAGCATCCCAAGGGACGTAAAACCGGATAAATTCGTAGATGTCTCAAGGGTCAACGAGGGAGACACATGTGCAAAATGCGGCGGACGGCTGACCCTCAGCCGAGGCATCGAGGTCGGCAATATATTCCAGTTGGGTGACAAATATACAAAAAGCATGAACATGACCTACATGGATGCCGATGGTAAGCAAAAGTACCCTGTAATGGGCTGTTACGGCATCGGTGTCGGAAGGCTTGTTGCGAGTATTATAGAAGCCAGCCACGATGATTATGGTCCCATATGGCCGCTGGCTGTTGCTCCGTGGCAGATCCATATCTGTATTCTGAACAGCTCCAATGAACAGGTGCGTGAGACCGGCTTTAAGCTTTATGAAGACCTCGGCCGCAGCTATGAGGTACTGATCGATGACCGCAACGTTACTGCCGGCGTAATGTTTGCTGACGCTGACCTGCTCGGCATACCTGTCAGGCTGATAGTCAGCGCCCGAAATCTCGAAAAGGGCGAAGTGGAGATTGCTACACGGGATAAGAGAATAAGAAAGAACGTCAGGCTCGACGATATATACAAAACAGTAAGTGAAATAATTGAGGATATGCGATAAACGCCGTTTATCCTGTTTTCTTCCTCAGTTTCTCAATATACATCAGCCTGTCAGCCTTATCGATCAGGTCGTCCATCCTGACATCCCTGTCATACAGGTTCAGGGTGCCTCCGATGCTTAGGGAAATTTTGTACGGCTTGTTGGACGTTTTGTTATATCCTTCGATATATTTCATCACATTCTCAATGAACTCCATGGCATGTCCATCATCATAATCATCATACCCGACGACCACAAACTCGTCTCCGCCTATGCGCGCGCATACTTCACTGCTCCTGCAGCAGCTCTGTATGGCTCCTGCTACGATGGTCAATGCATTATCGCCCTCCAGATGGCCGTAATTGTCATTGATCTCCTTCAGGCCATCCAGATCTGCCATGCAGACCATCAGCCTCTTGTCATCTCCATTGCTTTCCTTCAGCATCATCGATACCTTCTGTTCGATCCCGCTGCGGTTGTATACCCCTGTGAGAACATCACGGAAGGATGCTCTGTAAAGCTTCTTATGCACACGATTGTATTCAAGGGCATTCATCACATTCCTGCTCCAGAAGCGGTAGGTGGTATCGAATACATCAACCCTGTCGCCGTATGTCAGAACGGAATAGCCCAGACACCGTTCGTTGAAATGCAGCGGCGTGAAATAATAGGCCTTGGG
>Ga0134092_1002677_pt1 | contig 13215 bp, 11 predicted proteins | sample 3_6taG_FD_94454 | JGI IMG/M metagenome (GOLD analysis project Ga0134092, IMG submission 94454) | Switchgrass degrading microbial communities from high solid loading bioreactors in New Hampshire, USA - 3_6_20_6_A3 metaG | ecosystem: Engineered > Bioreactor > Semi-continuous > Anaerobic >...
ACGGCATACGTACTCGTTATTCCGATGACCTTCTCTGGCTTCCGTATGTGACCTCGGAGTATGTGGAGAAGACAGGTGACACATCGATCCTCGACGAGACGGTATCGTTCCTCGAGGCCAGCCTGCTGAATGAAGATGAGGATGAAAGATATGAAGAGCCGCGTCTGTCCGGCATATCTGCAAGCTTGTATGAGCATTGTGTCCGTGCCGTGGACATATCGCTTAACACCGGCCCTCACGGACTGCCTCTCATCGGCGGAGGAGACTGGAATGACGGCATGAACACCGTAGGACACAAAGGCGCGGGCGAAAGTGTCTGGTTAGCCTGGTTCCTTCTGTCGATCCTTCACAGGTTCATTCCCATATGCAGGCTCAGGAATGACTACAAAAGGGCAGAACTATACAGGATCAAGGCTGAACAGCTGATTGAGAATGTTGAGAAGGAGGCGTGGGATGGAAGCTGGTATAAAAGAGCCTACTTCGACGACGGAACGCCTCTCGGTTCCGTAAGGAATTCGGAGTGCATGATAGATTCGATTTCACAGTCATGGTCAGTGATATCCGGAGCCGCAAAGCCGAGCCGTGCCCGGGAAGCCATGGCAGCGGTACAGAAGCACCTGGTCGATGCGGATGAGGGCATTGTGAAGCTCCTCGCGCCTCCGTTCAGTGATGGCGAACTGGAACCCGGTTATATAAAAGGGTATGTGCCCGGGGTCAGAGAAAACGGCGGACAATATACCCATGCGGCTGCATGGGTAGTCCTTGCCTTCACGAAACTCGGGATGGGTGACAAGGCCAGTGAGATTTTCCATATGCTTAATCCCATAAACCACACAAGGACCGGCATAGAATATGCAAGGTATAAAACTGAGCCATACGTAATAGCAGCGGATGTGTATGCCGTAAGTCCTCACACCGGCAGGGGCGGATGGACCTGGTATACAGGTGCAGCCGGATGGCTGTATAAAGTTGGGCTCGAGAATATTGCAGGCTTCATTAAAAAAGGAGAGAGACTTTACATTGATCCATGCATACCATCCTCATGGAAATCATTCGAGATAAGCTACAGATATGGTAATGCCCAGTTTTACATCCATATAAAAAACCCCGATGGCGTCAACTATGGAGTATCTCTCATAGCAGTTGACGGTAACGTATGCAGGGAAGGCTGTATCGACCTGTCATCACCCGGAGTTCATCATGTAGAAGTCATCATGGGTGTTCCATATGACCATTCATCCTTAAAGTGATCTGAATTCGACAGGATCGAACCCTGGAAAATCGTAACTGCTGAGCTCCAGTTCCTGCAGCATTCTGACAGATGCGTCAAAATCCTTTATCAGGTCCAGACCGTTGCTGGAGAGAATGTGCTCAAGTGTTACATTTTCACGGTATACCCACCGGGAATATCTTTCGCGTTCCTTTATGAGTTCATTCAGCATGGCGCTGTCTTCGACCGTTCCCAGAACTTCCTGGCACAGGAAATGGTTGCATACGGTCGTTCTGAAACGTACCGGCAGTTTGCAGCCTTTGCCGGGAATTACGAACGGACAGGTTCTGAAAAATATGGTATGATCGCGGATACTGCCTGTTTCAAGCAGATCCCCCGATTCTATATACTTGTCATATGCTTCCTTATCAAAAGGTCCTCTGGCATATATACTGTATCTGTTTACCGTTGTGCCCGGATTGGACAGTATGATATCAAGTGCTTTCCGGCCGCCTTCCAGTACGGACATCCTTTGTATATCCAAAAGATTGAATTCCGGAAAGTAATGGCAGCAGCCTCTGTTTTTTATACTGCATAAGCTTTTTCCCATAAGGCTTTTGCAGTTTATACATTCGGTGCAGCCTAATTGTGGTACTCCCATATCAAAAAAAACAAAAATATTTCCCATAAATCGCCCCCTTGTTTATGTGTTATTCACCAAACGCCCAACTTGCGCATGAACCTGTAAGTCTCTTGTTTCAACACTTATTATAATAACGGCTGAGTCATCCGGCAAGATTTTTTATTATACAAAAGTTGACAATACAGGGGAAATTATGTTGATTGCAACATAAAATTGTAATATAATAAAAATATGATAGCCAAAGAAAATCTGTTGTCAGTTTCCAGGCTTATCCCAGAATACTTGGTTTAGATAGTACGGACACCGGATCATATCGATGTCCGTATCAGGCAGGTACCTTTTTATAATACTGGGAGGTGTATGGCCTTGAAAGACAGTAAGTGTATTTGCCTAAAGAGGGAAATCGAGCAACTAAGGAGCGAGCTGAATGAGCTGATCGGTTCTGAAAATCTGACAAGCAGCGTAGTCCAGTGCCGCAGCAGGGAGCTTGATGAACTTATCCTGATGTACATCCAGTCCAGAGATCAAGAATTGAATGAGCCATAAAAAAGAACAATCAGAAAAGGCATAACGACTAATGCAGTGATAATATTCCCAATGCTTGCAGATGAGATCTGCCATCCGGTTATGGACTGACCTGAAATAAGACAACCGGCTGCCACTCCAAAGACAAGGCCGCCTACCGAGCCTGATATGATCATAAGCGGATGTACCCTGTCATTTGAAGGTTTGCTGATATCTTTCGGGTGCATCACATCCGTCCAGATCAAATTGCTTCTCTTTGCGGCCGAATACAGCAAGGGGAGTAACAACGGTCCGAAAATCAGCGTTGTAACTGTATTGTTCAGAGTAATTATAGCAGCCAGTGCGTGGAAGCTTGCCATGTTCAGCAGGCAAAGACCCCATGCTATCGTGACTGCGCATGCTGCACTTGCAACAAAGGCAGTGATGCCAAATCTGGCCAGCTTCCATGGTGAATTGATAGTAGGGGTTCTGTCCTTCCCGTGTCTGCTGTTGCTGTTCAAATGATACCAGAGCTTGTATGAAACGAATGCGTACAGGAAATTACCTATAAAGCCGAATACGGATCCGGGGGACAAGGTGCCGAACAAATCACCTCCGAGGTTCCCTATTGCAGAACCCCATGCACCGGCCGGCCCGAACAATATCCCGAAAATGACCGGAAGAAGTGAAGCGGGCCTGATTTCAGTTATGCCCGGGATAAGCGTAACAGATTTTGTTGGCAGCAGAAACAGCATATAAATGCCGGCGCATAAAACCGTGACGGCAGCCATTGTACCGTACTTCCACATCCTTACCAGTTCTTTCAAGATAACCCCCGATAAAATTCTTTTTCTGCAGCTATTGTAACATTTTGTGACTTTACATGTCCACAAAAATGACCATTAAAGGAATAATGGACCGTATTTGGCATATTGTCTGCATTTCACTGTCGAAAAATTACATCTGTATTCATGCTAGTTCAAATATGGAATTACATATGGCATTTTCAGTGAAAATATGCTAGCATTAATGAAAGTCGGTATTCTGCGGAAACCGTACTCAAATAATAATCAAAAATACGACTTATATCCTTCGGGAATAAGAGCGGGAGGTCGATTTATTTGGAAAAGGCAATCAGCAAAAAGAAGTTTGACACGCGGCAGATCGCCATAATCGGCATGCTGTCGGCAATCTCGATAGTGCTCGGAGCGTCGGGCATCGGTTTTATACCGCTGCCGATGGCAAAGGCGACTATCATGCACATCCCTGTTATTATCGGGGCCGTTCTTGAGGGCCCTGTCGTGGGAGCTATCGCAGGTCTGATCTTTGGTATTTTCAGCATAATACAAAACATGACGGCACCGTCGCAGCTTTCATTTGCATTTATGAATCCTTTGGTATCTGTACTTCCCAGGATTCTGATAGGGATCACGGCATATTACGCTTATAAAATACCGTTTATAAAAAAAGATATTCTGAAGACCGGGATCAGCGCAGTGGTTGGAACAATTACAAATACCGCCGGCGTACTTGGCATGATATATCTTTTATACGCTCCACAGTACGCTGCCGCCACGAATATTGAACTCAGCAGTGTCAGAACTGTGATCCTCGGCATAGCGGTAACAAACGGGCTGCCTGAGATAGCTGTATCGGTGGCACTTTCGATCCCGATAGTGCTGGCAGTCAAAAAAGTATTGAAAAAATGAAGCAGCGGTATTGTGAAGAGTCTGCGTAACCAATGAGACACAAAATACCGCTGGCGGATGTATAAGAACGGATATGGGATTTTTCGGGGTGTATGCAGCAATACCCCGTTTTTTGTTGCCTTTATTTTCCCATCATTTTAATAAATCTCATAAGGTTGTCCATCGTCAAAAAAAGGTCATCTCTGGAGCGGAGCCGCGCTCTTTCGAAGGGGATGGCCGTGCGGTTTATGCTGAATATGGCACTGACTCCCTCGGAATACGCCATTTCAATGTTATCACCGATATCACCCACGATTGCTGTCACAGGAACACCGGCCTTTTTCGCACGCCGTGCTACGCCTATGACCACCTTGCCGCGCAGTGACTGGTGATCGAGCTTCCCCTCACCGGTGATTACCATATCGGCTCCTTTCACTATATTATCAAAGCCGGTTACATCCAGTACTGTCTCTATACCCATTTGCAGCCTGCTGCCGAAGAATGCGGTCATGCCTCCGCCCATTCCGCCGGCGGCACCGGCTCCCGTCATGTTGACGATATCTTTGCCGAGGTCCTTTTTAATTATGACCGCCATATGCAGAAGGTTCTCGTCCAGTATTTTCACCATGGCTTCATCGGCGCCCTTTTGCGGACCAAACACATAAGCTGCTCCATTGGGGCCGCATAGAGGATTGTCTATATCACACATGGTGATGATCTCTGCCTGAGCCACATTAGCGTCCAGCCCGCCGGTTTCGATTGAAGAAATGTTACAGAGGGTTTCACCTGTCGGTACGAAGGGCTTCCCTGATGCATCCCTGAAAACGATGCCAGCTGCAGCAGCCGCTCCGCAGCCGCCGTCGTTTGTGGAGCTTCCGCCCAGCCCGACTATGATTTTTCTGCAGCCTGACGCGGCGGCGTGTGTTATGAGCTGTCCGACTCCATAGGTGGTTGTCTTGCCGACCTGTCTGTTTTCACCAACAAGGGGAAGTCCTGCGGCGGCTGCCATCTCGATCACTGCCGTATTGTCAGGCAGGATGCCGTAAAAGCTTTCCATATCTTCAAAATAGGGACCCTTTACGGTAACCGTGACCTTTTTGCCGCCCAGGGCTGAAAGGAATGCATCTACGCTGCCTTCACCGCCGTCCGCCACAGGTATGCTGATTACCTCAGCCTGCGGGAAATAGGGGATGATGGCTTTTTTCATTATGCTGCATATTTCCGATGAAGACATCGTGCCTTTGAATGAATCCGGTATCAGAATTATTTTCTGCATGTTTGTCTCCTTTTTTCAGAATGATCCTGCTGAGCAATATGCCCGGCAATTTCAGCTTATATCAATGCATGCCTGAAAACAAGCCTGTCACAGTATCAGGGAGACCAGAAACACGCCGATCATGCCGGCTATGCCTTCGAAGAGAGTGACTGCGGTTTGTGTTTTGTAACCCTGGTCAGGTGTCATTTCGCCGAAATTCGTCACGACCCAGAAATATGAGTCGTTTGCATGAGACACAGTCATAGCGCCTGCTCCGATGGCCATTACAGTGAGTGCAGCACGGGCAGGTGTGTCCAGCCCCAGTAAACCGAGCAGCGGAGCCACTATGCCTGCTGTGGTCGTTATTGCAACTGTTGAAGAACCCTGGGCGGTTTTCAGTATTGCCGCCAGTATGAACGGGAAGAATATTCCGACTGCCTGCAGCAGTTCGGCGTTCGCAGTGATATACTCGACCAGCCCGGATACTGCAATGACCTTTCCAAGGACACCGCCGGCAGCGGTGACAAAGAGGATGGGACCTACAGTTCTCAATGTTTCATCTGTCATGCTGTAGAAATCCTTAGTTCTTTTTGTGTCTGCCAGAAGCCATATGCCGAAGAGTGTACCGACTGCGAGCGCTATTATAGGTGTGCCGAAGAAGGTCATGATATCGGAGACAGCTCCTGCCCACTTGGCCATGGATGCTATGGAACCGAGAGCCATCAGCAGTATGGGAACTATGATCGGACTCAGGGCAAGCAAGCCACTGGGCAGTCTGCCATACTCCGCAACGATCTGTTCGTAGGTTTTAACTATTTCACCTTCTTTTACCTGGTCGGCTTCATCTCCAGCCCTGACCCTTTTGCCGATATACCGGGCATATATATAAGCACCTATAAGTGCCGGGATGGAAACAAGCGCACCCAACCCAATAACCAGCAGCAGGTTATTGCCTACTTCAAGTGTATTGGCAGCGGCAATGGGGCCAGGCGTAGGAGGTATGAACACATGTGATGCATAAAGACCTGCCGAAAGACATACGGTCATGGCAACGCTGCTGGCTCTTGTACGCCTAAGGAGGGCTTTGCGTATCGGGTTGAGTATTACAAAACCGCTGTCGCAGAATACAGGGATCGATACGACCCAGCCCATTATCAGAAGTGCCAGATCAGGACGATTCGGACCTATCACCTTTATTACCATATCGGCCAGCTTGAATGCCGCGCCGGTTTTCTCAAGTATCGTACCTATCAGTGCACCGAGAATGATCACGATGCCAATGCTGGTGAATGTACCGCTGAACCCTGTTCCTATTACATTAGGAAGACCCATTACAACGGTCCCGTCATCTTTGGTCACATTGACCAGCGGGATGCCGGCTACCAGTCCGAGCAGCACGGATACACCCATTATTGACAGGAAAGGATGGATTTTTAGTTTTGATATGGCAAGAATCATTATTATAATAGCCGCAATAAAAGCTATAACAAGACCTATACCTGACATAAACCTACCTCCGATATAAATTCATATCCATCAGTAATTAGTATCTGTATTATCAGTAAAATTAGCAAAAAAAATCGGAGCGGGTAAAAATATCTGAGAGAAATGACGTCTGCGGGTTTATCGTTCATTGCCGCGGGACAGCGTATTATAACACGGGTTCCAATGCATTTTGACTTTGGATGAATCCATGTTATAATACATTTTAATGGCAAAGATTTAAACGTTTATTATATAAAGGAGTATGAAAAAATGGGATTGTATGAACAATGGAAGCAAAAAGCGGAAGCACAGATGAGTCCGCAGGAACAGAACGCATTCTGGACAGATTATCTGGAAAAGGAGAAGGAAAATTACCGCCTTATACTGGCAAACAGGATCGAAAAGATTGAAGGCAGACTGGCGGATGCAGCTGCACGGTTCAATATGGACCCTGTGGTGTTCACCGGTTTCCTCGACGGGATAAACACCAGTCTTGTAACCGAACTCGATCTCGACTCGCTCACTGAGGATACCGAGCTTTCAGCGCAGATCGATTTTGAAAAGCTCTACTGGAACATGCATGAAGCAAAAGCTGACTGGCTGTACAACCTGCAGGAATGGGACGGCATACTTTCCGAAGAAAAAAGGAAGGAGCTTACAAAGAAATTCAGATTATCCAAAATGGCTGTCAGCAATAAAGTTGGCAGAAATGATCCATGCCCCTGCGGAAGCGGGAAAAAATACAAAAAATGCTGCGGCGCCGGGCAATAAAGGCGTATTATTCCAGCTGAGACAGAGCGGCCGGTCCGGACACGGAAGGTCGGATGTTTGCAGATAAAATCATATCAATGAAAGGAAAGATTAGCGATATGACTGAAAAGATCAAAATGTATGTGCCCCTGGTTGAAATGGACGGGGATGAAATGACAAGGATCATCTGGAAACTGATAAAGGATGAACTCCTTACCCCATACATAGAGTTGAATACCGAATATTACGACCTCGGTCTGAAACACAGGGGTGAGACTGACGACCGTGTCACCGTCGATGCTGCTCTTGCTACAAAGAAATACGGAGTAGCTGTAAAATGTGCGACTATAACTCCCAATGCCCAGAGAGTCGAGGAATATGGCCTCAAGCAGATGTGGAAAAGCCCAAATGCCACCATCAGAGCGATTCTGGATGGTACAGTGTTCAGGGCACCGATAATAGTCAACAGTATAAAACCTTTCGTGAGGACATGGAAAAAGCCCATAACACTGGCAAGACACGCATATGGTGACGTTTATAAGAACGTGGAGCACCGTGTCGGAGGACCCGGGAAGGCAGAGCTCGTGTTCAGGGGACAGGACGGCAGTGAATTTGTCGAGACCATCCATGAATTTGACGGGCCGGGAGTTATAATGGGCATGCATAACACCGACGCATCGATAAGGAGCTTCGCAAGGGCGTGCTTCAATTATGCTCTGGATGTCAAGCAGGATCTCTGGTTTGCATCCAAGGATACTATTTCAAAGAAATATGACCATACTTTTAAGGATATATTCCAGGAGATATACGACAGCGAATACAGTGACAGGTTTGAACAAGCCGGAATACAATACTTCTATACGCTTATAGATGATGCCGTTGCAAGAGTCATCAGGTCGGAAGGCGGCTTTGTGTGGGCCTGCAAAAACTATGACGGCGATGTTATGTCCGACATGGTAGCCACTGCCTTTGGAAGTCTGGCTATGATGACTTCGGTACTGGTATCGCCGGACGGATGCTTTGAATATGAGGCAGCTCACGGTACTGTAACGAGGCATTATTACAAGCATCTCAAGGGAGAAGAGACCTCTACCAACTCCATGGCGACGCTTTTTGCCTGGACCGGGGCACTAAGAAAGAGAGGCGAGCTGGATGGTAATGCTGTTCTCGTAGATTTTGCAGATACTCTTGAGGCAGCTGCCATCAGGACCATCGAAGAGGGAGTAATGACTAAGGATCTGGCCGAACTCTCTGAACTGGAAGAAAAGAAAATCGTCAATACTGCAGACTTCCTGAAGGAGATCCGAAAGCGCCTCGATTCGATGCTCTGCGGCTGAGGGCAGGAATCAGTGTGGATGCTGCAGATGGCAGGCAATATATCCGCAGAAATGCTTGCGGTGATACATCCTTCGGATCAGGAGGGCTGCCGGGTGATGGCCTGATTAAGCATGCTTTGACGGCATATCGAAGAAAGGATGAGGTTTATGGACAAAGCCGGAGCCGGCAATACTTATTCTGCCGCACGCAAGCTGGGACAAAAGGAATACTCAAGAAGCATATCAAGAGGACAGACAGGATATCTGCCATTTCTGGAAGGCGTAGTAAAAAATGTCGAGATAGTATATGAAATGGATCTCGGGCTGGTGGAGATACCGCTCAAAAAGATCATTGGCACATATACCTATGCCAGAAGCAGATCATTTGCCGTAAATTTCATGCCGCTTTTGGGACCAAGGACGGAGTTTGCAAACAAGTGGTCTGCTTTGTGCGAGGCACATATAAATGAAGGCATAAGGGATCCCATAAAGGTTTACGAGTACCTGAACTGGTATTATGTGGTCGAAGGAAACAAGAGAGTCAGTGTTCTCAAATATTATGATGCCTATTCGATCCAGGGAAGGGTAACCCGGCTTGTTCCCAAGAGGGATGAGAGCGATGTCACCATCTCGATCTATTATGAGTTCATCGATTTCTACAAACAGACCGGCATCAGCCTGATATGGTTCAGCAAAAGGAACTCATTCAGCAAACTGATGAGCTATCTGGACAACTTCGATCCCGGTCAGGATCTGAAGATAGACAACAAGTACAAGTATTTTGCCAACTCCATATATCTACCGTTCAGAAAGATTTATCTGGATCTGGGAGGACAGGAGCTTCCTATAACTACCGGAGATGCATTCCTTGAATATATTACGGTTTACGGGATGCCCCGGGAAATAGACGAACAAAAAGTGAGAGCCAGGCTTAACAGCTTTATCATTGAGCTGGATCAGATGTCCAGCAACAAGCCGGCTGACATACAGACAACGCCTATCGATACCGGAGAAAGCCTGATCTCGACACTGACCACGTTCGTTATGCCGAAGAAGTCGCTGAAGGTTGCCTTTGTTTATTCCAAGGACACGAAGACTTCAAGCTGGACCTATGCCCAGGAGATGGGCAGGATACATGTCAGCAAGGTTTTCGGTGACTCCATCAGCACTTCGTATGTCGACAACGTTCCCGAGACTGCGGAAGCATACCAAACGCTCAGGCAGCTGGCCCTGGACGGTAACGATGTGGTTTTTGTCACCAGCCCCGCACTTATAAATGCCACGCTCAAAGCAGCGCTGGAGTATCCCGGGACAAAATTCCTCAACTGTTCGGAGACACACTCGTTCAAGCATGTGAACACATATTTCGGCAGGATATACGAACCCAGATTCCTGGCCGGAATAGCGGCAGGTGCGGTCACAAAGACCAACTTGCTCGGATATGTGGGAACGACACCCATTCCGGGGGTCATAAACGGAATCAACTCATTTGCTCTCGGGGCCAGGATGGTAAACCCGGATGCTAAAGTGAAGGTCATGTTCCTTAACAGATGGGACGACACCGAACAGGCCGAGGCTGCCAGCGAGGCCCTGATTTCTCAGGGATGTGACGTGATCGCTCATCATGATACGCTTTCGAACAGGAAAGTGACCGGAGAATACGGCGTGTATGCGGTACTCGACGGTGAAGACGGACGAACCAATGAATATATAGCGGCGCCTGTATGGAACTGGGGCGTATTTTATGAGAAGATACTGAGGAATCTTATGAAGGGTTCCTGGAAGCCGTTCGGTTCCGACCAGAAGGTGATCAACTTCTGGTGGGGAATGGACTCGGGCATAGTGGACTTCTTCTATTCAAGAAGGTTGGTGCCGCCTGAAACGCAAAAGCTCATTGATTTTATGACAAAAATGATAATAAATGGTCTGTACCATCCCTTTACAGGTCCCATATACAGTCAGGATGGCCTTCTCATGGTCAGGAAGGGAGAGGCTGCGACGAGGGAACAGATAATTGGTATGGACTGGTTCGTCAACGTAATAGACAGTGAATTGCCAAAAATTGAACAAGATCAGCTGTGACAGGCGGGAGATACATCCCGTCTTTTTTATTGGCTAATGCAGAATCCGCTGCTGTAATAACGGGCAGGTTTTTATCAGAATGTGCAGTCAATCAGGTAATAGCCGTAAGCATTGACTATCGTTGTATCTTTATACTGCATGGTCCTGGGCTGTCGGCCGTAATTCAGATGCTGATGGCCGTGGAAAAAGTATCTTGGCGAATATGTGTCAAGCAGTGTGACAAAGCTTTTAAATCCGATATGGGCGCGGTCGGTTCCGTCGCCAAGCCCGAAAGCGGGTGCATGGGTAAGGAGTATATCAAAGCCGTTATGCTTTTTGATCGTGCGTCTGAGTTTGCGGATCCTTTTTTCCATCTGTTCCTCAGTATACTGGAATTCCTTGTTGCTGTAATTCATACAGCCTCCGAGACCGAGAATCCGTACGCCTTTATATGTTATAAGCCTGTCATCCGCTGATTCGCAGCCTTCAGGGGGCTGCATGAGATAGCTTGTATTATGATTGCCGGGCACGTAAAACAGTGGTGCATTTATCATCGTAACAAGAAATGACAAATATTCTGCCTTCAGATCACCGCAGGACAGTACGAGTTCTACATCTTTAAAACGTTCTTTGTCGAAATAGTCCCAAATGTAAGGTTCTTCACGGTCCGAAACGAGCAGTATCTTCATTTTCACGTTTTTTTCTCCGGCTTGATTTTTGTATCTTTTAAGTATTATACTTTATTAAGATGATTTAAACAACAAAACGGACAAAATGTACGACAACGAGCATTTTTTTAACGTAAAATGATATATACACAGAGGAGGATATCCGGTGAAAGTAAATATCAAGCAATTGTACCGCAGTGCGGATGAATTTTACCAGAAGGAGATAGAGGTCTCCGGCTGGATTCGTACCATAAGGGATTCCAAGGTGTTTGGCTTTATCGAACTCAATGACGGTTCGTTCCTTAAGAACCTTCAGATAGTTTTTGAAGACGGCATCATAGACAACTTCAAAGAAATAGCAAAGCTGCCCCAGGGATCATCGATAAAAGCCCGCGGCATTCTCGTGGCGACGCCTGAGGCCAAGCAGCCTTTTGAGCTCAAGGCATCCGAAATAGTGGTAGAGGGGCTTTGCACTCCGGATTATCCGCTGCAGAAAAAGAGACATTCGTTCGAGTTCCTGCGCACCATCGCACATCTCAGGCCCAGAACGAATACCTTCTCGGCCGTCTTCAGACTGAGGAACGCTGCTTCTTATGCAATACACCGCTTCTTCCAGGAGAGGGGATTCATATATGTCCATACTCCCATCATCACAAGCAGCGACTGTGAAGGCGCAGGTGAAATGTTCAGAGTGACTACGATAGACCCTGACGATATCCCGAGGTGTGAGGATGGAACCGTGGACTACAGCAGGGATTTCTTCGGAAAGCAGACAAGCCTCACAGTGAGCGGTCAGCTGACAGGAGAGGCCTATTGCATGGCATTCGGAAAGATATATACATTCGGGCCCACATTCAGGGCTGAAAACTCAAATACAGCCAGACATGCTGCCGAATTCTGGATGATCGAGCCGGAGATCGCATTTGCCGACCTCAATGATGATATGGCGCTGGCCGAGGATATGATGAAATATCTCATTGGCTACTGCCTTGAAAATGTTCCGGAAGAACTTGAGTTTTTCAATAATTTCATAGACAATACACTTCTTGACAGACTGAATCATATAGTAGAGTCAGACTTTGAACATCTGACTTACACAGAGGCTGTAAAAATACTGGAGAAAAACAACCCTTCCTTTGAGTATCAGGTCAAATGGGGTTCCGATCTGCAGACGGAGCATGAGAGATACCTGACGGAGAGAGTATTCAAAAAACCCGTATTCCTGACGGACTATCCGAAGGATATCAAGGCATTCTACATGAGACTCAATGATGACGAAAAGACGGTAGCGGCTATGGATCTGCTTGTGCCGGGCGTAGGAGAAATCATAGGAGGCAGCCAGAGGGAAGAGCGGTATGACATGCTGGTCAGACGCATGGATGAGCTTGGAATGAACAAGGAAGATTACAGATGGTATCTGGATCTGCGTAAATACGGCGGTACAAAGCATGCAGGCTTCGGACTCGGCTTTGAGAGGGCAGTTATGTATCTGTCCGGCATGGCCAATATAAGGGATGTTATACCATTCCCCAGGACAACAAAGTCTGCAGATTTTTAGGCTGATTTTTTAAATAAAGATCAAATATATTGGCTCTGTTAACTAAGTATGAAAAGAATGAGACCTGAAAGGACTCT
>Ga0134092_1002682_pt1 | contig 13202 bp, 14 predicted proteins | sample 3_6taG_FD_94454 | JGI IMG/M metagenome (GOLD analysis project Ga0134092, IMG submission 94454) | Switchgrass degrading microbial communities from high solid loading bioreactors in New Hampshire, USA - 3_6_20_6_A3 metaG | ecosystem: Engineered > Bioreactor > Semi-continuous > Anaerobic >...
AGCTCGATGGGGTTGAGGAAGCCGCCCTCCTCTCGCCCCAGGGCGCGCGCCGCCTTGTCCACCCCTTGCAGGCGCACCTGGCGGCCGCTCATCACCTCTGGAGCGGCCAGGTCGAAGACGCCCTGCGGCCAGAGCTGCGTCCCGACGTACCCCTTCCAGACTCGGATCATGGCGTCCAGCCAGACCGTGCGTCCCGGGCCAGGGAACCACTCTCCGGTCCAGTCCTGAAGGGTCAGGGAGAGGGCGCGGAGCGCCGGCCGCCGGGTGTCGACGCTCACGCTCCCATCCACGATGCCGCACCGCTCCGGGTCATAGTCGGGTGCCCCGGTGTCGATCTCCAGCCGGACGTCGTCCGGGTTGGACCGGCTGACCAGCTGGATCTTCACCCGACGAACGGGCGCCTCTGCCGTGCGCAGGAACACGTTCTCAGCAGGAGTGTGGTTTTGCACAAGACCACCTTCCTTGTCTCCGCCGGCTCCCCGGCCTACCCAGTACGCAGTCTGGTCTGGCCCGCCTGAATCAACGCTTCCAGCAATCCCGGCTCAGCCTGTTTGACTGCGGCGCGCACCGCCGCGGCCGTGGCCTGGGGGTCAGAGGCTCCGGTGATGTTGATCTGTATGGCGCCAGGACTTATCGCCCCGGGGCTCACCACGAACGCTGCAGCTCCCGCGGACGCCCCAAGCGAGGCTGGCATGGTCGGAACAACGGGGAGGGCCAGCCGTGGCGGTAGCAACTGCGCCAACCGGGTGGCCAGTTCCCCTAGGTAGTCGGCCGGCACCAGGTACTCCCTGACGCGTTCGCCGAACACGCCGAAGACAGGGTTGCTCGGATCAGCGACGCCGCCATGGGCGAAGGCCTTGAACTTGCCGCTTGCCGCGCCGGTACTCGTGGTGCTCCCGCCCCCGCCCCCGACGCTGTCCAGGGCGCTCCGGGCCTCCTGGGCCGCTTCGACGATGCTCTGCAAGGCGGAGACGATGCTACTGGTCTTGCTCTGGGCAATCTCCACTGCCTTCGTCAGCCACTTCGAGAGCACGCCATACCATCCGTCCTCGCCGTCGCCCATCTTCAGGTCGGTCTGCTCCACAAGGGCCGTCAGCTGCTCGTCGTCCAGCGACAGCAGGGCTTCCCAGTGCTTCTGCCGCTCCTGCAGTTCCTCTTGATGGGTCTCGCGCATCCTGGCCAGGCGGTCCTGCTCGTACCGAATCTCCTCGTCGTAGGAGCGTCGGATGGCGTCCAGGCGGTCCCGCTCTGCCTGGATCTGATCCTGCAGGCGCTCGCGGATCCGGGCACGCTCGTCATCGCGCTCGGCCTCCTCGATCTGCTTCTGCAGCTCCCGGGCCCGGGCCTCATCGTAAGTCCAGACCAGATTTCCGTTGGCATCGACCTTCTGGAACGAGGTGTCGGCCATGACCTCGGCCAGCTGCGCCCGCAGGTCGGCCAGCCGGTTGCGGCGGTCCTCAGCCGCCCACAGGCGCTCCAACGCGGCCAACTCGTCCTGCAGGCCGCGTATCCGGGCCTGCTGAGCCTCCTCAGCGGCCTCCTTCTCCTCGCGGAGCCGCTCGATACGCCGCTGAGCCGCCTTCTCCTCGGTCTGCTGGCGCTTTTGGATGTCGTCGAGATCCTGCTTCTGGGCGATGCGCAAGACTTCCCGGATGCCCTGCAGCGCCTGGGTCATCTTCTGGGCGGCCTCTCGCTCGGCGGCCACCCTGGCCTCGGTGGCGATGCGGTGGGCCTCAGTGTCCTGGTCGTACAGCTCCTGCTTGACCCGGTTCAGTTCGGCCTCAACCTGGGCCCGCTGCTTTGCCGCCTGCTCGTCGGTACCGGTTATCGACTCCAGCAGCTCTTCCAGGGCGGCCTTCTGTGCCTCCAAGGCCGGCCGCACCAGGTTGAGCATGGTCTGCTCAATCTCGGCTGCCCGCTGGGTATTGCCAGCGGTTTCGGCGTCGATGAGCTCCCGCTCGAGCCGGGCCAATTCCTCAGCCGCCCCTGCGAACGCCCGCTCTCTGGCGTCCTTGATGCGGTCGAACCGGGCCTCGAAGTTCGCCTGGTTCAGAGCGGCCTCGGCCTTCAGAATCTGGCCGGCGATGTCGAAGTAGGCGTCCTCATCGCCAGCGCCCAGAGCGAGCCCCAGGCCCTCACGCAGGGCCCGGAGGCGCAGTTCCTGCCCGCCGGCTCCACTGTAGAGCCCCAACTGCTCGTTCTGCCGGAACTCCCTCTGCCACCGTTCCAGCGGCTCGCGAATCTCGGCGTCCGTGGCATCCTTGAGCTTCAGCTCCATCTGGAGGCCCTGGTCAGGGTGCGCGGCCAGGTAGTCGGCAAACTGGTCGTTGATGGCCCGCAGGCGCTCCCGGATCTGGTCCGGGGTAAGCTCCAGCAGCTTCACATCGGCGTTGAGCTGCTCTAGGGCCCGCCGGAACTCCTGGCCAGTGGCCTGGTCGACGGCGTCTGCGATTTGCTGCGGCAGGACGATGTTGGCCGTGCGCTCGAAGTCCCGCTTCCGGCCCAGCTTCTCAAGCTCCGCGCCGTGCTCGTCTAAGATCTGCCGCACCATGGCGAGCTGCCGGCGTAGGTTCTCGGGGGTGCGCTCCAAAGCCTGGAGGTCCTCCAGGTCTTCCAGGGCGGCTGCAAGCGCTGCGCTCATCTTGCCGGCCCCGCTGCTTTCGCTGATGGGCTCCGGCGTTGGTGTAGGTGTTGGCATGGTGCCGCCGCCCTCCAACTCAGCGAGATCGCCTCGCAGGATGGCCAGTCTCCGGTTGACCTCGGCCAGTTCGCGTTCGATCGCTTCCCGGCTTTTCGTGAAGTACCCCTGGGTCATATCGCCGAAGCCCATTCCGCTCGGCGCAGAGAATAGGCCCTTCTGCCAGCCAGGGAGCTCCTGGTCAGCCATGTTCAACTGGCGCTGCAGGTCTTCTCGCTCACGCTCCGCGGCCGCGATGTCCCGCCTGATGGCATCGATTTGCGACTGCCTCTTGGCCTCAGCGTTCTTCTTGACCTCCGCGGTGTTCTCGCGGAGCCGCTGGGTGTTGATCTCGATGGCCCTGCCCTCTTCGTCCCACTTGGTTACGATCTCGGGCATCAGGTCGCCGAGCTCAGCAATTACGCGCCTCAGTTCCTCCTGGGCCTTTGTCTTCTCCTCCTCTTCGGCCGTAGTCGAAGACAGGACCCGCTGCAGGCGTTCGTACTGGTCAGCTAGTTCCACCGTCTTCTGCGCATTCCGCTCCGCCTCGGCCCGGGCCGCCGCCTGGCTCGCAGCTACTCCGGCTAGCACGCCCGTCAGGGCGCCAAGGCCCGCAACCACGAGGCCAACGGGGTTGGTCAACGCCGCAAAGGCAGTCTTGAGGCCCGGGAGCAGCAGGGCCAAGCTGCCCATCACCGCCACGAGGGAAGTAACCGCGCCGGTGACCATGACGATTGTCCGGGCCAGTTCAGGGTTCAACTCGATCCAGGTGGCGAGGTTCGACAAGAGCGGGGTCAAAGCGTCCAACACCTGCTGTATAGCTGGAGCCAGTGCCCCGCCGAGTGCGGCCTTTGCCTGGAAAGCAGCGTTGGCCGCCGCCGCCTCTGAGCCGGCGTACTCCTGAGCCGCCTTCGCTGCGTTGCCGGCGAAGATGGCGCCCTCCCGGCGCAAGCCGTTCAGCAGGGCCTGACGCACCGCGGCGTCGGACTGGACCCGCTGGAGGTCCTGCTCAGAGTAGCCCATTTCCTTCAAGATCGTGGTCAAGTTCTTCGAAATACCCGCCGCGTCGCTCAGCACCGACGAGCCCATCCGGATACCTTCAGCCATCCGCTCGATAGCCTCGCCGATGGAGAGACCGGCCTGTCGGTTGTAGACAGCTGCGTCCTTGCTGATCTGAACGAGCTCCTTGGCCTCCTCCAAGCTGAAGCCGGACACCAGGTAAGCCTGCAGGGCCCGGGAGATGTTCATGACGTTGGCCAAGCCATCGCTCGCCAGTTCCTTAGCGACCTCGTTGGCTGCCTGGACGCTCTCACCCATCCGTTCCGCAGCGTTCGCCAGGCCGGACAGGGCCTGGGTCTGCTGCTTGTGCGCATCTATCCCGACCTTGGCCGCGGCCGCAACCGCTACCGCGGCGGCGGTGGATACGGCTGTCACCTGGGCAATCCCTTGGCGAAGTTCATCCAGGGCCTTCTTCTGCTCTTGGGTGGTCTGAGTAGCCTTCTTCTGCTCGTCGGCGAGCCGCTTCTGCGCTGCAGCGTGCCTGTCAGCGGCTTCTGCCGCTGCCTTCTCCTCCTGGGCCAGCTCCTTGGTGGCCTTGGCCGTCTTCTGCGTCTCGCCGGCGGCCTGTGCCATGACCTGGTCGATCCGCTTGCCCAGCTGCTCGACTGTCTTGGCGAGGTCATTCAACGCCCCGGAGACCCGGGCTATGCCTCGGTTAAGCTCCTCCTCGCTGAGGCCGATCCTGACTCCGATGTCACCCTGAACCGTGCTGCCCATGTTATCACCGCCCTCGCAAACTCAAGAGGTCGAACAAGCTGTAGCCTTCCGCCGGCGCCCGGGTGCTGGCGCCGCCCTGGCTGGCCTTCTCGTACAGCTTGGCGAGGCCGTTGCTGATGCTCGTGAACGTGCGGAAGGTTGCCCGCCAAAACTCGGCCTCGCTGCGCCCCCACTCCTTGACCCAGGTGGCCAGCGCCACCTCCCAGTCCCAGGGGCCGCCGTTCCCGCCCGCTTCCCGGGGGATGCCGTAAGCATCCTGCATGGCCGCCAGGATCTGCTCCGGGAGGGCCACCAGGTCTGAGAAGGAGGCTTCGTCCAGGAGGGCCAGCACATCATCGAAGGTGAGCGATGGGTTCTCCCGCAACATGCCGGCCCAGATGCAACCGCACATGGCGTCGATGTCGCCGGCGGCCACCTTGGCCATCAGCTCCCTCAGCCAGTCAAGGCTGGTGTCCTCGGGCGCATACCGCTGGCCGAGCTTGCGGATCGCCCAGAAGTCGAAGATCAGTGGCCAGGTCGACCCGGCAAACTGGACGGTGGACGGCTCGGTCGTCAGAAGGTGGCTCTGGATCACAAGCCCTCACCATCCTCGTCATCCGGGTCGACCGGCGGATTGGCCGCTTCGAGCCTAGCTGCGGCGAGCTCGAAGACTGCCCGGGCGAAATCAGATGTCGCCCAGGTGACCAAGAGCAGCCGGATCCGCGGATCTGCCGTTCGCAGGAAGCGTTCCACCCAACGGAGTTTGAGCTTCGGCTCTACCGCCCGCTGCCCCGCCCAGATCAGGATCGCCTGGCTCCTGAGGCTGAGGCCTTGACCCATGTTCTCCTTGAGGAGTTGGGTCGCGAACTGCTCCAGGCTGCCGAAGATCATCTGCAGGTGCCTGAGCGCCGTGGCCGTGTACTTCAGGTCCCAGACGTGCCCTCCCAGCTCACAACTCGTCGCGGTCTGTGCCGGTGCCGTCGCCACTCTTCGGTCCCCCCTTCTGATAGCTGCGGATCTTCTCCCGAAGCGCTTTGGGAAGCTCCCTCGGCAGCTGCCTGGCCAGCGCCCGGGCCTTGGCCGTGAACCTCAGATCCCATGTCAGCTCCGCCATCCTGTCGGGCCCCGAGCGAATCGCCGCCTGATGGATGTCGATTACCCCTTCGGCCGGCAGGTCGCCCTCGGCCATGGTCAGCCAGGACACCCTGCCTTCGTCCTCCACCAGCACCCCGATGCACCGGTCTGCGGGCTCTACCGACCACCGGCACCACAGATAGCCGATCACCGGTGCCCCGACGACGGTGCAGCCCGGCCCCGTCTTCGATGCCCAGAACCTCAGTGTCATGTCTTCGGCTTCGAGCAGCAGCTCCGGCCCCGCCGACCCCTTGACGGCCTTGATCCTGGAGCCTCGAATTCCGTCCCGGCGGTCCCTTGCACAGTCCAACGCGAACACCATGGCGATCTGCCGGAACATGAACCTAGCCACCTGGTTGAGGTCGTGCACGGTATCACCTCTCTGAGCGCTACCCTGCGGTGGCTCTTGCAGCGTGAGCACGGGGTATAGAAGTTGGGCCATCCCAGGGTATCCGTGCCTTGCCTCGGCCCCCCTGGATAGCAGCCCGCCCCCGGTCTGTGATCCGGATGTAGCGCCAGAACTGGTCATGCGGCGGATTGGGTGCGTCCTCAAACCAGCCGAGCTTCTCACCAAGCCGCAGATCTTCTACCTCAAACCGTCTGGCCGGCTGGGGCCCACGTTCCAGGGACCTTAGCATGGCTGCGGCCGTGCCAGTGGCCTTCCCGTTCCTGAGTGCCGCCCACCCTGCCTCGGTGAGCCGGTAAGCCACAAGGGCGGCAGCGAACCCTTCAGCAACCTGTTCTCCGGTTGCAACCCATCCGGCACGTACGCAGGCCGCAAGCACTCTCTGAGAGGGAGAAAGGTGAACAGGGAACAGGGCGACTCCGTCGCCTCGGTCCAGACCGGCTATCGCCTGCAGGACCTCCATCTGCCGGTCGGTCGGTTTCACGTGCCCGGGTACCTCCTTTCAATCGTGATGTGGCCCGGTGGCCCGGTGGCCCGAGAGGTCTCCTGGGTTCCTGTAATCCCTGATTATCGGAACCGTCGTCGCCGTCCGCTGCGGCCGCAGAGCCTCACGTCAATCGCCCCCCATTCCTGTGTTCCTGGGTATACGGTACCCTGTAGACCTGGGTTTACAGGAACACTGGCGCTATGTTCCCGTCGCTGGCAGGCGCTCCCCACCAGCCACATGCCGTGCCCAGCGGTGCTGTCTACGCCACCTTGCGACTGATGAGTTCAGCAACCTCACCAACGGTCGTACCCACGTGCAGTGGTTCTTCTATCATGAACAGGTACTCGTCCTGGATTGCCACAGCCAGCTCCAGCACATCAAGGTCATCGAGAGCCAGCTCATCCAGCGTCGTGCTCTCGGTCACATCGCCCTCCCTGATTGGGTCGGCCCAATCCTGCGAGTACCAGAGCAGCCAGTTCCGCACCCACTCAAACGCCTCTTGCTTGGTCACCTGCGTCCACCCCCCTTCTCCCCATCGTCGCGGCCACCATCTCAGCATCCTCGGGGTGCATCGCCACCTAAACGCGATCCCCCAACCGATGCGCCTCCTGCACCTCGTGTCACCCTACCAGTCGAAGTCGAAGAGGTAGCCGCGGATGAACTTCTTCTCCTTCTTGCGCTTCCGCCCGTTCTTGGACCCGCCTCCGGGCTTGATGCCGCCGAGGAACTGGCAGTAGGTGCCGTCACCGGTGTTACCTTGTGGCGTCGGCAGCAGTGCCGCCGTGATGCCGATGTGCGCCAGCCAGTGCGTCAGCGGCACCCCACCGCCCGAACGTTCGACCCATGGCGTGCGCGGCATCGGCTCAGGCGGAGGAACGCAGACCAGTTGCGGGTTCAGGTCGAACATGTGGCCCGGGTCGACGGTGCAGATCCAGAGGCCAGGCCAGTCTGGCTCCGGCAGCATCTCCGCGCCGCAGGCCGGGCAGCCCATGGCTTCTGCATAGTAGATGGTCCGTACCTGGCGGTCTCTCATCACCCGGAACTCGTGGCGGGGTTGCCGGCGGCAGCGGAAGACGCCGTCCTCTCCCCGGATCATGGCAGCTCGGTCGATCGGACAGATGGGCTGCCTGATCAGGGACGGCTCCTTGCACCATGGGTAGCCCCACTCATCCCCGGCAGGTTGCGTCACGTTCAGGCCCCCTTGCTCCAGCGCATCTCGCTCACGCCTTCTTCAGCAGTTCGATCACCCGGGATGCGAGCCTGATGTCGGCCTTCGCAGCCCCAACGTCGAGGAACTCCTCGATCCTGTCGGCCTCCTTGACCAGCGCCCGGTACTCCCGGTAGTTGCGAAGCCGGCGCTGGATCCCCTCCACCTCCGACTTCCGGACGTACCTCTTGACCAAGCCGGCCGGGGTTGACCGGTACAAGAAGTAGTAGGGGCCGTGGCCCGTACCGTTGTTGCACCTGCAGTTGGGCCCGCACTTCACCCGCTGCAGGTGCAGGCTGCCGGGCTCCATGTCGCTGGCCAGGACTGGCAGACGTTCCTCGATCTCAGCGAGGCGCAGCTGCTGCCGCCTCTCAAAGGCCCACAGGCTCACCCGCCGGTTCTGCGCTGCAGCGATCTCTGCCAGCAGTTGCCGCCGCGCTTCGTCCACTCCAGTACCCACCCCCTTATGTAAAAGCCGACGCGGGTTGACCAAGAGAGAAGCGAGAGAGCCGACTTTGTACTACTTCCGTTATTTTCCACTATTCCCCCGCCCCATCGCCGCTCTGCCGCGGCCTCCGAAGCTTGTCGCCTTGTGGTCCGGACTGCCTTCAGTCCGGGCGAGGAGGGCTAAACTTCAGGGGTTTAGGGGCTAAAGTTTATGGCCGATGTTTAGGGGTTAACTTGAGGGGGTTAACCCGGTTAACCGGGCAGGAGTTAACCGGCGGTTAACCGTTAACCGGCCGCGGCCCGCGAGTCGGCTCCCGTTCCCGGGGGCCTCTGTTCCAGCGGCTCCCCCAGATCCTCCGGCAGCATCTGCACCTCCCACTTGCTGCGCGGTGTGTCGGCGGTGGCGATGGGATCCCGCAGCGGACGGCGCTGGCCAGGCTTGTCCGCTCCCTTGGTCTGCGCGGCAGCCGCGGCTTCCCGCTCCCGACGAAGCCAGTCGTCCAGGGTCCGGACCCCTTCTGGGATCTTGTCAGCGATCACGCTGATCACCCAACCCAGCTTGTTACGCTTCTTCAGGCGCTGCGCTTCCCGCAGCAGGTAGATGATCAGCTCATCGGTCACTCCCCGCTCCTGGAGCTGGGCAACCCGCTGATACTCGGACGGGCTGAGGATCCGGGCGAACTCGCGCTCGTAGAACTGGTACCAGGTTTCCTGCGCAGCGGCCGCCACTTCTTCTTCCTCCCCTTCATTGTTCAGCTTCTCTTGTTTAGCTTTGGGTGTCTGTGAGACACGGGGGCCCGTGTCTACATGACACCCCCCCTGTATCTGTGTGGCACTCCCCCCCGTGTCTGTCAGACACTCCCCCCCGTGTCTGTCAGACACCCCCTCCCCCTCGCCGGTGGTGCGGAGCGACTGGCAGTAGCGCGGCCTCTTTGAGTAGTCGGCTTCCCACGGAGCCCGCAGGCGGCGCCGTGTGCTTTCTTGCCCGCCATCATCAGTTCGGAACTGCTTCTCCTCAGCTTCGATCAGCCCGAGAGCCTTCAGTTCCCGCACAGCCCGGATAACCGCCGATCTGCTCAGGCTCGTGTCTGCCGCCAAGGTGCTGTAGGACGGCCAGGCCCACCTGTCGGCGTTCATCCGGGAGTAGAGCATCAGGTAGCAGAGCTTGACCTGGACCGGCCATCCGTCGCAGTGATCCCGGATGTACCAGATCACCGCCATGTCGTTCGGCTGGAACGGCTGCTTCATGCCCCGGGCGCCCCCTCTCGCGCGTCACGGAGGGCAGCTTCACGTACCCGTTGGCACAGTCTGAAGGCCGCACTGAGCTTAGCCGGGTTCACCCTCAGGCGGCCGGCTCGGTAATCGGCCTCGAGGCGCGGCCGGTCTGGCCGGTCCTGCAGGACGATAACCGTCCACGGCGGGCCCGGGCGCTCGCCTGGCCGACGGGGTTGGACCTCTGCACCGATGATGGTCATCCCTAGAGCTACGAGGGTTGCTGCAAGCCAGAAGTCCCGGACGCGGTACTCTTTCTGGCGAGACATGGGCGCTCGCTCCCCTGGGCGGCCTCCCGGCCGCAGAACTACGATTCCCCGACGACTTTGGGCCGCTCGATCTCCGTGCGGTAGTCGGAGCCAGCGTTGCGAACCATGACCGTCCGACCAGCAAAGCGAGACCAGAGGCGGTCCCCTAGGACATCTCGCTCCAGCTGGTCTATGGTGCAGTTCGAGGTGAAGATCGTCTTCCTCATGTTCCGGTACCGCCCGTCGAGGAGAGCGAACATGGTCTCATCAGCCCACCGCGGCCACGCCATCAGGTCGTCGATAAGTACCAGTGGCGCTCGCTGGAGCCTGTCCAGGATCCAAGCCTCGGAGCGCACATCGACGCCGTCGTCGGCCCGGCGGTTCCATCCCGCCTGGATCTCCTTGAGGAGGTAGGGCAGGGTTGTAGCCAGCCCAGCAACACCGTAGCGGCGCCTCACTTCGTTGAGAATCGCCATCGCGAGGTGGGTCTTGCCGTTGCCGGGGGGACCGAACAGCAGTAGCCACTGGCCGTTCGGCTCGAGGAAGGTCTCCACGAACTTCCGTGCCTGGTCCACTGCCGTCTGCGTGCCCGGTCTGGAGACAAACGTCTCGAAGGTGCAGCTCCGGTAGTGGGAGCCGATCTCAGACGTCCTCAGGAACCAGTCCGCCTCCCTCGCCTCTTCATCGCGCCGGAGCTGCTCCATGAGTTCCTTGTACTCGGCATCCTTGCACTTGGCGCACTCACCCACAGGGGGCGGTGGTAGGCGCCTGATGCCATGGCCTGGGACGTTGATTTCAACCCCGTTGTACGCTTCGCCGCACCGCTCGCAGACCCACGGGCGCCGATCATCCGCCGCGTCATCCGCGGCCGGCTTGAACACGTCCAGCACCTTCTTGCCCGTTTCAACCTGGGCTCGGCGCCAGTCAGCGTAATCGAGCGCGATGGTGACACGATCAAAGCCGAGGCGCTCGAGTGCGCCCAGAACTGCCGGAAGGGGACGCTCAAGGCGCCCGGTTTCGTGCTCGTTAACCACAGCAAGGTCAACGCCGGCGAAGGCGGCGAAGTCCGTGCGCGACAGCCCTTTGGCCAGCCGAGCGGCCAGGATCGGATTGAGGTCCATTCAGACCCCCCCTTCCGTCTGCCCCTGCAACTGGGCCATGTGAGCCTTGCGCTCCTCTTCAGCGCACTTCGGGCACTGCCCCACCGGAGGCGGAGGAACACGCTTGGTTCCGCCGTCGAACCACGGGATGGTCACACCGGCATGATGCTTACCGCATCGGTCGCAGGTCCAGGAAACACGTTCTGAATCAGAACCGCCCGCCGGCAGCTCATTGAGGATGTCGCCGATTCGAACAAACATGGCGCATCGTCCCCTTTCAGGTCACAGGCCCCGGTTTAGGCCCGGGGAGCCGCTTAAAGAGCCAATACCCAGGTCGCCCGAGGCCATTAGCTGGCCTGGTCTACCTGGGTCTTGTTGATCTGCGCGGCGATGAAGGCCTCCAGAGAGGCCGCAGGAACCCGAATCGAACGGCCGACCCGGATGCTAGTCAAGTTTCCCTGCCGGATCAGCTTGTCCACCGTAGGGCGGCTTACACGAAGGGCTTCCTGGACTTCCTTGACGGTCAGGAATCCGCTTACCTCGGACACCACTAATCCCTCCCCTCGGATTTCGAAAGGGGCGGCCCGACTCCGGCACACCACGCTAAGCCGGAAGTCTCGACCGCCCCTTGTAACGGGCCTCAAAATATGTGATTTTCCCCCGATCATAGGTCACCACGGCGCCACACGACCTACACGGAGCTGCCTCAACTCTGCTATCCTCGCTGCACCGGAACAGAAAAGCGTTGCATTTACGCCCATCAGGCTTCAAGGCTGGGCATCTGACTCTGATCATGGGCATGCGCCTTTCGGAAAGATTCACCTAGATGATACCGCGGTTTGCCGTAGTTCGTCAACATTCCATTTGGCGTATTGCGCCACACGCCCTTTATGCCTTATTGTGTAGGTTGAAGAGAGATAGACAAAGGCAGGTGATTATCCTGACATTCGCCGACCTGCTCCGAGAGTACATGGAGGAGAAGACGCTCGATGAAGTGATAGAGCACTGCCAGCGACAGGGAGTCAAGCTTGAGCGAACCTACCTGAGTAAGATCCGTACAGGCGCTCGTCCCGCGCCAGAAGACGAAAACGTAGTTCGAGCTCTGGCCAGGGCATGTGGTCGAGATCCAGAGCCACTAGTTCTCTTGGCCGCAATCGAACGCCACCCTCGGAAAGCGTTCCTGATGATGATGCAACGGGAACTCGACACTCTTGGCGTGACGCTGGAGATATCACAGATACAAGCCGCACAACTGCAGCGAATCGCCGAGATTGCCAAGAGCGACGGCTCGATGGACCAGGTGAAGGCTGTGCTAGCACAAGACTCCGAGAAGATGCTTGAGTTGATGAGCCGGAGACAGCAACTGATCGATCGAGATTCGGAGTTCATGCGGCTCTTTGGCTCAACGGAGATAGGCGTAGTCAGCGAGCACATCTTTAACTCGCTGGATGACAAACCTCAACCGATGGCGGATCTGTCCGAGGATGCTTTGATCGAGGCTTTGGCGGAAGCCGCTGCCGTCCCCGCAGATGGCCTCCGGGACTTGGTGAAGGCGCTAAAAACCGTCACGACCGGCATCAGGCGAAAGCTGGAGAAGGAACTCAAGGGCGGGGTGGAGGCCGAGGCAAGCATCAGCCAGCAGGATTCGCCGGTATCGTAGCGAACCAAACGAGCATAATGACATAGGGCGGAGCCCCGCAAGGGGGCTCCGCAGACCCTAGTCGTTGGGCGGCGCGTCGTTCTTTGCAGGAGGAGACGTGCCGTCCTCGTCGTCTTTAAGAAGGCGGATGATAGCCTTCACCAGCTCGCAGAAGCTAAGAAAGGCATACCACCCACTGGACAGCAGACCGGACCAGTCGGGCATGCCATGGAACAGCATCACCAACTGGTGACCGAAGAGGGTCAGCGAAACCAGGAACTGCACCGTTGGAAACATGAGCCGTTTAAGCTTCATATGACCACCTCGTGTGGTTTGATGTGGATGCTCGGCACGGAGCCTAAGCTGAACTCGAACCGTCAATCGCCCCCATCAGGTGGGCCTCTCGCCGCCGGTAAGGTCATGGCCGTATCCACGGGCGACTCCCTCCTTTCACCGTCAGCACTCGAGAACTAGATCTTCAGCGCCAAGACTCCTTGGGGTTCCTCCGCGATGTTATAGGCGTTGATAAGGCAGATCGTAACGATCCTGCCTATTCCAACAACATGAGCCCGGTGTTTTGTTCTCGGAACTCCCTCTGGGTTGCAAAATCAGGCGGCGCTGGCCGGGCGAGCCCGCCCTCTCACCTGCTTCATCATGGCCCCGCCAAGGTATATTGCAGGTAGGAACCCCCGGCTGAGCGGGGGACTTTACCATGTCAGCGGTGCCTCTGCAACTTTTTCTGAGGAGCAAGAAAGCGCCGCTCGGAGGAGCGGCGATCGGCCGTCTGCAGAAGGGAACCTGCTGCAGGCCAGTCCAAGGCCGTGAGGAGC
>Ga0134092_1002687_pt1 | contig 13187 bp, 8 predicted proteins | sample 3_6taG_FD_94454 | JGI IMG/M metagenome (GOLD analysis project Ga0134092, IMG submission 94454) | Switchgrass degrading microbial communities from high solid loading bioreactors in New Hampshire, USA - 3_6_20_6_A3 metaG | ecosystem: Engineered > Bioreactor > Semi-continuous > Anaerobic > Digestate...
ATGGTGAAAGCTACAGGTTTAAGCAGGCTCTTTCCAAGCAGGCAAATAATGCCTGATTTTTTATGAATTGGTGGCCTGATTTTATTCCGGTAAGTGGCCTAAATTTTGATTGACATTAACAGAATGGAAAAGGGGTTTAGGTATGCTCTGGAAACAGACCAGTCCTCAGCATACTCCATAAGATAGGTTGTTACTAACCGTAGATAAGAATCGGAGTTAGGAAAGATTCCAACGACGTTGGTCCTGCGGCGGATTTCCTTGTTAAGGCGCTCCAACATATTGGTGGAAGAAATTCTACGGGCATCGAGCTCTGGGAACGCATAGAAAGCCAGAGAATCTTCCAGCCCCTCTTCCAGTATCTCAATTGCTTTGGGAAAACGTTTTTCATACCGCTCTGAAAGCTGCCCTGCGCGATGGCGGGCAAGCTCAGCGGAGGGGGCCAGCCAGATTTCTTTCATCTCAGCCGCGAACACATCTTTCTCCTTCTGCGGTACATGAGCCAGAATGTTTCGCATAAAGTGTACCTTGCACCGCTGCCAGGAAGCACCGGGAAAACACTCCCGGATGGCGGCAATCAGCCCCTTATTGGCGTCGGAAACCACCAGAGATGGAGTTTTCATTCCTCGCTGCTTTAGGCTCTGAAACAGTTGAGCGTAACTTTCTTTTGACTCATCCAGCATCGGCTCCACGGCCAATACCTCTCGCTTTCCCTGCATATTGACACCGCAGGCAACCTGCACCGCCATGCTGACAATTCGACCATCCACACGGACTTTCTCATACAGTGCATCAACCCATATGACAGGATAGCGCCCTGCCAGTGGCCGGCTGCGAAAGTCCTGTACCTGCTCGTTCAGGCCTTTTGTCATCTCGCTGACTTGGCTGCGGGAGATGTTCTCTATTCCAAGGCTGCGGGCCAGCTTCTCCATCTTTCGGGTGGACACGCCCTGCACGAACGCCTCTTGAATGACCTGGATCAGCGCCGCCTCACTGCGTTTGCGTTCCGTTACAAAAAATGGGATATAGCCGCGACCGCGCAGCTTCGGTACCATCAGGTACATTGTTCCCATGCGGGTGTCTAACCGCCGGGGACGATATCCGCAACGGTAATCGTTGCGAGTCGGGCTATGTGCGTTCTTTTCAGCACCTACGATGCCTGAAACTTCCGCCTCCATTAGCTGAGTGCACAGCCACTCCAACATGCTGAGCATCGGGTCTGGCTCACTCATACATTTGAGTAGCAAATCTGTGAGTCCTGTGATATTCTTTCCTTGAGCCATTGGGTTTCAACTCCTTCTTTGAATGTCTCGTCACCATTCATTTTATCGGAGTCCCAATGGCTTTTCTATGCCTTCTCCAAATTGCGAACTTTATTGTACATGACCCGAAAATCAAGGGTTTTGGGCTCCAAAATCTCCTTAATTTCCGGTGTTTTTATTTTCATTCCACTCACATTCCACTTTTTCCACTCGGCTGAGGCTGAAATTTTTCACGACTTGGTGGTACTCACAAACCACATGGAACTTGTAAAAAACCTGTCATCTCAACATGTTCAGGGCCTGCAGGACATGGGGAATGGCAGCTTCTAATGCTCCCGTTTCCTGTGATTTCAGCCAGTGCTGAAAGCTCTCAATTCCTGTGACTTCAGCGAGTGCAGAAAGCGCTCGTTTCCTGTGAATATTGCCTCGACAGGTTGTGTCAATTTTCTACAAAATCTTCTCGGGAAAAATTTGGTATTAATGGGAGCTAGACACTCCAAAAACATCTCGTTTCCTGTGATTTGTGACTATGTCTGTATACAGGATTGTGGATGAAAATTCAACCAAAATCCTGTGATTTTGGGAATAAAGAATAGCTTTGTTTTTCAACACCCTAGAAATAGATAAATGTTTTAGCAGAATTTTATTGATGCCTCAGAAGCAGGGTAGTTTTGCAACGTCAGCAATAATAATCTTCAGGCAATATCTTCGAGTCGCGCTTTATCTGATAATACTCTAGAACCTTGTCTATGATAGGATCGCCAGTAATTGCCGTATTTTCATCAAAGCAATTCTTTGACACAATCGCATGTAATTTCTCTAGTCTCTGAGGGTCTAGCTTCTGGTACTTTTCCCACCATTCGGCTGTCAAATTGTCCTTGTATTTGAACCGATGGATAATGAATGCTTCTGGCATCCAGAGAATTTTATGAAAGCCCTCTATGTCCTCCCCAAAGGCTTCTTCAAAGAATGATTTACCACGCCCGATTTTTCCCTTGGTGGAATTGAGAACAGCTTGTATTGCTCGAATGAACTTTCGGTTCCAGTGTTTTCCTATGTATTCCCGATTATTGAAAAAGTCTGGGTCGTCTATGGGATGATATTTCATTGGGAAGGAGTAGATTGTCACGCCGAGTTCCTCGCAAAGATCTACATTGAGCTTCATTCGATAATATAGCTCGTCAGGGTGGTCCTCAAAATTATAGAGCAGATAGTTTGATAAATTCGTGATTCCGTACTTTGCAGCAGTGCGTACGGCTCGCTCGTAAACATCTTTCATTGAGTAATGGTCAAAAGCTATACGTAGCGGCCGAATGTTTATCTCCGCTAGTTTTGCCATTTTTGCATCGTCAATAAGCCGAGCGTCCACACCCTGGTTGAAATCGATGATTCTCATTTGTTTCTTCGGTTTGAAGTGTTTCTCATATAAAGGACGTGCTATATCATCAAAAGCAATGATATCTTCACTCTTAGCAACCTCGGGATAAAGAAGGTTACGCTCCTCACGTTTTAGATAAAACTCTGCCTGTTCATCTTCTGTAAGTCTACTAGATATTTTGTCATACAGTTTAATTATCTTGCGTTTATATGCACGGACATTAAAGCCATCTTTTATATTTTGCATAGCAATGTCATATTCGCTCTTGGGAATATACGTTGCACCGCGCTCGAAGCCACATGCCTTGATTTCATCTATAATTAAATCAAATTTTTCTGAAGCTAAAACGTTATTATCCATTAGAAGGAGATCCTTCATTGGGCCGAAACGTTTAGTAGCTATATCGATTTGGTCTTTCAAACCCACATAATCCTTGTACTCAGGCTCCAGACGCGGAACAGCACAAAACTTGCAGGTTCTTGGACAGCCGCGCGTCATATATGCGAAGTACGCATTGTGTGCCGGGTAAGTGTAGTCGATTTCTTCAAGGATGGAGTAGTCTAACGGCAACTCATCGATAATGTCCTCATTACCCTCGTCTAATATGCCTGGCTTGTTTAGTAGCCCTATGTATGGTTTTATCCCAGTGTCTTTGAACAATACATCTGGGAGGATTGACGCGGCAATACCGCCAACTATCATGCGACCGCTGTCAGCACAAAAATTCTTCGCGAAGTTGATTGTCTCGACAGTCTCCTTCCAATAAAACGTAAATAGCGTAGTAACAGCCACTATATCAAACTTTGGATAATCTTTGGATTTATATCGGATGCGATATTCTTTTAATAGGTCTTCTCTGTCGGTCCCACGGAAACCAGGTATTGCATCAAGTGGAGCAAAGTTGCCTCTTCGTATGTGCTCAATGATCTTGGGTACATACTTACCTAAACTCTGGTCGCCTACTTTCTCCAGATACTCCTCGCAAAGCAACTGGGCGGCAAATTCCTTCAGATCGCCTTTGAAAAACCTTACATCGTCACCTTGTTTGCGGTAGTAGGTTGCCAATTTCATAAGGCCCATTGGTGGGTATTTATTTTTGTAATTCGGCTCAATTAGTAGTATCTTGCGATTCATTTATGTCCATGCTCCTGACGGTATTAAGTTAATCTCTCTGTTTCATTAGTGCTTCTTCAATCTTGCTAATAAGCATCTCGGCAGTTTCACTGTCAGTTGCTGTTATTATTATGCTCCAGATTCTTGATATGAGCTTGCGTTCTTTTCTGCTATATTGTGTGAGCTTATCAACACGGCGCCCAATGGTGTTACTCTTTTCTTTTTCATTCCCGCAGACGTTTTCATGTTTTGCATCTTTAGGTGGTAACGGGCTATCTGGCTGCGTTGGTGGGGGAACCGGCTTGCGACGGTCGTCCTCAATTCGTTTTATTACCTGTGGGAGGATAGCGCTGTCCGAAGCTTTATTTTTTAAGCGCTCAATTTTCTCCATTGCTGTCTCGGCTTCTTCTTTTGCTTTAAGAACCACCTCATATTCGCGCTCACGGTGTATATCATCGATAAAGTTGCCAGCGGCTGCCTTCGCCTTAAACTCGGAGCGTTTTTGCTCATACATATCAATCTTTTTGTAATTTGCATTGAGTGTAGACCCACTGTGATAGATTCTATGTAACTCTTCTGCGAAAAACATCCGAAGCTTTATTTCAAACTCGAAACGAGCTGGATTTTCATTAAAATAGTCGCGTTGCGAGTTCGGTATCAAATCTGGATCAACTGCAAAGACCTCGCCGATGAAATAGCTATTTCCACGGTCTTCTTTAAATAATTTTTGGAGGGCATCCTCGCCCCCGATTTGTATGTTTTCTTTACGGAGCCGTAAACCCCGCATTTTATTATTCTTTGGGATCGCTTTTGTGAACTTACTCAGTCCTACCCACATCCAGGCAATGAGTTTTCCGTCAGCGTTAAAGAAGTCATGGCAATACACGCCGAAGATATCGTCGAGCTTATTGCCGTTGGAGTCTTTTAGGACGGTAGTATATTTCTTGAAGATGGCTTCACCGTTTAAAAAAATATTATATTCATCAATTTTAAAGCCGAGGGCCTTGGCATGATTATAGATTTCACTCCTATAATAAAAGTTACTTTGGTATGGTACCGGTGCGACGAACGAGAGGTAGTCTTTTACCTGTTGAAAATCTAGAAGGTCTGTATTCTCTTTATTTATATTAAGCATCGTCACACGGAACAGATGTGAATCAACCGAAAAACCACATTCCTCGACATTTTTAGTGGTAAAACTATTAATTGCGTGAAGCACTTCATTGGCCGTGTGTTTTATGCCCCTTGCATTTTCATCTATAAGAATCCGCATCTTCGCAGCATCGCACGTCATAATGGATACGACATCCTCACCTGCTGCAGTCGACATAAACTCCAATTGCTCGCAATACGCCAAGCCGCACAGACGGCCAATTCCACGGAAGCCCTTATCTTCACCAATCTTCTTGTCCGAGTCGGCTATGTTTCCAAGGACGCGCTTAAAATCTTCAGCAGGAATTCCAGTCGCGTTGTCCTCTATTATAATATTACGTTTGCCACGATCCAACCATATGTTGATTGTACCCTCACCTGGAGCTAACAGTTTTTCACTAACTGCTTTGTCTATCTGGTCGCAGGCATTTTGTATATACTCGCGGTAGATGACCTTCGAGTCTTGGTACATTCCGGTTGTAAGGTTTTCAAGGATGTTGGCCCCAAACACATAGTCCTGTGTATCCATTACTTTGTCCTCCATCGTTCTTGAAAAAGGCTATTTGAATTGCCTGTAGATAGGCTTCGGGAAAGTTATTTTTAAGAGTGAGCGGAATACGGGGTTTTGCACTAGATATTCGCCTTGTTCAAGGCGGGTCAACATGTTCTTATAGGTAGCAGGTAGGCTGCTGTAATCGCGCGTAGAGGTTTCTATTGAGTTGGTACGACCATATGCGTGTGTCGCACAGTTGCCTGTCACGCGATCGTGGATCGCTGACCGGAACTGCTCGGCGGCAAAAAGAATCACACCGAGGGATCTGCCACGCTCTGTTACGTCTAGTATCTCGCGGAGGATAGGTGATGTCTTCGGCACTTCTTTAGAGGCGTACTTGTTCAACTCATCAATGAATATCACGATTCTTGTTGGTGGCTGCACTCCAATCTCGTCATCGTATTCTCCTAGTTTCAAATTATAAATAGTTCGAACCACGTCACCGAAGACAAATGCTTGCTTGTCCTCCGGGAGCTTGGCTATATCGATGACTCTGACCTCATTTGCACGGATATGTTTAAGTTCATCAGCTAAGCGGCACTCATTATTAGCTGGTTTGACCGCGTTAGCAAACATGTCGTCTTGAAGGGCTTTGCGAACTACGCGCTTGAATTTCCTCCAGCTAAGGATCGAGATGTCACCCTTATCTCCAGCACCACCCTTAGTAGCTTTTTCTGAGACTTTCTCCATAAACTCGTGCCATGTTTCAAGGTTTCCAAAGTCACGGTCGTCCTTATCTATGATCTTGCTGATGATGGACTCCATTGTCTGTGCCGGGTCGTCTACATCGGCAAACATCATTTCAATATTTTCTTTGTCATCAGCATAAACATACTTGAACTTTTTCAGTTGCTTGGCTGCAATATAGTTTTCAACATCATCTTTTGAGAGATATGTGCTCTGCTTGGCAGAGTTGGGAGCGGAATACGGAATATAATAAGTGACATTCTTGAATGGCTCTGTGGTCAGTCCGAGATTTTTGTATTCTTTGTAAGTACGTTCTTTTTCACCTGGGGGGTCAGTTGCAAAGTCATTAGGTCGGTCGATTGCCATTAGATCACGACCTTTAACATTGAATATGACAAATGCAACACTGTCATCTTTTTCAGCAGCAAGATATTGATCCTGTATAGCCTTCATAAGAAACATCGCATAAGAGGTCTTAGCCGCAAGACCAGAAATACCTGAAATGTTGAGATGGGCGCCTTCTGGTCCGAGGATGAATTTTGAGTTTAGATTTACAGGCAGGATTACTTCATCCTCAGTTCCCTCGTACATACGAAGTGAGCCACACACCAGCGGGTTTTCAACGCGGTCAAGCCCCAACGCCATTGTGATCTCATCGGCGGAGGCGAGGTAAACTTTTGCATTATTATGCACCGGAGTATAGAGATTTTTATTATTAAATGATACCTTCGCTTTTGCGTAGTTCATACCGACTCTAAGCGTGGGCTCATCAATATTTACATCTCCGAAATCGCTCGATATGAAGTTAGTAAGAAAGCTTTGCGCATCCGTGATGTGAGAGATGTTTTCGATAACACCAAAAGTGAAGGAACCCTCTATATGCTCGACCTTAACAATATCAAAGGCGTGTAATTTCATATCAGAGTTTGTCCAGAAATTAAATTCGTCCATTGTTGTAGGGGCTTTTTCCGTGGCGAGTACTCTGCCAATCAGTTTACTCATTTCTTGTTATCCTCCTTAGAATAAATTCAGGAAGCTTTCTGCATTCAAATATTTAGACTTAATGAAGGACTCTGTAAGATAGATTGGATAAATATGATTTGCCCATCTGAGGTCGGCGCCATAACATACGGGATTCCGCTCATTGATTATATAGGCACTCAGCAAATCGACCAGCTCGCTGTCAATACCAACTTCGTTTTCTTCTTCCGTTACCAGTATTTTCTCGATTTTTAGTATACCGTCAAAAGGTGTACGCGTACGCGATTTATCTCTAAGGCGGACATACCAAACCGCAAACTTAATATCGCCGAGCATTGGATTTTCATACTCCGCAACCGGTGTTCTGTGGTATAGGGGCAGTTCTGCGATATAACCAGGATTAGGTTTACCGTTGATATCTTCACACACCTCGGGATTAAAATTCTTTGAGACGCCTATAACGTAGTTATAGTTGTTTTTGAATTTTAAGTACTTCGCGCGATCAGCTTTATCTTCTTTGGTCGGTCGATATTCAAGAGAACCATCCTTGACCAGATAATTATTTTGATTTAGCCTCCCCTCGCGCACCAGTTCGGCAACTAGCTCCTTCTCACGTTCAATCATGCGGTCTTGAACACAAGCAGTTGCACGGTCCACAAATTTTTTATCATCAGCTTGTGAAGTTTTGTATGGTAAAATAGTTGTAAACTCAATCCCCAGACGTTTTAGTTCCTCACATTCGTTGAGTTTTTTAGCAGTTGCTGGCCAAAAACCCGGCTTGCCATCGGCATCTGCAACATCCGGCATAGCGAGAACATACTCGCGTTTATATTTGGCTGGTTCAATGCGCTTATTGATACGTCTGCAACATCCAACGCCGATCTGTCCGGCTATCACTGGGTAGATAACACTACGTCCACCGGATTTAGCATACGCAATATCATCCACCTTGAATACCCGACGTGAGCCATCAAGAAAGTAACTTAAAATTTGATCGTCCATTGAAGCGAGGCGCTTAGCTAAAGGACCTAGATTAACGTAATTCCTGTGAACAGTTGTCTCTGCCCTGCGTTTCCATATAATCTCGCTATTACCGTAGTCAACTGACGGACGCTCAGAGTCATCTAGACTGTATTTGTGTGCTTTATAGCTTTTTCCGCCAGTTTCCTTTTCGATAATACGCATCACCTTTATGCGCTCTCTGTCACTCATTTTATATCACCCTTTAAGTATTACGGTTTTCACCCTATCAACATTCGGGATTATCCGGAGTGATGTCGATAATGTCGTCGAAACTGAATTTTAATGCCTCGGCTCCTTGTATCAATAACCGAGGTTCATCAATAACAAGATTTGCGTTTTCGTTGAAGTAGTGGACACCAATGTGTCGCAATAGCTCATACCAACAAGACGTCCAATACCTCTGAATCCATGGTTACCGCGCTTTGCTTCTTTGATTTCTGCCATCCATCAGTGAAGCTCTAGTCACGGCGATGGGAGTACAGTTATCTCGAATAGATGTATGATTATTCAATATTGATAATAATATCAACGCACATGTTTTGATTTTCTCTCAAGCCTTTTTGACAGCGATTTCAGGAGAGACAACGCCGTTTGAATATATTCTCTATAGACAATCTATGAACAATCTATGAACAATTCTGGGATCCTAAATTAGAATACATTCCAGAGGTCTAAGGACTCAAACGTATATTTGCTAACTTGATCTTCATTTGCCATTTTTTAATTATACCGAAATTCTCAAATCATAACAACAAAATAAGCAAAAAATGTAGAATATTAGAGTCTTGTTTACAATTAGAGGTTTCTATGCATTGCGAGGCACCATCATAGGTCATTTGAATTTGCGGGGCCGAGAGAGCGTTATCACTGAACAATGAAGGATTCCACCATACTCCTACTGAAAAAACTTTTTAGTTAGGAGTGTGGTGCTTATGAAATCGAAATCTAAAAGGAAGCCGCATACGAAATCCAATCAGAAGCTTCTGTCTACCAACAGGCCGGAGCTTATGGTTAAAGTATCTCAGCGCGGAACAGGGAATGGTTTATATTTAGAAGGCCATGGAATTGATACCAACACAGGACGTTTAATTCCTGGGACCAGTGTTAAGAGAAAGCTGCAAGCTGCGGAGAGTATGGATTCTGTTGCGGCCGCCGTTGCTTATCGAGTGGAGCAGAAGTATCTGGAATGTCATCGTCAGGAGAAACCCAAGGCAGACACATTTAACGAAGGCTTATTTACAGATGCCTTGAAAAAAGGCATAGCGGAAAATAAAGAATCTCTGAAAAAAGGCGGAAGGAACGGCTGGAATGACGAAACCTTCCAAAAAACGCTTACATACTGTTTTAACAACGTTTTTCCGCGTCTGGACCGCTATGGCGGAGAAATCTGTGAAGAAGACATATACAGCATCCAAGAAGAGCTGATTCAGAAAGCTACAGAAAGTAAGAGAGGCAAGCGCAATAGAGCCGATGCGGAACACAGTGTCGCCGCTCAGCTTTACCGCGCGGATTATATCTATAAGCGGCTGCGTGAGCAGAATCCGGATCTGCCCCGTCTCGACTTAAAATTGGACAAGATCGGTCCGCGGATCCAGGTGGAGCAGTGCAAAGCCCTGCCGGACAAAGTCAGGGTGCAGCTGGCACATATACTGGAGCGTCTGCTTTCTACCCCTTATGGAGGACTTGCACTGGCAGCTGCCTTCATGTTATTTTGCGGACTTCGCACGTCCGAAGCAGCGGGGGTGTTCTTCAGAGACATAGGCTATCACGATACATTTGGTTCGATGTTTGTCCAGCATCAGGAGCAAAACGGTAAGATTACTGATATTTTAAAGACAACGAATGCTTACCGCAGCGTCATTCTGCCGAAAATCCTGCTGGATTTTGTTGATCTGCGAATTGCATTTCTGCAAGATCTCGGATTTTCTCGAGATCGGATCATGGAGCTTCCCATTGCAAGTGCAGCCGGAAATCCCGAAATACTGACCCGCTCGAACATGATTTCAGCACTGGTGCGCGAGCTGCTGCTTCTGTGCGGCATTACTGACGATTTCTTGCAGGTGACGCGAGACTTAACGGATTGGGAACCCGATATAGTCGGCGAGGAAAAGGTAATTGACGTAGCCGCCTACATCCTGCGCAGGGACTTCGGTACTAGAGCCTGTCACATCTGCGGGTTCACAATGGATGAGGTGGATTACCTGCTTGGTCATGCCGCAAAAAGCCGCAGGCTTCATGATTACAAGACACCGGAAAAGAAAAAAGAACTGGCCTGGAAACTGGAACGCTATGTTTTTGACCCGGACCATAGCGCACACCCAGCCGCCTGCACGCAGACCATCGAGCCGGGAACCGAAAAGGAATATGCCGCTTCACAGGCGCTTAAGTTCCGCGCGGAAACGCGGAAAGAATCGGAGTTTAGTGTTTTTTGCCAGGAGCCGGGCGATTTAGTTAAGCTGGTGCTGCCGCCTGGCGTGACGCCAGAATATGAAAAATATGAATGGAAGCTTTGCAGTGACAGTCCAGAAGCGAGACAGTCACGGCCACTGATTGGTGCGCTGACACCTGAGGCTCTTATCCGCGACTGGATCAGCGAAGCGGATGAGATTGATTTAAGCAGATGGGAGGGAGAGTAATGGCTTATATTTCCGCTAAAATTGGATTTGATGACCCCAGGAGCATCTACCAGCATACGACAGACGATAATGACCGTCATTACATTAAAGGCGTTTATGTCTTTAACGAAGTCTTCTTTAATTTTTCTCTTAATTATCAGAATAAAGGAAATCTGATGCGCGGCCGTATTACGGCCAAAACTGCCGACGGCGAGGTGATAAAAAAGAAGGGCAGCGACCTCCAAAAGGAAATGGAAAAGTGGAGAGAGAATCATCCAAACGAAGAGATGTCCGGCAAGGCGCTTGAACGTCGTAACATATATCAGGAGTTTACTATCAATACCTTTGATGACGATGCCATCAAAAAACGCATTGCCGATATTGCGGCAAAGCTTTTCTCAGAATACAATTCGTCCATATCCGCGGATTTGAAAAAATTCGGCATTACAGCGCAGAATACTGCTGTTCAAGCCGCTCTCATACATAAAAAGGCCTTTATGAAGTCCTGTTATTCGAAAGTAACAAATGGCACTAGGCACAAGAAAGAAATGATTATTGATCGCGTAACAGCGGAACTCAACACTGCTCCAATGGGGAAAGTTACGTCGGCAATGCTGAAGCATTATGCAAGGAACCATGAAAAAAGCTGGGAGGAAGACCTGCGCACTGCGGAAAAGTTCTGGGAATACTGCCGCAATCAGGGAGTATATCGCGGCGAGAATCCTATAACAGCCTTTCTTCAGGATGCCGCGGAACGGAAACAGAAAAAATCAAATGCAGAAGCCATCAATAAGGCAAAAGAGTTCACATGCCTGCCCGAAGAGGTGGAGAGAAAACTGAACGACCGCATCCGGGAAAACATCGGCGACAGCGGCTTCGTCGGAATCGCGCTGGTTAAAGAGGGCGGACTTCAAGCCAAGGAAGCCTGCAATATGCGCTGGAAGGATGTCTGGTTTAACGATGACACTGGATCCGTCTCTCTGCACTTTGAAATCGAAGATAACGCCGGCGCCACTCATGTTTACGTATGCCCTCTTTCCCCGTTCGGGGCAGAGGTGCTGAGAGCGCATCGGGATCGTCTCCTGCAGTGCCATTTTAAAGAAGAACTGGATGATCTTCTGGTAATTACCCCTGCGTATCCTGGTAAAAAGCCTGTTTCCAGCAAAGAATTGACTCAGCTTTGCCGGACAGAGCTACTTCGAGCAGGGATGGGAGAGGACAATCTGCTTCCTATAAATGGGAAGCATACCGGCGTGGGGGTCCACCTGCTTCACCGAAATCTAAAGTATAGGCTGGAGTATCACTGCGGTCTTGTTAACGACCCTGCCGCTGTCAGTTATCTTTTGGGCCATTCCCTTCAGCACGACGTAACGGCGGACCATTACCGCAGCTTCACCAGCCCCGAGGGGCAGCGGTACCTGTATAATGCCATAAAACGTGATAAACGTTTTTTAGACATTGAAAAGACGGGTAAAGATTTCAACTGCACTACGCGCCAGCTGCCTGATGGACGCGTCGAGTGGATCTTTTCGCCCACACGTCCGGATAAAATTCTGTATGGAAGCTTTCGTCTCACGCTTAATACGGGGGAAATCTGCGAAATATCAGCTGAACAAGGCCTGTTATTAAGGGTAAAGACAGAGGGAGAATAAAGGAGGATAGTTGACTTAAAAAACAATTCAGGAAAGCATATTGAATAATGAAAAACGCCGGACACAAGCCGGCGTAAACACAGATCAATTTTTATTTGCGTTGTCTAGTTGGTCGGGAATAAATTCCACAATATCTTCAATACGACAGTTTAATGCTGCGCAAATTTTTCCAAGCGTGTCCATGGAGATAGCTTCATTCTTGCCCATTTTCGCTAGCGTCTGCGAGTAAATGCCGGCAACTTCCAGCAAATCGGTTTTTTTCATATTACGATCGATTAACAGTTTCCATAAAGGAGCATAGGACCACGACATTTTCTATTTCCCCCCCACTCAACATTATTAATTATAACAACAATAAAGTGAAGCGTCAACAAGCATAAATCTATACTGAAAACAAAATATTTGATAAAACACATTTTTTATGTTGACAAGCAAATTTATTTGTGCTATAGTAACCATAGAAAACAAAAAAACACGGCAGCATAAGGGAGTTGCCGCTCCCTTATGCCTGCGCAGGTGATGCAACCACCTACACAACGGACATTCGTCCGCACCGCAGTATAAGTATACCCTTTCTGAGTTTACTTTTCAAGGGTAATTCTCTTATTGCGCGCGGCGATGAGTCTGTGTCCGAATCAGATTTCCGACACCGTGTAGGGCATAAACCTGCACGGTGTTTTTTGTTTTCAATCTTAAGAAAACAGGAGGAAATCGAAATGACGGAAAAAGCTTTTCTCACCATTCGGGATGTTCAGAACTATCTGAACATCAGCC
>Ga0134092_1002694_pt1 | contig 13160 bp, 9 predicted proteins | sample 3_6taG_FD_94454 | JGI IMG/M metagenome (GOLD analysis project Ga0134092, IMG submission 94454) | Switchgrass degrading microbial communities from high solid loading bioreactors in New Hampshire, USA - 3_6_20_6_A3 metaG | ecosystem: Engineered > Bioreactor > Semi-continuous > Anaerobic > Digestate...
AAATCTTAAGAAAGAAGCTGTTCATTGGCGCCACTTCCAAACCAGAGCAGAAGCCCGACAAGCTATTTTTGCATATATAGAAGGTTTTTATAACACTCGCCGTGTCCAAAAGCGCTTAGGCTATCTTAGCCCTTTAGAATGGCTGAACCAACATACTGAGCTAACTTTGGCCGGTGTCGCTTAAAGAGTGTCCGGAAAAGTGTTGACTTCCCTGAGAACTTGGTTGTGAGGTGGCCGTTTCTTTTAATAGTCCGGTCAAATATGCAGATGACTGTGTTGAAGATATTGCAAGACTTAGGATACAAACGGATAGTTTTAATAAACGAAGATCAGTATTTAAAGAATACTCGTTTGTTGAGGCTGAATTTGCATCATCAGGTGAACTAGGAACCAGAATTGTCTTTACAGCTTTTGAGGAAGAATTTGAAAACAATGTTGTTTTTATTGGAGAGCGTGGAGATAAACTATGGAATAAGAATTGGCTAGATAGTAATACGGACTTCCGTTTTATAAGTGAGGTTTATGCGGGTGCTTCTATGATAGAACACAGATTGAGGATTGGGTATATAATTGTGCCGATGCCGCTATTTGGAGCAGCGCAGTGGCCTTCAATACACAGAATAAGTAACTCAGAAGAGATGCAGTTGTATTCAATCGGAGGAGACTATGATCGTCCTATTCCACGTAGAATTATAGAGACTAGAGGGATAGCTCGAAACATGTTTGGATTCAAAAACGCTGGGCAGGATTTAATTATCGGTTTTATAATTTAAACAGGATTGAAGAGAGGATGTCTCAAAAGTTGTTTCGGTCGTTTAAGAGCTTTTATTCTCAAAAAAAGTTCATGGATATCGAATTGTGAAAGCCTGGATTAAATATTTTTGGGATGCAAGGTTAGTATATGTTGGCAACGTTTTAAGAAAAATTGGCATTAGAGTAAGGTATACAATTACAGCTAATGCGAATCCGAACCCGAACCCAGGTTCACCTTCGTATTTGTTTAATTGGGGCATTTATATAATGCTTAATAAATACGAGAAAGCTAACATAGAAAAATGGTGGACAGCATGTTTTAGGTAGGAGGATACAATGAATGCTAATATGAATGTTCTAATATTGAGCTGCGGGACAAGAAATAAGATTGTTCAATATTTTAAAAAAGAACTTGGGGACAAGGGTATGGTTCTTGCAGCAGACTGTAGTAAATTAGCTCCAGCACTTTATGAAGCGGACAAACATTTTATCGTACCCAGGATTGATGAAGAAGAGTATCTCAGCACTATACTTTCTATTTGTGTAGAGTTCAGAGTGAAAGCAGTGCTATCTTTAATTGATCCTGAGTTAAGCATATTGGCTAAGCATAAGCAGGATTTTTTGAGTGTAGGCACGCTGCCTATAGTGTCTGATTATGAGATTGTAGAATTATGCTTTGATAAGTACCGCATGTACCAGTTCCTGACGCAAAACGGATTCAAGACTATTAGAAGTTATGTTGATAAAGAAGTTTTTTACAAAGATTTTAAAGCAGGCAAGCTTGATTATCCTGTTTTTGTAAAACCGATAAAGGGTAGTGCTAGTATTAATATCAATAAAGTAAACTCCCGCGAAGAAGTCGAACTGTTGTTTGCGCGATTTGATAATTTAATGATACAGGAGTTTATGAATGGTACTGAGTACGGTGCGGATGTATACATCGATATATTATCCGGCGAACCTGTAGCGATGTTTACCAAAGAAAAAATTAAAATGCGGGCTGGAGAAACTGACAAAGCTGTTTCTATCAAAGAACCTATCCTCTTTGATCTAATTGAAACTTTTGTAAAGAAGGTAGGTTTCAAGGGAATCATTGACATCGATCTTTTCCAAGTAAATGGTGAATATTATATTTCTGAAGTTAACCCGCGTTTTGGTGGGGGATATTCTCATGCGTATGAGTGTGGCATAAACGTACCCCGGATGATTATTAACAATATAAAGGGCATAGTTAATCCAAAAGTTATCGGTCAATACAATGAAGGGGTTTATATGATGAAATTTAGTGAAATTTTAATAAAGAGCTGTTTTTCTTGAGATCTATCGGGAAAGGAAATAGATGAATCAAATGAAAATATTGTATGTCTCAACTATCTCAAATACAATTAATGCATTCTTAATTCCTCATATTAAATTTTTGATTAAAGAAGGTCATAATGTTGACATCGCGTGCAATGTGCAAAGGGAACTGCCACCTTGGTTGGCTGAGTGGCGGTGTAGGATATTCAATATAGAGTTTAGTCGTTCTCCCCTAAGCTGGAGCAACATTTCAGCTTACAGAAAGTTAAGGAGCCTAATTTGCAATGAAAAATATGATTTAGTTCATACCCACACACCAATTGCATCCGTTTGGACGAGACTTGCATGTAGAGATTTAAGAGATGTTAAGGTAATCTATACTGCACATGGTTTTCATTTTTATAAAGGAGCACCGCTCAAGAATTGGTTAGTTTATTATCCTATTGAACGCTACTTGTCGAGATATACAGATGTTTTAATAACCATAAATCAGGAAGATTATTTTAGAGCACGTGGATTTCACGCTCAGAAAGTTGAATACGTTCCTGGTGTAGGTATAAGTCTTAACAATTATAGCCCTAAAGATGTTGATAGAATCCATAAGCGAAAGGAATTAGGAATACCGAAAGATACATTCGTATTGCTTTCAGTTGGAGAATTGAACAAAAACAAAAATCATGAGGTAATTATTAGGGCATTGAAATTATTAAATAATCCACACGTGTATTATTTGATCTGTGGAGAAGGTCAATTGAAAAGTTATTTGCAAGAGTTGGCAAAAACGCTTGGGGTCGCGGAACAAGTTAAATTACTTGGTTATCGCGATGATGTGTTAGAAATATGCCAGGCTTCGGATGTTTTTATTCATCCTTCTTTTAGGGAAGGTTTGCCCGTAGCTGTAATGGAAGCAATGTGGTCAGAGCTACCTGTTATTTGCTCAAATATAAGAGGTAACTCTGATTTGATTAAGAATGGAAAAGGGGGTTATCTTGTACCTCCATTTGATATGTGTGCATTTGCAGATAAAATAGAAATGCTGAGAGCCAATCCAGCAATTAGAGAAAGCATGGGAAGATTCAACGGCAAAGCGATCGTAGAATTTGGGTTCGAACATGTAAAGCACGAATTAAAAAGAATATATAATAATGAAAGTGTAAATTTATTATAGTAGCATATGAAGCGTGAGAAAGGGCATCAATAGAGGTCTTTTAGAGCCAATTGTTTAAGATGGAAATTGGAAATGTGCTTAGTCGACCTTTTTATTTATATATTTCCTTCGACGATTGGTTTTAGTGGGTGCGTGCAAATGATAGTTTCTCGGCGTTATTTCTTTTACTTGGAGAATAGCTAAGGGAAGCTGAGATGTTAAATGATTCAAGGGGTGTTTTAGTGTGCCAGAAATATCTGTAATTATGAGCACTTACAATGGTTCTAAATCTCTAAGTGCGGCGATTAACTCTATACTTAAGCAAACTTTCGATGATTTTGAACTAATTATATGTGATGATGCCTCGTCTGACAACAGCCTTGAAATAATTGAAAATTTAGCAAAAAAAGATAAAAGAATCAAAGTTATAACCAATTCGAAAAACCTTGGATTAGCCAATAGCCTTAATAACTGTTTAGAAATAGCCACCGGACCTTATATAGCAAGGATGGATGATGATGATATCTCGCATCCTCAACGATTAGAAAGGCAAATTATGTTTATGAAAGAGAATCCTAGATATGCAATTGTAGGAACCAGTGTACGATACTTTGATGAGAACGGTGTGTGGGGAAAAAAGATTCGATCGGGGGAAAGAACGCTTGTAGATATATATTGTGGCAAAACGTTTACTCATCCTTCTGTTCTTATGCGTAGAGAGGCATTAGATAAAGTAGATAATTATACCGTTTCCCATCTAACAATTAGAGGACAGGATTATGATTTATGGTGTAAACTGTACTATGAGGGTTTTGTAGGTTATAATATGTCTGAAATACTTTTGGATTATTATGAGTCAAAGAGCTCAATTAAAAGGAGAAAGTTTAGATATAGAGTTCATGGATGTAAAGTGCGTCTATATTGGAGAAAAAAATTTGGATTACCGAAGTGGTACGATTTGTTCGCATACAAAGAGGTTATAGCGGGTGCGGTTCCTAATACAATGCTATTCTATAGAAGAAAACTAGTTAATAAAGTTATGTCGGAATAGTTTAACTTAAGATTATTAAATAGTTATAGGATGGATTGCAGCTGAATCTTTATGTTTGTTGAAAACGAGGGCAAATATCCGTGAAAATTGATGATTCACAAAAAACGAGCTGAATTCGGGGAGTTTTCTATGTTAACCTTACGGGTGGATTTGAAGAAATTAAAATTGATTATTTTGAGTTTAATGCTATTTGTCCTAATTGCGATTGTAGGTTTAATCGCTATTAACACTACGAGCATAATATATTATAATTACATAATTTGTAGTTTTGGACTCTTAGTATTTGTTTGGAGCATTTGGTCGTGGTACAAGTTAAGAAGAGAATTGTTATGTCCATATATTTTTTTCTTGATGGTGGCGTTTGTTTTCATGTTCGGACAGTCTATGTTAAAAACTATAAGAATACCAATAAGTGGTAGAGATTTACATCAGATGTATCCTTTGACCATCATGCTAAGAGCCAATCTGTTTACTGTTTTAAGTTTGCTAGCCCTTCATATTGGAAGCTTGAGTTTTTGTCGAGTGAAGGGAAGAGATAATAGCGATAGTAGTAAATCGTTTATAATCGATAGTAGTCCAACCACATATAAAGCAATTTCAATTGTAGGTTATTGTTTGTTCTTTATCTCAGTTGGACCAATGTTGATTGATTTGTATAAGAAAGTAATTCTGGTTAATGCATTTGGATATAGAATTTTGTATGAAGAAAGTTTGATGGAAACAGGATTATCTAGGTGGGATAGTTTATTCACTCAGTTTTTTGTTCCGTCTCTAATATGTTTGTTTTTGTCCTCTCGAAAATCAAAAGCACAACGGTTGTTTGCTTCTTGTGGAATGGTTCTATATTCGTTGGTCTACTTATATTTAGGGGGGAGAGGGCAAGCAATTATAGTACTTGTGACTCTAATCTTAATGTGGCATTATACAGCCAATCCTATAAAGGGCTTGAGGGCTCTAATATCTGCGTTGTTTGGTGTCTTAGTATTATCAATTCTTCCTGTCCTACGCCAGTTGAGAAATATAACTGGAAAAACCTTGGAAGACTATATCGACATGTTTTTGTTATCAATCGGGAATGAAAACCTTATAGTACAAACTTTAAGCGAGATGGGTAGTTCGATGTTCCCGTTAATTAACGTTATGCTGCTTGTTCCGGACAGCTACCCATTTAGATTTGGAACTTCCTATTTATATTCTTTTACTACAGTGATACCAAACTTAGGTATGTGGAAGATCCATCCTGCAGTTAGTAAAGCTAATCTTGGTATCTGGTTGAAAGACGTGTTAGGTCTTAGTTATGGTCCAGGGTTTTCATTTGCAGCAGAAGCATATATTAACTTCGGATGGTTCGGTATAATTGTGCTATTTATTTTAGGAGGCTTTTATGGATGGTTTTTCAGTCTTGTTGACAAAAAACAAGATAATCCAGCCATTTTAGTGTTTGTATTTACCGTATTTGTTCTAGTGACTATGACAACTCGTAATAGTTTTATAGGTACTGTTAGGGCATTTTTATACGTTTCCCTTCCATTATACATAGCCATCATGTTAGTCAGAAACAGTATAGAAAAAAAACATAGGTGATCAAAACAGTCATGTAAGTGCAAAAAATGTTGTGGAGTATAGTTCAACCATGATTGGTAGGGAGAATTGAGGGGAGAAGTTTATATGGGTCAAGGTCATTTAGTAAAAGTACTCCATGTCATCTCTAAAATGTCTAGAGAAGGCGCTCAGACATTCATAATGAACCTGTATAGAAACATTAATAGAAACAAAGTTCAATTTGATTTCTTAATAAATTCTAAAGAAAAGGCTGCATATGATGATGAAATTAGGCAAATGGGGGGAAGACTGATTTATATCCCTGGACCTTCGAAAACGAACATTTTCAGGTATGCCAATTATGCAGCTGGTATAATAAAAGAAAATGGACCGTATCAATGTGTCCATGGCCATAGTCTTTTTTTTAATGGAATAATCGCTGAAGCTGCTTATAAAGCAGGTGTACCAATAAGAATATCTCATGCTCATAGTTCTAACGACGGAAGACTAAACTCTTTTACTAGAAATATCTATAGGGATAGAATGAGGCATAAAATTTTAAAGTATTCAACAGACTTGTTTGGTTGCTCTAAGGAGGCTTGTGAGTTTTTATTTGGGGAAAGATGTTTTAATGACAATAGGGTAAGGATAATTAATAACGGCATAGAAACAGAGAACTTTGTCTTTAATGAAGAAATTCGGGTTAAGATGCGGGAAGAACTAGGGATTAAAGATAGCACTATTGTTGTTGGTCATGTAGGAAGGTTTTCTTATCCAAAAAATCATGATTTCTTGATTGATATATTTAAGAAAGTAAACGAGAAGAATAGAAATACCTTATTGCTTTTAGTTGGTGATGGCAATTTGCGGGAAGCTATAGAAAGAAAAGTTGAATATTTAGGATTAAGCAACCGTGTTATTTTTGCTGGAATTCGTTCGGATGTGGCCGATGTTTTACAAGCAATGGATATCTTTGTATTCCCTTCTCTTTATGAGGGTTTACCAGTAACTTTGGTTGAAGCTCAGGCCTCTGGATTACCTTGTGTTATTTCTGATAATATCACAAAACAGGTGCAGATTACGGATTTAATACATCCTGTTAGCCTAGAGAGATCACCAGAATACTGGTCGAAGAAAATTCTTGAAGTCACCAAAGATTCTTTGCGGATTGATACTAGCAGTTTAATAAGGGAAAATAACTTTGACATATATAGTATAGCCAAAACGTTGACCACTTTCTATTCTGAAGTTTAGATATGTCCCTTTGATATAAAAACACAAAATAAAATACATATGTGTGATAAAAAGATGTAGATGACGATCCCATTAATGTCTACTATTGTTCAAAATATTAGGGGCAAAAAAGAATATTGTTTTCGATGGATTTTATTATAGCTCCCTTGGAAACCATCATAGAAGATGCTTTTATAAAACATGAAAGACAGCTGTTTATATTAAAAAACTCCTATGAGTTTCGAATGCTTAGTTAACCGAACTGCATTTGATTTATTCTATAAGTGAGATATTAGAAATAAAAAAAGAGGTATACTATGAAAAAAGCAGCACTTCTAGTAATGGTCATTACAATAATATCTAAAGTTCTAGGCTTTGGACGGGAAATAATTTTGTCATATGTTTTTGGAGCATCAGCTATTACTGATGCTTATTTAATATCTCAAACGATTCCAATAGCCATATTTTCCTTCATCAGTGCAGGAATAGCTACTGGTTTCATCCCGATGTACAGTCGGATTCAAAAGGAAGATGGACAGCTTAGTGCTGATCAATTTACCAGCAATTTAAGCAATATTTTAATATTATTGGCTTCAGTTATTGTTGCGATTGTTTTAGTCTTTACCCAGCCGATTGTTAGATTCTTTGCATCCGGTTTTAGTGGTAAGACTTTAGAACTAGCGGTTAATTTTACTAGAATTACAGTGTTTGGAGTTTATTTTACAGCTTTACTAAATATCTTTGCAGGTTATCTAAGAGTATATGAAAACTATGTAGTCACGGCTTTGGCTGGCTTCCCTATGAATCTTATTATTATTAGTTCCCTGCTTATTAGTGCAAAAACAAATGTTTATATGATCGCCTTTGGAAGCCTTTTAGCAATTGCTTCTCAGTTATTGTTCTTTATACCTTTCATTCGAAAAGCAGGATTTAGATATAAACCGGTATTAAATTTGAAAGACGAGCATATTAAAACAATGCTCTTTATTGCTCTACCGGTTATTGTTGGAACATCAGTGAATGAAATCAATGTCCTAGTAGATCGTACTTTGGCATCAGGTATAGCCGTGGGAGGAATATCCGCATTAAACTATGCTAGACGCCTTAATGGTTTTGTGCAGGGTCTTTTTGTGGCTTCAATTACAACAGTTATGTACCCAATGATCTCTAAAATGGCTGCTGAGGACAATATTAAAGGCCTAAAAAGTACAATTTCAGAAGCCATCTCAACAATTAGCTTATTAGTTGTTCCAGCAACCATTGGAGCAATGATTTTTTCAGAAGAAATTGTAAGTTTATTATTTGGACGAGGAGCTTTTACTTTAGAAGCAATAGAGATGACAGGCGATGCTTTGTTCTATTATTCAATTGGAATGATTGCTTTTGGTTTACGAGACATCTTATCAAGAGCGTTTTATGCTCTCCAGGACACCAAAACACCCATGATTAATGCGGCTATAGCTGTGGTGCTAAACATAATATTAAACATCATTTTTTCTAAGTATATAGGCATTGGTGGATTAGCGTTAGCAACCAGTATTTCGGCAATTGTGGGTACTGGTATGTTATTTATAACTTTAAGGAGAAAAATAGGTGGCTTTGGCTTAAAGGAACTCAGCAAGTCCTTTGCTAAAATGTGCTTTGCTTCTTTTATAATGGGTTTTATTGCTCTAGGGAGTTTTAATTATCTAAAACAAGGTTTGGGACAAAACTTTGCTTTAATAATTGCTATTGGAATTGGAGCTATAGTTTACTGTGTCTTGATTTATTTCATGGGAATACCAGTAGTAGAACGTACCATTGGTTTGGTGAAAGGCAAATTTAAGGGTAAGCTCGAGAAAAGTGAGTAGTATATTTCAAATAACACTGCTTATATTAGTATTGTTGCATATTAAGTGTTACATTATCTAGTCTCTTTAATGGCAAGTACCATAAGTAAGCGTCAAAGTGATCCACACCTAGACAGAATATAAAGCGGAAATGATTGGTTCGGTTAAGTAATGGGTCATTTTTGACACTAAAATCCTCTACCTTGTGGTGGTAGAGGCTGAAGATCATTTTTTAGGAGTGCAGCAGTGCTCCGGTATGATTTTAGACCATGGAAGAAACTTGTCTATGTCTCTAGTGCCGCATTAGGAAGTTCTGTAAACAGATAGTCCAGATAATCGAAGGATTTAAGCCCATTTTCTTTAGCAGATTCAACTATGCTATAGATTATAGCGCTTGCATCAGCTCCTTGGGGAGTAACGCACAACAGGAAGTTCTTTCTTCCAATAATGGAATGGCTTTGTGGAACTTTCAACTATGTTGTTGTCAATATCAAGACGGCCATCAAGGAGGAAATTGTTTAGTTCCAGTGATTAAGGCAGTATGTTTTCTAAGAGCTCTGCTTTTTTAGCTTTTGATCTATCTCTTTTATGTGCTGGAACGGTAATAGCTCAGGCTCTTTGACAAAAGGTTCGGCTTTCTTGTTGGTTTTTTGGCTGGAATGACCAAAATGCTTGGCTGATAGTTGGCGGATTTGAGCCTCAAGATATTGCATCGGCTGTAGAGCATTTGCCAACTGAGCTTCTGCTTTCAAGCACGTTCCAGCCATGAGTATTCGGTTGTGGCTAGAATTTTAGCTGTGTTTTCCATACTCTGGAAATTCGTGTTCAACCATGGAATACCTGCAGATAAACTAGCATTTACTAAGTAAATTTGCTGCTCGAACAACAAACTTAGGAACCTTGACAGAACACTGTTCGATCGGTTTTTAAGTGAATTCCTTCTAAGGTCTGCCGTAGATCTTGCTAGGTCAAATCTAAGGGATTTATCTTTTCGTCTTCCTGCAGCCAGAGCAGTCGTCCCTTTTCCAAACGTAAGTAGTGGAGCCAGAAATCACGTCCTGACCATTAGAGAATTTTTACTTTGTTTCTTTGCCCGTTGCAAAATGCAAAAAGACGGGGTTCAAACGGGCTAAGCCCGAAGTCCAGCTGGGCTATGGCGGCAAGACCATCAACAGCCTTTCGTAAGTCTGTTGCTTCAACTGCTAGATAAACCTTTTGCCTGGGATGACCGATCAGCATATATCCATCAGCGCCTGGACCACTTCCGCCAATATCTGCTGATCAAAACCGCAGCTAAACTCAAGACTAGATTACCAATGTGAAGAGACACTCCAGATTCGACAGGAGCGGTGAGACTAACCAGCGGATTGTCTTGGGTAAATTAGCTTCATTAGTCATTTGTGCAGCCAATAGCCCAGTTGATTGGGACGGAGATTATGCTCCCTGCATCAAGCACTTTGACTCATGCCGCTGGTCCGGATTTCTCGATGCTTTCTGCCCACGGTTCCTGTTTGATTTTATCGCCCATAAAAGAACAACTCCCCTCTCCCATGATGGATATACTATCTCATCGCAGTAGAGGAGAGTGTAGGTGTGGTAACTTTGACGCTTACTTTTAATCGGCAACTTACTCGCAGTTTATCGTCAAAGTAATTAACACTGGAGTAGTCACTATTTTTGCCTGCTATGCAATAGCGCTTTGCGGACTACCTTCTAGTCTAAGGTAGTAGTTCGTTAGATTTTTAGTTACTATTTGACCTGGTATTGGCATATAGAAGGGGATATTCTCAAAATTAATTAGAGGGCTAAATAGGGACTAAGGACGCAATAACTATAGTCGCTGTTTAAGGTCAAGTATTTTGAGTTAGCTAAAGCTTATAATCAGCATACTGAATGCTTATTACTCTACGGAACAAAGCTGGCTTTATAGGTTACAAGCAAACTATCTCGCCGTGTTACAATATATGTAAATAGCTATGTCAATTACCAGGCGGTTCGCCTCAAATTTTAAGTGTTATTAAGGGGTTGAATAAAATGAGAGTACTAATAACTGGTTCTGCTGGTTTTATAGGTTTTCATTTAGCGAGGAAATTAATTTCTGAAGGCTGGCAAGTAATTGGTATTGACAATTTGAATGACTACTACGATCCTAAGCTAAAAGAAGACCGGTTAGCTATTCTACAGAAACATAAAGATTTTGTTTTTAAAAAAGTTGATTTAAAAGATAAAACTGCTGTAGACGCGGTATTTGTTGATTATAAGCCTGAATATGTTATAAATCTTGCCGCACAGGCAGGCGTGCGTTATTCAATTCAGAATCCGTATGCTTATGTAGATTCTAACCTTGTCGGATTTATGAACATTTTAGAAGCCTGCCGTCATAATCCGGTTCGGCATTTAATTTATGCTTCTTCTAGCTCAGTTTATGGCGGCAACAAGGTTGCTCCTTTTTCAACTAATCATAATGTGGACCATCCTGTTTCCTTGTATGCTGCAACCAAGAAAAGCAATGAATTAATGGCTCATACTTACAGTCATTTGTACGGTATACCAACAACCGGATTGAGGTTCTTTACTGTTTACGGGCCGTGGGGTCGTCCAGATATGGCTTATTTTTCCTTTACTAAGAACATTTTTGAGAAAAAACCGATCAAAGTATTTAACCATGGGAAAATGGAACGGGATTTTACTTATATTGATGATATTGTCCTTGGAATAGTTAAACTCATTGATCGTCCTCCGGTTCCTAATCCAAAATGGGATGAACGTGTTGACGATTTGAGTACCAGTTTTGCTCCGTATAAAATTTATAATATCGGCAATAATCAACCTGTGCCGCTTATGAAGTTTATCAATGTGCTGGAAGAAAAGATCGGGATAGAGGCAGAAAAGATCTATATGGACATGCAGCCAGGAGATGTGCTGCGAACTTATGCTGATGTAACAGATTTAGAAAGAGACATCGATTTTCGTCCTAATACCAGCATCGAAGAGGGTTTAAGCAGATTTGTAGACTGGTATCGTGAATACTATAATGTTTAATGTTTGGGAAACATTGAAAGAATCACAGGCTACGTCTGTTTAAACACCCACGATTGTACTCGTCGCCATCTAGATTTTTATGTTTGAAAACCCCATGGAAAGGGCAGAGCATTATGAAGATTGCCGTTGTAGGCTCGGGGTATGTAGGGCTTGCTAATGCTGTGCTTTTAGCACAAAACCATGAAGTTGTGGCTCTAGATATTAATGAACAAAAGGTGCAGATGATTAATAATAAAAGATCACCGATTATTGATAAAGATATTGATGACTTTTTTGCAAACAATAATCTAAATTTATTTGCCACAACTGACAAAGAAACAGCTTATCAAGGTGCTGAATTTGTAATCATCGCCACCCCAACTGATTATGATCCAGAGCAGAACTTCTTTGATACCAGCTCCGTGGAAAGTGTAATTGCTGATGTGCTGGCAATTAATCCACAGGCAACAATTGTGATCAAGTCAACTGTGCCGGTTGGCTACACTGTTGGAATTCGCAAGAAGGTTGGTGTGGATAATATCATCTTTTCACCAGAGTTTCTGCGGGAAGGAAAAGCCCTTCATGACAATCTCTACCCATCCAGAATTGTCGTGGGCGATGATTCGGAGCGATCTAGAGTCTTTGCCAATCTGCTTGTGGAAGGAGCAGCTAAAAAGGATGTTCCAGTGTTGTTTACTGGACCAACCGAAGCGGAAGCGATTAAACTATTTGCCAACAGCTATCTTGCTATGCGGGTTGCTTTTTTCAACGAACTTGATTCTTATGCTGAAGTCAGGGGACTTAATACCAAGCAGATTATTGAAGGGGTAGGAATGGATCCCCGTATCGGCAATCATTACAATAATCCGTCCTTTGGCTACGGCGGCTACTGCCTGCCGAAAGATACGAAGCAGCTGCTAGCCAATTATGCCGATGTGCCTCAAAATATTATAGCAGCGATTGTGGATGCTAACAGAACAAGGAAAGACCATATAGCTGACATGATCCTGAAGCGCAAACCTAAAATTGTCGGTATTTACCGCCTTACCATGAAAAAAGACTCAGATAATTTCCGCCAGTCAGCAGTTCAAGGTGTGATGAAGCGGATTAAAGCCAAGGGTATTGAGGTAGTTGTTTACGAACCAGTTCTAGAAGCAGAGCTTTTCTATAACTCCCGGGTAATTAGAGATTTAGATGAATTTAAGCAAATTAGCGATGTAATTGTAGCAAATCGCGTTACCGATGAAATTTTAGATGTAATGGACAAAGTATATACACGGGATCT
>Ga0134092_1002696_pt1 | contig 13146 bp, 12 predicted proteins | sample 3_6taG_FD_94454 | JGI IMG/M metagenome (GOLD analysis project Ga0134092, IMG submission 94454) | Switchgrass degrading microbial communities from high solid loading bioreactors in New Hampshire, USA - 3_6_20_6_A3 metaG | ecosystem: Engineered > Bioreactor > Semi-continuous > Anaerobic >...
TGGTAATCATTCGTTATGAGGGACCAAAGGGAGGTCCCGGAATGAGGGAGATGCTTGGCCCCACCTCTGCAATAGCAGGAATGGGACTGGATAAAGATGTGGCTCTTATAACCGACGGAAGATTTTCCGGGGCAACAAGGGGAGCATCTATAGGCCATGTATCACCCGAGGCTATGGAAGGCGGCCCGATTGCTGTGGTGAAAGACGGAGACATTGTAAACATTGATATTCCGGGAGGAAGGCTGGACATAGAAGTCCCGGATGAGGAGATCAAAAGAAGAATGGCGGAATGGAAAGCTCCTGAACCGAAAATAACAAAAGGATATCTCGGAAGATATGCAAGGCTGGTTTCTTCTGCAAGCACAGGGGCGGTTATTAAATAGAAATTGTGCATACAAAGCATATAAAATGTTTGCAGTGGGTTGTAAGTATAAGGAAGTTTGAGCTAGGAGGGTCGAAATGAAACTTACCGGTGCTGAAATATTGATAGAGTGTTTGATAGAAGAGGGAGTGGATACCGTATTCGGATTTCCGGGCGGAGCGGTATTAAACATATATGATGCTTTATACAAGGCCCAGGGCAGAATAAGGCATGTATTAACATCCCATGAGCAGGGGGCCTCCCATGCCGCGGATGGTTATGCAAGGGCTACCGGAAAAGTGGGCGTATGTATTGCAACCTCAGGCCCTGGAGCGACAAACCTTGTTACAGGTATTGCAACAGCATATATGGATTCGGTACCGATAGTTGCAATAACCGGCCAGGTTGCCACATCCCTGCTTGGGAAGGATTCCTTCCAGGAAGTGGATATTACAGGAATAACCATGCCCATCACCAAGCATAATTATATAGTTAAAGATGTTAATCAGCTTGCAGATACAATAAGAGAAGCCTTTTATATAGCCAGGGAAGGGAGACCGGGCCCTGTCCTTATAGATATATGCAAGAATGTAACTGCAGAGCTGGCTGAATTTAAATCAAAACAGGAAAGCGATAGCTGGAGGGAAAGACGGAAGGAGATTTTATCGTACAAAAAGAATCTGTACCGGGTGAGTGAAAATGATATTCACGTTGCCGTTCAGGCCATAAACGAAGCTAAAAGGCCGGTAATCCTTTCGGGTGGAGGAGTATCTATCTCCGGTGCGCATTCGGAGCTCCTTGCATTTGCGGAAAAAACAAAAATACCCGTTACCACTACACTTATGGGTCTAGGTTCATTCCCGGGAACCCATGAACTATTTATGGGACTGCTGGGCATGCATGGAACCAGAACTGCAAATATGGCAGTATCCCAAACGGATTTATTCATTGCCGTTGGTGCCAGGTTCAGCGACAGGGTAATAAGTGATGTGAAGAAGTTTGCGCCGAATGCAAAAATAATGCATATTGATATAGACCCTGCCGAGATAGGCAAGAATATTACAGTCCATTATCCTCTGACAGGGGATGTAAAAGAAATACTCAGGATTTTAACTGAGAGAGTATCAGAAAAGCAATTCTCCGAATGGAACAGGACCATTGAGACATGGAAAGCCGAATATCCTTTGAAATATGCGCAAGACGGAACACTGAAACCCCAGTATGTGGTAGAGAAGATATATGAGCTTACCAACGGTGAAGCAATCATTACTACCGAGGTAGGGCAAAACCAGTTGTGGGCGGCACAGTTCTACAAGTATACCAGGCCCAGGCAGTTCATATCATCCGGCGGACTGGGCACCATGGGATATGGCTTGGGGGCATGTATCGGCGCCCAAATTGGCAGACCGGACAAAAAGGTTATAAACATAGCCGGGGACGGGAGTTTCAGGATGAACTGCACGGAACTTGCCACTGCAGTTGAATATAAGCTGCCTATCATAATAGCAATTCTGAATAATAAGGTTCTTGGGATGGTAAGACAGTGGCAGGATCTTTTTTATGGTGGCAGGTATTCCCAGTCTACAATAGACAGAGGAACTGACTTTGTTGCCCTTGCCAGGGCTTTCGGTGCAGAAGGGATAAAGGTTACAATACCGGAAGAAGTGGTTCCAGCTTTAGAAACAGCCCTTGCTTCAAAGGATAAACCTGTATTAATTGATTTTGAAATCGATAAAGATGAGAAGGTATTCCCTATAGTTCCCCCCGGAGCACCGATTTATGAGTTAATAGATGAATAAAAACAGATGAGCAAAAATATTACCAATAAATTATATTAGAGGGGCCATGAAATATGGTTAAAATCATCCTTGACGATATATCCCTACTCTAGTATAATATATCCTAATATTTTTTTATGGGTATAAAAATACATCACAGGGAGAAGGGAGGGTATATATGCAAGGAAGATTTGAAAAGGAAGGGCTTACATTTGACGATGTGCTTCTGATTCCGCAGAAATCCTCTATATTGCCTAAAGATATAGATACATCCACATACCTTACAAGGGATATAAAACTTAATATTCCTTTAATGAGTGCCGCGATGGATACAGTTACCGAATCAAGGCTGGCCATTGCGATAGCGAGAGAAGGCGGAATAGGGATAATTCATAAAAATATGTCAATAGAAGAGCAGGCAACAGAGGTAGATAAGGTAAAGAGGTCAGAGCACGGGGTTATTGTAGACCCTTTTTATTTATCTCCGGAACATGTAATTTATGATGCACTTGAGTTAATGAAGAAGTACAGGATATCCGGAGTGCCGATAACTGAAAACGGCAAGCTTGTCGGAATTCTTACCAACAGGGATTTAAGGTTTGAAACAAATTACAACAAAAAAATCAAGGAAGTAATGACAAAGGATAATCTCATTACGGCGCCGGAAGGCACAACATTGGCTGAGGCGAAGGAGATTTTGCGCAAATATAAAATAGAAAAACTGCCGATAGTAGATAAAGAAGGTTATTTAAAAGGCTTGATTACCATAAAAGATATAGAAAAGACCATTCAATACCCTAATTCTGCAAAAGACTCAAACGGAAGGTTGCTGGTCGGGGCAGCGGTAGGTGTTACCAGGGATATGATGGATAGGGTTGAAGCCCTTGTAAAAGCGAAGGTAGATGTGATTGTTATTGATTCTGCCCATGGCCATTCTGCAAATGTTATCAACGGTGTAAAGATGATAAAGGAGAAATATCCTGATTTACCTGTTATAGCAGGTAATGTTGCTACCGGAGAGGGAACAAAGGACCTGATTGAAGCCGGTGCAGATGCCGTGAAAGTAGGTGTCGGACCAGGCTCAATATGTACGACAAGGGTCATTGCGGGAATTGGTGTTCCGCAGATTACGGCAATCAACGATAGTTATGAAGTTGCCAAAGAGTACAATATTCCGATAATTGCAGACGGCGGAATTAAATATTCCGGAGACATTACAAAAGCAATAGCGGCAGGAGCCAATGTAGTCATGCTGGGTAACATTTTTGCAGGTACGGAAGAGAGCCCGGGAGAAACCGAGATATACCAGGGAAGGCGCTTCAAGGTATACAGAGGCATGGGTTCTCTAGGTGCAATGCAGAGAGGAAGCAAAGACAGGTATTTCCAGGAAGACGCAACTAAACTGGTTCCTGAAGGAGTGGAAGGCAGAGTTCCATACAAGGGACCACTGTCAGAGGTTGTCTTCCAGCTTGTTGAAGGTTTAAAACACGGGATGGGATACTGTGGTACCAGGACAATTGAAGAGTTAAAAACAAATTCCAAATTTGTAAGAATAACGAGTGCGGGATTGAAAGAAAGCCATCCTCACAATATAAATATTACCAAGGAAGCACCGAATTATAGTTTAGGCAATATGTAATTAGTTTAAAACAATACGTTCTTATAACCGGAAAACAAAAGGAGTCTATTCAAATTCGTATCATTGAATTTGAATAGACTTAATTATTTTTTTTGGAGCATATTATTTTAAACTGCATAATAATTATTATTGATGAAGTTATTCGGCAACCAAATTAATAAATAGAAAATAATAATAGAACAGGCAGGGGTATTTTACAGGTGACCAAAATTCTTATGGTCCTAAAAGATGATGATAATCACGTAAAGAATGACATAAGTAATAATATAATAAATGATAATGATAAAAGAAAAAATGCAGATAATGAATCTTTTAAAAAAGCATATGGTGTGTATTATAAATTTTTAAACTTGTTAAGAAAATTAAAACTGTTCGGAAGAAGGACTGACAAAAGTACGGGTACTGATTCCGGGATGGAAAGCGTTGAGGAAATATCGCTCAATGATGAGCTAAAAATGTATCTGCTTCGGATTAATGATCCTTCATGTCCCAATGTCAAGGAACTGATTGAATCTATATGTTCCCGGGAAGGAATTGAAAGATGTTATTTTTCCAGGAGACTCAAAGAAAACATCGGTTATGAAAACCATACAGTAGGCACTGAAAGCCAAAAACCGGGTAAAATATTATTCTATGCCCTTACCCTTGAAATACTAAAAAGGTTCTATGCCGGCAGGCCCAACATGAACCGGCTGGATATAGTAGTAATTGAAGGCAGTGACAGATCCGAAGTCATTAATATTATTGAAATGCTCAGTCCTATAACAGGATTTATAACTGTACTGGCAAAAGATAGAACGTGGCTTGAAAAACAGGTAGAAGAAATCTATAATGATACTGGATTATCAATTACGATAGTAACTGAATTAAATAGATGTTTAAGAGATTCAAGCATTATAATAAACCTGGGAGATACAGATGATTTATGTTCATGGCTGAAATGTGATCATCAATCCATAGTGTTGTGTTATAGCCCCAGTTTTTATGATATGTGTAATAAATCATATCAAGGATATATAAAGGAAAGTGATTTAAAGAAGGGAAGCATTTTGATAAGCAACATAGACTTGTATATACCCCTTAGTATCATGGTAAAGATAGGGAAGTTGGTGCCAAGGGACTTCAGCAGCTTGGAAATGGCAGAGCTTTTGCTGCAGAATCAGTTAAATCTGTTTCCGGATGACATAGAAGACAGAAATATATTAAAAGAAATGGAAAAAGGATATAAGGAGAACGGATATTATATTAAAGGAATTATTGGAACAAATATATAAATCAAATTTATAATATGAAATAGTTAAAGTAAATAAGTAAAAAAACAAGTAAACTATATATTATATAAAATGTATATAAAATTATATTGTATAAGCATTAAAAATTAACTATTATTTAATGTTAGTAAAAAAAGAAAAATTTATATTTAAGATTAAAGAAAAATATTAATAAAGTGTTAATATTAACGTAATAAATAGATGTATAATATAATTAATCACGATAGATATATTAAAATAATAATTTACTTATTATTCTACATAATAAATTATTACTTACATTATTAATAGCTAATAAAAAATAAAAATAACAAAGGATGTGGCGAAATATGAATAAAAAAGTATCAATTTTATTAGTAGGGGCAGGAGGATATGGGAATTCATATCTTAGATGGCTTTTCAGCCGTATGGACGAAGGAAAATTCTCCCTAGTCGGAATAGTTGATCCTTATCCCCAGGGCTGCAATTATCTTAAGGAACTGGAAGAACTTAAAGTACCTTTTTTCAAAACCATAGAAGAGTTCTATTCGGAAAATAGCGCTGATCTTGCAATTATATCTTCTCCTATACAGTATCATACCGAACAGTCATGTTATGCTATGATGCACGGAAGCAATGTATTATGTGAGAAACCGATATGTGCTGTTATCCAGGATGCCTACAAGATGAAGGAAGTTAGGGATAAAACCGGGAAATTCCTTGCCATAGGGTATCAGTTGTCTTTTAGCGATGCTATGCTTTCTTTGAAAAAGGATGTAATGGAAGGAATACTGGGAAAGCCTATAAGAATGAAATCTATTGCCTTGTGGCCCAGAAATAAGAAGTATTTCAGCAGAAAATGGGCGGCCAAAAAGAAAGACGAACAAGGGAAATGGGTGCTTGACAGCGTTGCCAACAACGCTACTGCACATCATCTGAATAATATACTGTTTATACTGGGTAAAGAGATATCCGAAAGCGAATATCCTGTTTCAGTAACAGCCGAGTTGTATAGGGCCAATGACATCGAGAATTTTGACACCGTAGCTGCAAGAATATACACAAAAAATAACGTGGAAATTTTATATTATGCAACTCATGCTGTTAATGAAAACATTGGGCCTATATTCTGCTATGAATTCGAGAATGCCGTTGTTACATATGAAGATAAAAATAAATACTTGATAGCAAAATTTAACGACGGGACGTTTAAGAATTATGGTGACCCCTATGAGGATGTAAGCACAAAACTCTGGAAATGTATAGAGGCCGTTGAAAATCCGGATATTACAATCCCATCCAGTCTCGAAGCAGCTATGCCTCATCTGATATGTGTAAACGGAATGCAGGAATCGGTTCCTGATATTATCGAATTCCCTGAATCAATGATAAAAATAAGGGAAGAACAGAAAGAAGAAACCCAGCTTGTATGGGTAGAGGGCTTGAAGGAAGTATTGCTTGATTGTTTCGATAATTGGACCTTACCTTCTGAAAAAGGAATAACATGGGCCAAAGCAGGGAAGACAATTAATCTTGAAGGCTACAATGCTTTCAGGGGCTAACTTCCAGAAATTGAATTATAACAGGAGGTAAGATATATGAAAGTATGCATAATTGGATCCTCAGGCCATTATGGCTATGTTCTGGGTGGGATAAAGAATCACCCGGAGGTTGAAATAGCCGCTATATCACCAGGTTCTAAAGGGGAAAATATAACATCCCTCTATAATGCCGTATCAAAGATTAATCAAAATGTTAAGGTATATGAAGATTATATAAAAATGCTGGATGAGCAGAAGCCTGATATTGGCGTAGTAAATTGCTTTTTCGGAGACCACGCAAAAGTTTCCGCAGAGGTTTTAAAGAGGGGCATCCATTTGTTTACCGAGAAGCCGGTTGCTACAAATATGGAAGATTTGAATATGTTAAAAGAGCTTTTTGCCAAATCAGGGGTAAAAATGGCAGCCATGTTTGGAATACGGTACAAACCATGGTTCCTTACTGCACGGGATCTCATAGAAAAAGGGGCAATTGGTGAAATCAGGCTCATGAATGCACAGAAATCCTATAAACTTGGCAGCAGGGGAGAAAATTACAAGAACAGGGAAATTTACGGCGGAACAATCCTGTGGGTAGGAAGCCATGCAGTAGACTGGGTTCACTGGCTTAGCGGTAATAAAAAATTCCTATCGGTATATGCATCTCATTCCACTCTGTTTAACAAGAATCATGGAGACCTGGAAACAACGGCATTATGCCATTTTGTTATGGAAAACCAGGTTTTTGCTTCGGTATCAATTGATTATTTAAGACCGGAAACGGCAAACGGCCATGATGACGACCGCATACGTATAGTTGGAAGCGAAGGTATATTGGAAGTACGCGGCGGAAAGGTTTATCTGATGAATAAAGATATACAGGGAATTAAGGAAGTGGATTTATTAGAAGAAAGAAATATATTCGATGATTTTCTGAAAGACGTAACAAATGAAGGAACATGCATGGTAACTGCAGAAGACTCTTTCTATGTAACCGAAGCGTGTATAAGGGCAAGAATTTCAGCGGATGAAAAGAGAGTGGTATATTTCTGAAGCTTTGACATCATGACTTTTTGGCTTCTTGACAGTTATATATTATCTGTTCTATAATAAATAAAACTTGGAATACTATAAATACTTAAAGGTGAAGTGATTTGAAATTGAGATGGCAGAGCACTGTAGATTTTATCAGTGCTGTTTGTTTTATAAATCCAGACAATTATTATATAAACACATAAAATATTGTAAAGGAGAGGCTTCGAATGGCAGGAAAAGAAGTCATATTAACCTATGAAGGTTTAGAAAAGCTGGAAAAAGAACTGCAATATCTTAAGACAGTAAAAAGGAGAGAGATTGCGGAAAGAATAAAGCATGCTCTATCATTTGGAGATTTATCGGAAAATTCCGAATATGACGAGGCAAAGAATGAGCAGGCTTATGTGGAGAGCAGAATTGTCAAAATTGAAGCTATGCTGAAAAATGCCAAAGTAATTGATGAAGAGGATGTCAGTACCGAAACCGTGAGCTTGGGATGCAAGGTAAAAGTACTTGATATGGATGCAAATGAAGAAGTTGAATATTATATTGTTGGTTCAACTGAAGCTGATCCTGGAAAAAGTAAGATTTCTAACGAATCTCCTGTAGGAAGTGCTCTTATGGGCAAGAAAAAAGGTGATATTGTAGAAGTTAATGTTCCCGCTGGTGTCATTAAGTTAAAGATACTTAATATAGATAAGTGATAAGTTAATACACAAGGAGGATAAGTATGCTTGATCATATGGAACATCCGGAATTAACTAATGAAGGGAATAATACAAATGAAGTTAATGAACTAAATGAATTAAATGAAATACTAAGGGTAAGAAGACAGAAATTGGAAGAACTAAGAAATGAAAATAAAGATCCCTTTAAAATAGTAAAATATAATGTTAATGCTTCTAGTGCTGATATTATAAATAATTTTGAAGCTATGGAAGGTAAGGATGTTTCCGTAGCAGGAAGAATTATGTCCAAAAGAACCATGGGAAAGGCTTCTTTTTGCCATATCCAGGACAAGGAAGGAAAAATACAGATATATGTAAGAATAAATGAAATAGGTGAAGAAGCATACGAGGATTTTAAAAAATATGACATCGGAGATATCATAGGAGTAGAGGGAAGTGTTTTTAGGACCCATAAGGGTGAAATATCAATTAAAGCAAACAAAATAGTAATGCTTGCAAAGTCTTTGCTGCCATTGCCTGAAAAGTGGCATGGATTGAAAGACATTGACTTAAGGTACAGGCAAAGATACCTGGATCTCATTGTAAATCCCGATGTCAAAAATACATTTATAACCAGGACCAGAATAATTAAGGCAATAAGGAAATACCTCGATGAACGGGGATTCCTGGAAGTGGAAACACCGTTGCTCAATGTCATTCCCGGCGGTGCTGCCGCAAGGCCTTTTATCACCCATCACAACACGTTGGATATAGACCTGTATTTGAGAATATCTCCTGAACTATACCTGAAAAGACTTATCGTAGGTGGCCTTGAGAAGGTATATGAGCTTGGGCGCATGTTTAGGAATGAGGGTATTTCTGTTAAGCACAACCCTGAATTTACGATGGTTGAACTCTACGAAGCTTACGCTGATTACAATGACATGATGAAGCTTGCTGAAGGGCTTTTTTCCACGGTGGCGCAGGAAACACTGGGCACAATGAAAATCATGTATCAGTCCCAGAAAATTGATTTAACTCCTCCCTGGGAAAGGCTGTCCATGATTGAGGCAGTTAAGAAATATGCAAATGTTGATTTTGACAGCATAAAATCCGATGAAGAAGCTCGAAATGCTGCCAAAAAGTTGGGCCTTGAAGTCAATGATAACGCAAAGTGGGGAGAGGTGCTCTATCTTGTCTTTGAAGAGCTTGTGGAAGATAAATTGATTCAGCCCGTATTTATTTATGATTACCCGGTGGAAGTTTCCCCACTCACAAAAAGAAAACCTGACAGGCCTGAGTTGACTGAAAGATTTGAGATATTTATAATGGGCAGGGAAATGGGTAATGCCTATTCCGAATTAAACGACCCCATTGACCAGAGAGCAAGATTTATTGATCAGATGAAAAAGAGAGAAGCAGGCGATGAGGAAGCCAATATGATTGACGAAGACTTCCTGAATGCTCTTGAATACGGCATGCCTCCTACAGGCGGATTGGGAATAGGAGTTGACAGACTGGTAATGCTGCTTACAGATTCCTATTCAATAAGGGATGTATTGCTGTTCCCGACAATGAAACCAAAACTTTAACGCAATGTATAATGCAATGTATTAATTATTAAGGGGTGGGGGTAAATGGATAGGGATGAGGCTTACAGTATTCTTGGTGTAAAAGAAGATGCATCCAGGTCGGAGATAGAGAAAAAATATGCCATAATATTACGGAAATACCGCAGCGGAAATGACCAAGACAGGCCTTCAAAAGAGGAGTTTGAAAGAATAACAAAGGCTTATAACGTTTTGATGGGTTACGAGGTTGAGCCTGAAGAGGATGCAAGCAAGAAGAAAAAGCCTAATCCAGTTTTATTAAAGTTAGGTATCGATGAGGATAAATTGAAAAACAACTTGTATTATTTTAGGTATTATATTATTGCAGGTATTATAGCACTTATAATGATAATAACCACCGTCAGGGGTTGCGTTAACAGGGTGGTACCCGACCTGTACGTGGTATTCATGGGAAGGATTTATTGCAGTGATACCGACCAGCTTGAAGAAATTATAAAAAGCAACATAGAAGGAGTAAAGGAAGTAACTGTTGAGAATCTTGTAGTAACAGAAGAGCAACAGCAACAGGATCCTCAAATGTATATATCAATGCTGCAGAAAGTAACGGTTCTAATAGCTACCGGAGATTTGGACGTTCTTATATTAGACAAGACTAATTTTGACAGGCTATCAAAGCAAGGTGCGTTGGCAAAGCTTGATGAGCTGATGTCTGAGCTGAATTTGCAGGAGGATGAAATATACAGATCCCGTGTTGAGAAAGAAGAGCTTGACGGTACTATAACGGTTGTAGAGGAAGGAATATACGGGATAGATGTAAAATCAAGCCGGATTTTTTCTGACACAAAAACCGCGGGTAATGAAATGATTGCAGCAATAAGCGCAAAACCCAAACACTATGAGAATGCCGTTGACTTTTTAAAACTCCTAATAGAAAATACACAAGAATAGTATTATTTATGCAGCTTATATACAAAGGGGGTGAAAGGATGACAGAAAATTTGATAATTAAAGAGGATTATTCCGGTGAAGACACTAAAATCACCATTGAAGGAGAAGTGGATATTTACACGTCATCTCATCTTAAGAGTAAGCTGTACGACATTGTTGATACAAGAAAAACCGATATTAAAATAGATTGCAGTAAACTAGATTATATAGACAGTACCGGTCTGGGTATTTTTGCAGGAGTGCTGAAAAGGGTAAAACAGTACGGGAAGAATATTTATCTAATAGGTTTAAAAAGCAGCATAAGAAAACTTTTTACCATAACAGGCCTGGACCGGGTATTTATTATTGAGGAGTGAAGGTAAGAACCATGGAAGAGTTTATTGATAGTATTGAGTTATTGCTACCTTTCAAAGCAGAATATGTAAGTGTTGCGAGGCTAACTGTATCAGCAATTGCCCACAGGATGGGCTTCGATATTGAGACTATTGAGGATATTAAAGTGGCTTTATCAGAAGTATGCACTAAACTGGTAAAGATAGGTAGCAAAACGGCTTCTAAATACAGGATCATTTTTAACATTTACAAGGACGTTTTGAATATAGTTTTTGACTGCGAAGACAAAAGCTTGATGTGCATTTTCAATGATGAGATGGACGAACTTGCCGTACAAATTATAAACACGTTTATGGATACTGCCGAGTTGTGTACGCACGAAAATAATTATATTTTATCTATGTCTAAAAGTATTGGGGAGAAAGTAGACAATGCAACAGAGACTTAATGGGGAGAATAAACATATTTCAAAAGGTAATGAGAGCGACGAGGAATTATTCGGTAGATATCAAAAAGACCATTCAATAGCGACCAGAAATGCAATAGTTAATAAATATCTTTATTTAGCCCAGATTATAGCCAAAAAGTTTGTGAATAGAGGAATTGATTATGAGGATATATTCCAGGTTGCATCCATAGCTCTTATTAAAGCGGTTGAACGTTACAATCCTGACAAAGGTATTAAGTTCGTCAGTTTTGCAACTCCTACAATTATAGGGGAAATAAAGAGGTTCTTCCGCGATAAGGGATCTGTAATCAGAATTCCCAGGAGAATATACGAAGATTATAAAAAGGTTGAAACAGCAAGGGAAGAACTGTTAAACAAGCTGCAGAGACCGCCTCGTATAGACGAAATAGCAAGTCATCTAAATATTAGCGAGGAAAGTGTACTTGAGATAATAGAATCAAAGAATGTATTTAATTTGAAGTCGTTTGACCAGAATGCATACACCGATGATGATGCTGAAATCTATGAAACAATTGGAAAAGAAGATGAGGAGTTTGAAAAGATAGAGAACAGGGATTTCCTTGAAAGAAGCATGGACAAGCTTAATGAGCTGGAAAAGCAATTTATTAAAATGAGGTATTATGATAATCAAACCCAAAAAAGCATAGCTGAAAAACTGGGAGTTTCCCAGATGTATGTTTCCAGGTTGGAAAAGAAAGTACTAAATAAAATCAGAGTTATTTTAAAAAAGTAGAAAATATTAGTTTTATGTTTATTATTCAAATATAGCGGGTAGTAGTTATAATGTGAACAACTATTGAGGAAGGGAATATTTTTACCTTGTGCGGGTTAGATAACTTATTCGGACTGGAATTCGTAAATGTGTATAAGAATTATAATAAAACAATCCCCAGTAAAATTGAATTAGTAGGATGTACAGTAAATGAAATTATCAATTTTATAATTGATAATATTACTTTTATTGACGAAAATACCTTGTTCGAGCTTAAAGTTATTCTTAATGAATTAATCGTAAATGCAGTAATACACGGAAATAAGGAGAATGTGGATAAGCTTGTTAAAATAAGTTTGATGCTCACACTGGATGAGAGTGTTATTCTTATGGTTGCAGATGACGGGGAAGGCTATGACTATCAATACTATTTGAACAGAAGCAATGAATTAAATGATATTGGCATGATTCAGTGGAATGAAATTGAAGAGAGTGGAAGGGGAATAACCATAGTCAAAAACTTGTGCGATAGGATTGAAATAAACCAAAAGGGTAACGAGATATATATCCTGAAAAGTCTAAAAAACGTGAAATAAGAGGATAGTTTCGTATAGCCGTTGACCCGGCATTTATTCGAAAAACATCGTATCAACACAAAGAAGAAAAAAAGAAGAAAAAATTTTTTAAAAAATATGTTGACAAAAATTCGACATCGTGATACTATAAAAAAGCCGCCTGTGATGAGCGGCGAAAAAGAATGGACATTGAAAAGTGAACAGTGTATAAATGGAACTTTGAGTGATAAAGAAAGAGCGAAGGGAAACCTAAAGTAAATTTGGGATAA
>Ga0134092_1002699_pt1 | contig 13128 bp, 13 predicted proteins | sample 3_6taG_FD_94454 | JGI IMG/M metagenome (GOLD analysis project Ga0134092, IMG submission 94454) | Switchgrass degrading microbial communities from high solid loading bioreactors in New Hampshire, USA - 3_6_20_6_A3 metaG | ecosystem: Engineered > Bioreactor > Semi-continuous > Anaerobic >...
AAGCCTATTTTATTTTCTTTGATACTACCATTATGCAAACTGTCAATGACGGTTTGGGGGATGCCTATGCCATCATCCTCAATAACAATTAAGGCATCGTTTTGTCTGTATTTTTGAACAATGATTTTTACAGTGCCATGTCCAGAGCCTTTTAATATGCCATGCTTAATAGAATTTTCTACTAAGGGTTGTATTATTAAAGATGGAATTTTAATCTGAATAGTATTATCAATATCATATATTACATTAAGTTTATCCCCAAATCGAGCTTTTTCTATTTCTACATAGGCTTTAACCTGTTCAAGTTCCTTGCTTATATCAACAAAGGTATTTGCTTCTTCTATATTATATCTTAAATATGTGGAGAGATTAACCATTAATTCTCTTGCACTGTTAGGATCAAATCTAATGAAGGATACAATTGTATTCAGTGCATTAAAAAGAAAATGAGGGTTTATCTGTGCTTGCAGTGCTTTGATTTCTGCCTTTGTTGCCATATCTTTAAGCTTTCCTATTTTACTCATTTCAAACTGGGTGGAAATCAGCTGAGATAATCCAATTGCCAGCTTTTCGTTTGTATAACTTATTCCATTTTCTTTTGAATAATATAGTTTTAATGTTCCTATAACCTCATCACCTTCCATAAGAGGTGCAATTATTGCAGATTTCAAAGGACAAAGCTTACTGAAACAGCATATTTCTTTTGAGGAGTTCAGTATTCGTATTTGCTTATCCTGTATAACCTGCTTGGTTGCTTCGGTTTGGATGGGTTCACCACTTATATGGTGGTCTGAACCAAGACCTACGTGTGCTGAAATTACATTTCTATCAGTAATTGCTACTGCTGCTGCTCCTGTTGATTCCTGTATGATGGAGCAGATTTTGGCTAGAGATTCATTGGTTATATCTCTAAAATAAGGAAGAGTTTTGTTAGCTATTTCAAGAGCAAGCTGAGATTGCTTTGCAGCTATCTGATCCTTCTCATTAAAAATTTTTTGAATAAGAATGATTAACATAGCTATACCCAAAGCATTTGTAAAGCTCATAGGTAAGTATATGCTCTTAACAATAGTAAGTGCGCTGGAATAAGGCTTTGAAATTAAAAGTATAAGAATCATTTCTATACTTTCAACAAGAAAACCGCCTATTAAGCCATAAAGCCATTTTTCATATTTAATACATCTTTTGTAGATATAGGCCGAAATAAAGCCTGCAAGTATTGTTGTTATAGCACATGGGACTGAGGTTATACCACCTATGTCGTAGGCAAATCTGTGAAGTCCTGCTATAATACCAGAGACAATACCTACAAAAGGGCCGCATAATATTCCTCCTGCCATTATTCCAATTATTCTTGTATTGGCTATGGCACCGTAGACATCTGTGCCAGAATAGGTACCTATAATTCCAAAAATAGCAAAGGTTAGAGATAGAATAATTAAATCGAATCTTTTAAATTCATCCTTTTGTATAATCTTTTTAAATACGGATAAGTTAGAAATTATGAAGGTGATGATTATTACATAGCTTAAGTTGTTTATAAGATTTTTAAATAATTCCATAGTGAATATACCTCACATATTATTAACTATCTTTTAATTTTAGCTTTTACTACTTAAAGCTGCAATATGAAACTATAATGAAAAATCTGGGGTATAATTTTTGTAGAACTACTTTAAGGCGGTACTGATTATCCATTAATTCAAATGCGAGGTTGCTTGTTTTATTATCTAATCATGCAATAAATTGATGTCATAACCGAAACAACTTTATTGCTATAATGGCATTCCATATTGATTAATTCCTACTTTGACAAATTGAAATAAGTATCCAGAAATCTAGCACTTCCGGTAGATTAACCTGTTTCCATTGTTCTTAAATCTGTCTTCAAACTTTGAAATGTAAGTCTTTATTAAATGAATCAACGAATATATGGCTGCAATGATGGGTTGAGGGCATCCTCCAACCACAAGGGATGCATTTTTAAAATATCCGGAGGTAAACTTTCAATTGGGAAATAACACAGATCCAGTGTTTCAGGAGAACTCTTTTTAAGTTTGCCACCTACTACCTCAGCTTGAAAGCAACAGGTTACGAAATGAGTTACACGGCCATCCGGATAATGAAAAACTTGTGTGCTGGGATCAGAGTAAACACCAATCAACCTAAGCATTTTTACCAGAAGACCTGTTTCTTCCATTACCTCCCGGGTTGCTGCTTCTGTAACTGTTTCACCAGGTTCAACGTGTCCGGAAGGTATTCCCCAAAGGTTAACATCACTCCTTTTTTGCAGAAGTATTTCATTTTTTTCATTGAAAATAATTACTGCTACTCCAGGACGAATTTCTTTCACATTAATCATAATTCATTCCTCCTATAAAATAAAATTGCCCGAAGAGAAGGTTTTCAGCGCATGGGAAACGCTGAACCTTCCCCCTCGGGCCTTTTATGCCAATAGGTGCCTCCTGCTTTAGGCAGGATCTGTAGCCCTCGGTCACGGACCCTTAACTTATGTAAGGCGGAACCCTAGCTACCCTATCCAGGTTCAAGAGTATTAATTAAATTTTATCATATATTAATTATATATGAAATAGTACATTTTTTTTGAATATAATCAAACTCGATATAATAAAACTTTTATTTAGTGACATAAATGACTTTTATGTTGCCATGGATGTTAGTTGACCGGGTTATATCAATGAATATATGAAAGCATTAAAAACTCATAACGTAACTATAAGATTTCCTGATATTAAGCTTTTTCCAGGTAACTCTGATGAATAAGGCAATGTCAGAAACATTTTTTAAAGCAATGATAATAATGCACTTTGGTATAGCAAATGCTGAATTGATGGAAAGAAATTGTTTTGATGAAACATTTGAAGCATTTCTTACCGGATTGATTGAATAGAATATAAACCTTTAGATTCCTTCAGGCAAATTTGTCGTAATTCTGGGAGCCAGTGGCTCGGGAAAATCCACAACTTAATATGCAAGGCTGAAAAGATATGCTGACTTCACATATTATGGCAGCTTTGATGAGAATGATACGGCAGAGGTGTGATGTTAGCCGCAATTTATCCAGAGAGTCACGTGTACACTGGTGTTATAGTGTTAATGATGTCTGAGCTCAATGTGGTTATCAGTGGGTTATATATCAGCAAGCTGGATATTGTTGAAGGTCTAAAGGGTATAAATGATTGAAAAAGGACGAGCAAAGCCAGGTCTGAAGTAATAAAGTAAGCAATGATTTTGAAAAGAATGGCTATATTAAGAAAATCTTAAGATTTTCATAAGCAAAAAGCTAATAATATATTAATACTTTTAGTTATAATGATTATGGAGACATATATTAAGAAGAAAGAAGATGATGCTTTTGGCTGCAAATATCTTAATTGTAGATGATGAACAGGCTATTGCCGATTTGGTTGAGGTATATCTAAAAAATGAGAACTATAATGTCTTTAAATTTTATAACGGCAAGGATGCTCTTAAGTGTATTGAAAATGAAAAAGTAGACCTTGCTATTTTGGATGTTATGCTTCCAGATGTAGATGGTTTTTCAATCTGCCAGCAAATCCGGGAAAAGTATAAATTCCCTGTTATTATGCTGACTGCCAAGGAAGAAGAAATTGATAAAATTACCGGACTAACACTTGGGGCGGATGATTACGTGACAAAGCCTTTTAAGCCTTTGGAGCTTGTTGCACGTGTTAAAGCACAGCTGAGAAGATTTACAAAATACAATTCTTCTGAACCACTAAGAGAGGAAAAGCTGATTGCATTTGCAGGTTTGGTTTTAAACAAGGATACTCACGAATGCACCTTGAACGAGAAGCCTCTATCTCTTACTCCCACAGAATTTTCCATTCTATGGGTGCTGGCTTCTAACCGAGGGCGAGTGGTTAGTTCGGAAGAATTGTTTCATGAGGTATGGGGTGACAAGTATTTTACCAACAGCAATAATACTGTAATGGTTCATATCCGGCATTTAAGAGAAAAAATGGGTGATGATGCGCAACATCCCAAATACATCAAAACTGTTTGGGGGGTTGGCTATAAAATTGACAAGTAAGAGAGACAAAAGAAGAAATGATTATGCAAAATTAAAAGGGAAAGTATTTTTGCAAATGCTTTTGATAGTAGTTACTGCCACTGCGACTGTTTATCTATTGCGTAATATGCTGCGTGGATATGTGGGAGATGGTATTGTTCGATTTTTAGTCAAAGCTTTTCATTTTAACTATTCGGACGCACATAAAATCTATCAGTTGGTATTTCGCAAAAATATGGAAACGATCCTTTTTGTTGTAATTTTAATATTTTTAGTTATCCTTTTTAGATTTTCTATTTCTTGGTTCACAAGATATTTTGATGAAATCAGCACTGGAATGGATAAACTTACTGAGGAATCCAATGATGAAATTATATTATCACCAGAATTGGATTTCATGGAGAATAAGCTAAATCAGATAAAAAGCAAATTGGAGAAGCAAAAAAAAGCTGCGCTTGATGCTGAACAGCGTAAAAATGATATGGTGGTTTACCTGGCGCATGACATAAAGACACCTCTGACATCTATTATAGGATATTTGAATCTTCTGGATGAAGCCCCAGATATGCCTTCTGAACAGAGGTCAAAATATGTCGGTATTACATTGGAAAAAGCTTATCGGTTAGAGCAGCTTATAAATGAGTTTTTCGAAATCACCAGATTTAATCTTCAAACTATTGTTTTGAATAAAGAAAAGATAAATTTGCTTTACATGCTGCAGCAAATGGCAGACGAATTCTATCCGATCCTGACTCCACAACGAAAGCAGGTGTCAGTAAATGTGCCTGACGGGCTCACTCTATGGGGAGATGCAGATAAACTGGCGCGTGTGTTCAATAACATTCTGAAGAATGCTATAGCTTATAGTTACGAAAATAGCGTCATTGACATTTCTGCTGAGCAAAAAGACGAATATATAATAATATCTTTTACTAATAAGGGAGATCCAATACCTCAGTCAAAACTTGATACTATTTTTGAAAAATTTTACCGATTGGACTCTGCACGTTCCACAAACACCGGTGGATCAGGGTTAGGTTTGGCCATTGCCAAAGAAATTGTCAATGCACATGGAGGAAAAATCTCTGTGGAAAGCAACACAGAAAACACAACTTTTACAGTAAAGCTTCCAATATGAAAATGATTTACCCATTCTTTTTAAGAAAATCTTAAGCAGTTTATAAGATAGAATTCCAACATGACTCCTTTTTTTGTGATTGAATAATATCATCACAGAATAAGGAGCTGTTTTTTATGGTGGGAAAAGTAAGAAAGAAAAAATCAGGAATATGCATATTTGCAACGTTTCTAATGTTAGCTGTCATTGCTGCTTTTGCTTGCAGATCCATCATTATTTCACGAGAAAACCCAATATATGAGGAAGAAAATTACTATGAAATAACTCAGATACCACTGCCAGCAGAACCTGATTTCACTGTTTCAATATCTCCCGATAAGTTGAACAGTGCCAATGCGATTTTGGTCCGGTTGATAGATGGTGTTGTATTGATGCAAAAAAACAGCGAAGAAAAAGTCTATCCGGCTTCCTTGACTAAAATGATGACAGTCCTGGTTGCCATAGAAAATTTGGCTGACCTGAATGAAAAAATCAGGCTTACCAGATCTATGTTTGATGGACTGTACGAAGCAGATGCATCAATGGCAGGTTTCCAACCGGGTGAAGAGGTAAGGGCAATGGATCTGTTATATGGAGTAATGCTGCCGAGCGGCGCAGAGTGCAGTATTGCACTTGCTCATAATATAGCGGGATCAGAGGAGAATTTTGTGGAATTAATGAATCAAAAGGCAGAGGAACTTGGCATGAAAAATACCCATTTTGAAAATGTCACCGGACTTCACAATGAAAACCACTATACAACAGTTAAAGATCTTGCTGTCCTTTTAAGCAATGCTTTGCAAAATGATATTTTCCGGGATATTTTTACTACATTCCGATATTCGACACCACCTACTAATAAGCATCCTGGCGGGATAACCTTTTATAGCACCATGTATGAAAGACTTGGTGAGCAAAACATTATTGATGGAGAAATTCTAGGAGGAAAAACCGGATATACTGATGAAGCCGGTCTATGTCTTGCAAGTCTTGCCAAGGTAGGTAAACTAGAATACATTCTTATTACAACCGGTGCGAAAGGAGATCACCGTACTAAGCAGTATAATATTATCGATGCATTAGCCGTATACAACAGCATAATAAAATAATAAGTTTGCCATAAGAATTTATTAAGATTTTGATAAGTTAAAATTCCAACATTGCCTGCCTGATTTCGATAAGATGAATTTGTGAAATCGGGCAGGCTTTTGAATTTCCCAAAGGAGGTGGGAACATGAAAAGAAAAAGAATTACTCAGATGTTTCCTTGCTTACTGCCTCTTCGCAAGAAACAAAGAAAAATTATGTTCTACGCCAAGATGTACTTTGACGGGAACAGTTATGCAAAAACAAAGTCTTCAGAGCTTTTGCCCTTTTGCATATATGAAACCAAATCGAAGCTTTTAAATGAGAATACTGGTTTTGACATGATCTATCAGGAAAACAAGGTTTTCAATTTGAAGCTTGCGGCTAAAACGTTAAGCGGTCTTTTGATAAAGCCTGGTGAAACCTTTTCGTTCTGGCAGGCAGTACGCTATGCGGATAAGCATGTCCATTATAAGGATGGGTTAACGGTAATAGATGGTAAACTTGTTGCATCACCAGGGGGCGGACTCTGTCAAATGAGCAACCTTCTGTTTTGGATATTTCTCCACTCGCCTCTTAGAATTATTGAAAGGCATACACATAAAGTCAAGGAATTTCCTTCACTAAGAAATGGTGAGCCTGAAGGCGTTGATGCCACGGTCAGTGAAGGATGGCTTGACTTGAAGGTTAAAAATGAAACCGATGTGACATTTCAGCTTTGCATTGGATTTGATGAAGAAAATATTATAGGAAGCCTTTATGCGGAAAGGGAGATGGCTTGCATGTATAGGATCGAAGGCAAAGATCTGTGCTACTTCCGCAAGGACGGTAAGATTTTTGAAAAAATATCTATTTATCGTAGTGAAATAGCTCCGCGCACTCATGAGATATTATCTGAATACCTTTTGTATGAAAACTTATGTGAGATAGGTTATCAGCTTCCAAATGATACAACGATAATTGAGAAAGGGGATTGATTTATGAATAGATTGAAAATTGGAGTACTGTTTGGCGGATGTTCTTCTGAATATAATATTTCACTACAATCTGCCTATTCAGTGATTACACATTTAGATAAAAACAAATATGATCTGATTTTGCTGGGGATTACATCATCAGGCGAATGGTTCCGTTTTTCAGGTGATCCCAGGAAAATTAAAGATAATACCTGGTGTAATCCGTCAGATTGTGTTCGGGCTATTATATCCCCCAGCCGTGAAGTGCATGGCGTGATAGAATTTGGCGAAGGCCAAATCCGTACAATCAGGCTGGATGCTGCTATGCCTTTATTCCATGGTAAAAACGGCGAGGATGGAACGGTTCAAGGTTTATTGGAGCTTGCCGGTATACCCATAGTAGGATGCAAAACACTTGCTTCCGCGCTCTGCATGGATAAGGATAAGGCACATAAAATTGCTTATGCTGCTGGTGTCCGAATACCTCGCTCATTTATTCTTGAAAATGAAGCGGATGAGGAAACAGCTTTAGAAAAGGCGGAGAATATCGGCTATCCCTTATTTGTTAAGCCCGTTAGAGCCGGTTCATCTCTTGGAATAACCAAAGCTTTAAATAGGGACGAGCTGCCTGCAGCAGTCAAGTTGGCTTTCACATATGATGACAAGGTTATCATTGAGGAAAATATATCTGGTTTTGAAGTTAGCTGCGCAGTTTTAGGCAATGATAAGCTGATTGTGGGAGAATTAGGCGAGATTGAGTTGGCAGGGGGATTTTTTGATTATAAGGAAAAATATACGCCTCAAACCTATTCTTTTCATGTTCCGGCGAGAATTCCTGTGAAAATAGCAGAAGAGATAAAGAATACTGCCATGACTATATACAGGGCTTTAGGTTGCACAGGTTTTGCACGTGTGGACATGTTTTTAACTCCGTCTGGTGAGATTATCTTTAACGAAGTGAATACCATTCCTGGGTTTACTACACACAGCCATTTCCCGCATATGCTTGAAGCTGCCGGCATGACTTTTGAGCAAATTATCGATACAGCTATAGGATTGGCGGTGGGTGCATGAAAACAATATTGCTTTCAAGGAATATGGTCTATACAGGTGATTTAATTCTAGTAAACAGGGATCATCCATATCGGGAAGAATCATCATGCAAAATGCTCATATCAGTAAATGCCACGAACAACAATGTGCTTTTGGAACGACGTGTGGCTTCGGTATACAATAAGCTAATGTCAAAGCTGAAGGCTGGAAACAGCATTACTGCGGTGAGCGGTTGGCGGTCACAGAGGGAACAGGAAGAGATTTATAGTGAATCCTTGTTGAAAAATGGAACGGACTTTACTGTAAAATATGTTGCTCTTCCAGGACATAGCGAACATCAGACCGGACTGGCAGTTGACCTTGCGCTTAACCAGCCGGACATAGACTTTATACGGCCATACTTCCCCTATACTGGAATATGTGGTACTTTTAGGGAAATGGCCAGCAGATATGGATTTATTGAACGATATCCGAAAGGAAAAGAGAATATAACAGGTATTGCTCATGAGCCCTGGCATTTCAGATATGTGGGTGTTCCCCACGCCATGATAATGGAGCAAATGGGTGATACACTGGAAGAATATCACGAAAGAATAAGGCCATATCCCTATGGGCGACGCTCACTGCAATACGATTTTGGTAATTTGCACATGGAGGTATCCTATCTTCCGGCAGATAAAGAAATTGTGACATTTAATATAGATGTGGATACGCCATATACAATATCCGGCAACAATATGGACGGGTTTGTCGTAACTGTTTGGAGGGTAAAAAGATGATGGAGAGTACAGCTAGAGCGTGGATTGAACTTGATATGAACAATCTGCGACACAACATAAATATCATAAGAGGCTTATTGCCGGATGGCTGCCAGCTTATGGCTGTGCTTAAAGCAAATGCTTATGAGCATGGGGCTGTGGAAATTGCCAGGGAATTGAACTCCAACGGTATATATTCATTTTGTGTAGCTTCTGTTATGGAAGGTGTGGAATTGCGAAAGCATGGCATACAAGGCGAGGTTTTAATTTTAGGATATACGCACCCAACACAGTTTTATCTGCTCAGAAAATACCGCTTGATGCAGACAGTTATTGATTATGAATATGCTAAAGCGCTGGAAGATTACGGTGAAAAAATAACCGTTCATGTCAAAATTGATACCGGTATGCACCGTTTAGGTGAACGTTCGGATAATGTGGAGGAAATTTTGCAGATTTTCAAGTGCAAAAACCTTGTTATAGAAGGTATTTATTCACACCTTTGTGCAGTTGACAGCGACAGGCAAACTGATAGAAATTTTACACAGAATCAGATTGATAATTTCAATTGGGTACTGTCAAGGATTCAGAAGCAAGGATTTCCGCTGCCGAAAGTTCATATTCAAAGCAGCTATGGTATAATCAAACGTTCTGATTTATCCTATGACTACGCAAGAGTTGGTATTGCCCTTTATGGCATGTTGTACACTATTGAAGATACTGAGAAATACAATATTGGGCTTCGCCCCGTTTTGTCGGTAAAGGCAAGGGTTAGCACCGTAAAAACACTCTATGCAGGTGAAACGGTAGGTTACGGACTTGATTTTACAGCCCCGCACAATATGAGAATTGCAGCTATTGCTTTTGGCTATGCTGACGGCATCCCGAGATGCCTGTCCTGCGGTGTAGGCCATGTCCTGATTAACGGGCAGAAAGCACCTGTTGTTGGCCGTATCTGTATGGATCAGATGATGGTAGATGTTTCAGGTATCGAAGGTGTAAAGCAGGGTGATGTTGCTGTTATTATCGGTAGATCCGGCAATGCAGAGATAACCGCCTGTGAAATTGCAGAGCAGGCAGGAACAGTCTCCACTGAAATATTGAGCCGACTAGGAAGAAGACTGAAAAGAGTTGTAAAGCATCTCTAATGGAAATGGTACCATTGAGGTGCTTTTTATACTTTTGACAATAAATCTTACTTTTCCCAGCCTGGTATATTGCCTGTCTGAATAGCGTGGAAAAGCCGTTCCTTAAGTCCAGGGTTTTCGGATTGGAGTTTTTTTATTAACTCTTTTGTATATTGGCGTTTAGTATAACCATCGACTGGACAAAGGTTCTTAACTACCGGCAGGTTATATGCATTTCGGAAACCCTTTATTTCTGCTTCACGTACATATATCAGGGATCTTATTAGGGTTATATCTGATTTTTCAAGGTATGTAACAGGAGAAAAGCAGTTGAATCTTCCTTCGTAAATCAAGGATATCATCATGGTTTCTATTGCATCATCATAATTATGGGCATATGCCTCTTTATTACAGCCAAGTTCCTTTGCCTTTGTATTAAATGCACCCTTGCGCATCTTGGCGCAAAGAGAACAGGGGTTTTTCTCCTTTCGATGGGTAAATATAATGTCAAATATTTCAGTTTCAACTATTGTATAATTAACACCAAGCTCTTTGCAAAGCTGCTCTACAGGTGAAAAATCCATATCCTTAATGCCCATGCTGACAGTTATTGCTTCTATATCAAACTTTTTTGGATAGAAACGCCTTAAATAGGATAAAGCGTATAACAGTGTCAAGCTGTCCTTTCCGCCAGAGATTCCAACAGCAATTTTATCTCCATCGTCAATCATTTTATAATCATCAAGTGCTTTACGTGTATATGAAAGCAACCTTTTCAGTTTCATAAAACCATGCCTTTCCAAATAGCTTACATAAACAATCGAAAATACCATTATATTTACTATTGAAGTCAGTAGATATTATAGCATATATATTTTGCCAAGAAAAATATTAACCTGTTCTTTACTTATATGATAGAGTACTATAATGAACCATGCCAAGACTTCCAAATAAGTTTGTCAACTAAAATCCACCATTGGGCTTGTCGAAAATAATAAAATCATAGAAAATATTGTAAATATTTGTATAGTGATATATAATTTGAAATAAGGATATATCAAATAATTTGGGATATGCTACTAAAGCAAACAAAAAGAGAAAGAAGGTTTGATAATATGTTAAATCAAGAAGTAGTAAAGCTATTGAATGAGCAGATAAATAAAGAGTTTTACTCTGCATATTTGTATCTAGACATGGCCAACTATTATGCAGACAAGAATTTAGCAGGCTTCGAGAACTGGTTCTACATACAAGCACAGGAAGAACGAGATCACGCTATGTTGTTCCGTCAATACCTGTTAAATAATGGTGAATCAGTAATACTTACAGAAATTGCTGCTCCTGCTGAGAAATACAATGATTATAAAGCGCCATTGGTGAAAGCTTTGGAACATGAGCAATATGTAACAGATTCTATTAATAAGATATATGAAGCTGCATTTAAAGTTAGAGATTTCCGTACAATGCAATTCCTCGACTGGTTCATTAAAGAACAGGGCGAGGAAGAAAAGAATGCAGATGATAACATCAAGAAATTTGAATTGTTTGCAGGTGACCCAAAAGGGTTATATATGCTGGATAATGAAATGAAAGCAAGAGTATATGCAGCGCCATCATTAGTGCTTTAATTTAAAAAGGATTCCGACGTCTCTAGTTATTAGTTGGCGTCGGATATTTTTTACATTGGTCTCTCTTATTATGTCAGGCATTAGCTTTATTGACATAATTTAACTGATTAGATATCATATCAATACAAATTCAATAGATTTTCAGTTTATGTTTAGGCTGGTTGAGTCAATAAAAATATAAATTAAGAAAGGAATGGTAGATGCTGTGTTGAAATGAACCAGGATCTCACACGATGACTGCTTACCTTTGGGAATGAAAATAAAAATATTAAAAAGGAAGTAGATAATATGGTAAGAAGAATAAAGCATACAGCTAGAGGTTATAGGACGAAAGATGGAGCCGGAGTAAGTCTGGTCAGAGTTTTATCAAAAGATACCGTTCTTGAATTTGATCCTATTTTAATGTTGGACTCATTTGACAGTACAAATCCGGATGACTTTACAGCAGGTTTTCCCATGCACCCTCACAGAGGGATTGAGACAATCAGTTATGTATATCGCGGCTTTATGACTCATAGGGATAGTTTAGGAAATGAAGATACAATTGGTGATGGAGAAGTACAATGGATGACGGCAGGTTCGGGAATAATGCATGAAGAAAGATTGCCTGCAACTGAGAAGATGCTTGGTGTGCAACTCTGGTTGAACCTTCCCGCAAAAGACAAGATGGCTCCACCAGCGTATTACAGCATCAAAAACTCAAAGATTGAAGAATTTGAGTTTGATTGGGGCAAGCTACGACTTTTGGCAGGTGAGTTTGAAGGCAGAAAAGGTTTTATGAGCAAGTATCTTCCACTTGATTATTATGATCTTCATATAAATCCAAATGCATCCATGGTTCTGAATACTGATAATGAACGATCCATCATGCTGTTTACCCTTATAGGAGATGCATATGTCGGAGGCGAACTGGTAAAGGAAAAGACAGCAGTAAAGCTTTCCTCCGGAGATTCGGTAGAGATAAAGGCTGCAAATAAAAAAGCTCAAGTTCTGTTTGTAAGCTCATTGCCACTGGGAGAGCCTGTAGCTTGGGGCGGTCCTATTGTAATGAATACTAAAGAAGAACTATATAAAGCTTTTGATGACTTGAAAAACGGAACATTTTTACAAGATAAAATCTCTTACTTATAGAATATATTGACTTATTATCTACGCTGTCAGAAAGGAAGTTTAACTAATGATAGAAGACATATATTGAAGGGTACTTATTGAAGATAATAAGTACCCTTCATGTGCGCCCAGCATGGGCGCAAGCTAGTCGGTGAAAGTCCGATACGGGGGTTGATAGCGCCAACCGTTAGCTTAAGACAAGGGTGTCCATCGCGAGGTGGAATCTGAAGGAAGTCGGCG
>Ga0134092_1002701_pt1 | contig 13123 bp, 8 predicted proteins | sample 3_6taG_FD_94454 | JGI IMG/M metagenome (GOLD analysis project Ga0134092, IMG submission 94454) | Switchgrass degrading microbial communities from high solid loading bioreactors in New Hampshire, USA - 3_6_20_6_A3 metaG | ecosystem: Engineered > Bioreactor > Semi-continuous > Anaerobic > Digestate...
CATTATTTTGAACACAAGCAAGAAGCGTGAATATAAGAAGCAGCATGAATACAAGGCGTTTACAGCATATGTGCTGAGAGTGCTTTGTGGAATGAAGTATAATCAGATATGTGATAATCTGTCGAATACGACAATGTCGGAGTGCATAAATCTTTGCAGTAAAGGGTATAAGCTGGTGGAAAGCAAAGAATCGTCATATGCGGCTATGTTTGATGAACTTGTTTGCTGTGATCTAAGCTAGTTAAACGTAAATATTTCCATGAATTAATATTTTATAGAAGTTTACATCGCATACTAGTGTGATTAGTCTATTATCAGTTATCAGCCTCTCACGGTATTATAGTTATACTCTCATTTCTAACCCCAAAGCAAACCAAATCATTATTCGAAAGTTGGAATTTGCGAATTGTGCAGGTTTATTTACAAACATTAGATACCAATATTTGAAAATACTCAAGAAACGTCCCTGTTGAAGTTATGGTACTGAAATAGTAAAATAATCAATATATATTTAGAAGGTATAGTATATTTAATATATATGGGTGGTTGAAACTATGGGAGATAAGATAAGAGTGGCAGTTATTTTTGGGGGACAGTCCTCTGAACATGAGGTTTCGCGAGTATCAGCAGAGGCTGTCATCAGAAATATAGATACCGAGAAATTCGATGTTGCTATGATTGGTATTACAAAGGACGGAAGGTGGCTATCCTATGACGGGCCCATAGGGCTGATCGGGACAGGCGAATGGCAACAGCTGGCAGAATCTCGTCAGACATCGAAGCAAGCATTATTAACTGCAGGTTCAGCAATAGCAGAGGTACAAAAAGACAACAAAAAAATTGATGTTGTATTTCCTGTACTCCATGGCTGCAACGGTGAAGACGGAACTATCCAGGGACTATTAGAACTGGCAGGCATTCCATACGTGGGATCAGGCGTGCTCGGTTCGGCGTTGGGTATGGACAAGGCTTACGCAAAAGTAATATTTGAGAAGGCAGGTATACCGCAGGGGAAGTATCTGGTTTACAACAGAAAGCAAATTACCAAAGAATTTGACAAAATAGCAGATGCTGTAGAGCAGAAACTGTCTTACCCCTGCTTTGTTAAACCTTCAAATGCAGGTTCGTCCGTAGGTGTGTCCAAGGTTCACGATGCCAGCAAGCTTCAGGATGCTTTACAGCTGGCCGCGAGATACGACAGACGAATTCTGATTGAGGAATTTATTGATGGGCGTGAAATAGAGTGCGCGGTCCTTGGTAATGATGACCCGGTCGCATCGACCGTTGGTGAAGTGATACCATGTAACGAGTTTTACGACTACGAGGCAAAATATATGAGCGGGGGCAGTTCTGAAATAATCATACCTGCTAATTTGCCTGAAGAGATTATCGAAAAAATAAGGGATTATGCCATAAGAGCATTTAAAGCAATTGATTGCGCAGGACTGTCCCGCGTAGATTTCTTTGTGAGAAAAGGAACTAATGAGATATTAATAAATGAGGTAAATACGATGCCTGGATTTACGCCAATAAGCATGTATTCGAAGCTGTGGGCTGCATCAGGTCTTCCATATGGAAAGCTGATTGAAAAACTGATTATGCTTGCATTAGAACGCCATGAGGATAACAAAAGAGACGTCGACAACTGAGCTGTTTATTGTTGTCATTTTTGGGGGAAAAATATATGGATAATAGACCAATAGGAGTTTTTGACTCCGGACTTGGAGGTCTGACGGTTTTTAAGGAAATAGCAGAACAACTTCCGGGAGAAAGCTTGATTTACTTTGGTGACAGCGGTCGTGCTCCGTATGGTACAAAATCGAAAGATACCGTAATTAAGTATACACTTCAGGATATCAGGTTCTTGTTAAACCACGATATAAAAATGATTGTTATTGCATGCAACACTATGAGCGCCTATTATGATATCGTAAAAAAGAGCCATGATTTGCCTGTAATAGAGGTAATTGGGGCCGGTGCTTCCGCTGCTGTTGCTGAGACAAAAAATAAAAAGGTCGGTGTAATCGGAACTCCTGCAACTATCAGCAGCAGTGCATATCAGAAGGCCATAAACCAACTTGATAACAGTATCGAAATTTTTCAGAAGGCCTGTCCCCTATTCGTGCCGTTGGCAGAAGAGGGAATACAGTGGTGGGACAACGATATCACATACAGAGTAGCGCAGGAATACTTGCTGCCGCTTAAGCAAACCGGCGTTGATACTTTGGTTTTAGGCTGTACACATTATCCTCTGCTGAAAAATGTTATCGCAAAAGTCATGGGTGATGAGGTAAAGCTGGTAAGTTCAGCTTTTGAAGTGGCCAGAGTTGTAAAAAAGACCATTTTGGAAAACAATATTCAGAGGGATCCCCGATGTAAACCTGTGTATCGCTATTATACAAGCGATAGTGTTGACAAATTCGAGCCCCTTTGCAGTGCAATCCTGGGCAAAAAGATTACATCGGCAGAGAAGGTGGATATCGAAAAATATTGAGTTGGATTATGTCGGTAATTACACAAGTTAAAATATTGGATAAATGGATTTACGCAGGAAAGGTGGGTGTTTTGTATGGATAAAAATGTTATAATTTCGGTTAAAGGCACGCAAACATCCAACGATCAGGTCAACGACATTTTAGAGCTGGTTACTGAGGGCAAATACTATAAGAAGGACGATGCATATTTTGTCACCTATGATGAAAGCGAAGTCACAGGTATGAGTGGAACGACTACAACACTTAAAGTGATGGACGGCGTGGTTACTCTGATAAGGGTTGGGTCTGTCAATTCACAGTTCGTTTTTCAGCAGGGACAGAAGCACATATCATATTATGATACCGAGTACGGCGCTTTTACAGTTGGGGTTACGGCAAATGAAGTTGATGTGAAGGTTGACGATAACGGCGGTGAAATACATATAGGCTATCAGTTGGAAATAGACAACACCGAGACGGGTGAGAACAATTTCAGCATGTTGATCAGGGAGGCAGGGCAATCAGATGACAAACATAATAGAGGACATAAGGGAACAGATAAAAAATACAGTTAAAAATGCGCTGGCTGTAGCTGTGGAAAAGGGAGAGCTGCCCGAAGCGTCGGTTGAAGAAATAATAATTGAGACACCGAAAGAAAAGGAACATGGCGAATTTTCCACAAACATCGCCATGCAGTTGGCCAGGCAGGTAAGAAAGGCGCCCGTCCAGACAGCTTCCATATTAATTGCAAATATGAATTTTGCGGATACATATATAGAAAATGTTGAATGTGCAGGCCCCGGCTTCATTAACTTTTTTCTGAAGAAGGCATGGCTTTATGATTCGCTGAAAATAATTGACAGAGAACGGGATGACTATGGCAGAATAAATATTGGCCATGGTCAAAAGGTCATGGTTGAGTTTGTCAGTGCTAATCCGACAGGCCCGCTGCATATGGGAAATGCCAGGGGCGGTGCATTGGGAGACTGTATAGCCAGCGTGCTTCAGGCTGCAGGTTACGACGTTACTCGCGAGTTCTATGTCAATGACGCAGGAAACCAGATAGAGAAGTTCGGGAGCTCCTTGGAAGCCAGATATATTCAGCTGCTGAAGGGCGAGGATGCTGTAGAGTTCCCGGAGGATGGCTATCAGGGAGAAGATATCATTGACCATATGAAAAATTATATTGAGCAATATGGGGACAAGCTTCTCGATGCCGATCCGGAGACAAGGCGTAAGGAACTCGTTAAATATGCGCTCCCCAAAAATCTTGAGCGTATAAGGAAGGGGCTGGAGGCATACGGGATAAACTATGACGTATGGTTTTCTGAGCAATCCCTGTATGACAGCGGTGAGCTGGCAGATACGATCAGGTACTTAGAGGACAAGGGGCTTGTTGTTGAAAAAGATGGAGCAAAATGGTTTACAGCAACAAAGTTCGGTGCAGAGAAAGATGAGGTAATCATCAGGAACAACGGTATTCCAACCTATTTTGCTTCTGATATTGCGTATCATAGAAATAAATTCCAAAAACGTGGATTCGACAGAGTTATTAATCTGCTTGGAGCAGATCATCATGGTCATGTCGCAAGAATGAAAGCAGCTGTCGAGGCACTTGGCATCGATCCGTCAAAGCTTGAGATAATAATATTCCAGCTTGTAAGGCTGTTTAAGAACGGTGAAATAGCCAGGATGTCCAAAAGAACCGGGCGTGCAATATCGTTGGACGATCTTCTTGAAGAAGTTGGAAGAGATGCTGCTAGATTTATATTCAACACAAAAGCGTCCGGAAGTCACCTGGACTTCGACCTTGATCTGGCGGTCAAGCAATCCAATGAAAACCCGGTTTACTATGTACAATACGCGCATGCCAGGATATGCAGTATGCTTAGGCTGATCGAAAGTGAGGGAATTAAGGTGCCTGCAGCCGAGGATGCGGATTTGACGCTGCTGACGACACCTGAGGAGCTTGATCTTATCAGAAAGCTCGCCGAATACCCTGATGAGATAAGAATAGCAGCTCAGACGCTGGAGCCAAGCAGGCTGACCAGATATGTCACTGATGTGGCATCCCTTTTCCACAGCTTTTACACTGAATGCAGAGTAAAGGGCGAGGAAGAGAAACTTATGAAAGCGAGACTGGTGCTTGTATCAGCAACTCAGATAGTAATAAAGAATGTTTTGGGGATATTAAGCATAAATGCGCCGGAGCGTATGTGACTTAGGCAGGCGCAGCTGAAATCGGCAGTTGGGACAGTTGGACAGTTCTTCAGAGTGACGGGGACGGTTCTTCAGGATCGAACATGGCTCTATTTGTACGCAAGCTGTAAAGTTCGGCTTGAATGGGGTCCTGAGCAGGGACAGTTCTTGTAACATATAACTCTTGGTCAGTCCGTCCCGCTATACTTACTTATCTTGGAGTAATTTCAGCTGTCGTAAAGTCATATCAATGTAACACAATTTTAACAGTATTCAAATCCAGCCATATATTAAGAATCAGGCCTTAAAAGCCGATATATGAAACAGATTATTACTCTGACATATATCGGCTTATTTGCTTTATTAAGTTTATTACGAGAGGATGCTTCACTTGTTCAGAACTAAGAAATATAAATATTTCCTGCTGGTACTATCGATATTGATCATGCTGACAGAACTGTCCCCGCTTCAAGGACTGTCCCCTGCATCGGCGGCGGATACGCAAAGGACAGTTTATTATGGATATGATGCAGCGAATGCTGTTATCAATTATCTGAAATTTTCTGATGTGACAGGTAACCTGTGGTCAAAAGAAGCAATATATGAGATAGGAGCACTTGGCCTTCTGAATGGCTTTAAAGATGCAAACGGACGCTTTGGAAGGACTGTCCCTCTCACAAAGGAGGAGGCGATAGCAATCGCTTACAGGGCGGCTGGACGCGAAGCGGAGGCTCAGCAGCTCGGGACGTCAATTAATAATGCACGCCCGCAGGCAAACAGAAAAAGTGATCCGCTGGAAGTTCTCCATGACGGATTCCTGCAGCTTGCGGCCAACGAAGGTCTTATTACTGCTGCAGATCTCAATGATGCCTTTGCTGCCGATCAGTCTTCCCTTACGAACGACAGCTTCAGAAGAAAGAATCCCGCACAAAGGCAGGAAATGATATTCTGGTTATCAAAAACTCTTAATATATCTCCCGCATCACAGCAGCAGGAGGTATACAATTACTCAGACTGGCGCAGCGTTGATCCTGAAAAGCTTCCGTATGTTGAAGCTTTCCTGAAGCAGGGCATTATAACCGGCAGCAATAATCGAATTAACCCGACACAGCAAATATCAAGAGAGCAGTGTGCACAGATCATTAAAAATGCTGAGCAGTCGGTTTTGCAAGCGACAGGTCATGTCAGCGTATCAGGCATCGTGGAGGACATAACCGTAAGGAATGATTATACCGGCAGAACAGCTGTTGCTGGCAGAGAAATACGGATCACTAATTCTGACGGCAGTTTGGCTGCGATTCAGACGGCATCCCAGTCTTCGTCTGCATCTGGCGGCAGGAATGAAGGTACTGGCGCAGCCTTAGCCGGGCCAAAGAGAGAACTGGTCGTCTATAAAAATGGCGTGATCGGTGACAGCAGCCGACTTGCAAAAGGTGACAGAATCCGCTGCATAACAGACAGCAGTAATATTGTTAAGTATGTTGAAGTAATTTCAAATACCAGCGATATCAGATATGCGGTTGTACAGGTCAATTATGTTGACCAGGCAAATATGCTGATTGATGTTATACAAATGTTCGAAACAGATTTCCCCGATTTGGGGGACGTTTCTGCGGATAGCTCATTCTCCTGGTCGCAGGCCAGCAGGACAACCTACAGGATCTCCAGGGACTGCAAAATTACTGTAAATGGTTCAGCATCCGGACTTACAGGCATAACAGATGACGCTACTGCAATTCTCTCAATAGACAGCAATAATTTGGTCAAAGAAATAAAATGTGTAGATCTCGGGATAAACACGGAAGCGAGAAGGATCGTAAGAGGAATTGTCGAAGAAAGCAATCCGGTCCTTGGCTATCTGACGCTTTTCAATGAGGATGGTTCAGGTACCTCTGTAAGTTCTGTCTCACTGAGGACATATAATTATGCAGATCAGAACAGCACCGAAGTTTTGAGGGATCATAAATCTGCGGATATTGACAGTATCCAGGCTGGTGATACGGTTTATCTGAAGCTGGATAAAAACGGCTATATCGAATCCATCAGTGCTGTAAGCAATTACACTGTACGCTATGCTAAGATCATATCCAAAATGCCGGCCCAGATAGTGGTTGAGTATGAGGATGGAACTCAGCAGATTCTTGATACCGATGAGAATCTTGTCGTAATCAAGGAGAAAGCTCTTACCGGGCTCAGTGCATTAAAAGACGGAGACCGTGTCAGACTGCTGATCAATGAGAACAGGAATTCCACCGATCTGAAAGAAATCACCATTGAAGGTGACGAGTATTATATAAGTAATATTTACAAAGGTAAAATTACGAAATTCGATGATATATCGAGCAAAATAACTGTTTTGGGTATGCAGGTATTCAATAAAGGGAGCTGGGAGCTGACTGATAAAAAAGGCTTTTCAACTTTGCAAGTAGCTGAAAGCTTCAGGATCTATGCAAACGATAAATTAATCGATACCAGAGATGCGAATAAACTGTTGTACGGCAATGAAGCGTACATAGCTGTTGAAAAGACTTATGGCGGGGTCGAACGGGCTGTAGTTATCTCCTATAGGGACAGTCTTGATACAGAGGCGCCAACCAAAGCTGATACAATCAGAAGCGTGGTTTCGGGATCGAACAGCTTCACTACAACCAACGAAAACAAGAGAGTCGGTTATTCCGAGAGCAGTATCGTTGTCAAATACGGAAGGCTTGTGACAGGCAACAGTCTCAGCAGCAATGACAGGGCATATATGACGCTAAACAGAAAATATTCCACCGGAAATTATCATGCGTCAGTTGTAGTCGTGGACGAGGTGCAAAATCAAAATACACTTGCGGTTTACCGTGGCAGGATCAGCGAGATCGTTGAGAGCAGGAGCTTCACCATTGAGTCCTTCTCGCAGCTGCACGGAATTGACTGGAGCTACTACAATACTCCAAAGACCTTCAATATTACACCTGACACCAGGGTTCTCATTGATGAGGGCATCCTGAATGTACGTGATTTTGTCGGATATGGAGATGAAAGCTACCTGAAGAGGACTGTTTATGTAGTTGCGGATGGAACCAACGCCGTTCTTGTCAGCACAGCACCTTACGGAGCAGAAAACATCAGAGGGACAGTTTTTTCAAACGATGGCGGAACTATTGGCATACGGAAAGCAACTGCATATAACACTTCAAAGCTTATGTGGGAATCATGTGCAGATGGCAAAATTGATATCCTTAAAAATACAATTGTCCTTAAAAACGGTGTGGTTATCGATCCTGCAAATATCAAGAAGGGCGATATCATTAGAGTATTGAAGAAAGACAGAAGTGCAACAGGAGATGCTTACATCATAATCGTAGAATGAACATAAACCGGAGGTCATAACCAATGAAAAAAATTGCGTTTATATTGTTGTTTGCTGCACTGACTGCCATTGTTCTGCCTGGTTATGCATTGGCGCGTGAAGGAATAAATGGATACGAAGGCGGTATTTCATCAGGTGAAGTTGCAAACAACACAACGTATGATTATAAGGAAGTTTCGTTTATAAGCGGAAAGCCCATAGTTTTTGAGGGGACGCTTCTTATAAAGAAAAGTCAGAAGCAAAATAAGCTTACGACAACGTACACATATAACCTCAGAAATGGTAATGATACATTGTCACGGGTGCTTGTATTTTCCACCGAGTCGGAAACTAAAGAAAACGGGCAGATAACGGAATCGGTAAGTCTTACTTCTGCAAGAGAAACTGTAAAGATCGGCGGAGTTACATACAATATAGCAAACAAGAACAATTATCAGTTCTCCAGTTCAAACCTCGTAGACAAACGTCCTGCCGTTGATTATCATGCAGGCAGCATTTGGAGCAGGAAGGTATATCAGGTTGGCGCTGCCAATGACGGCAACACGGTCACTGTGGAATGCACCGGAACTTTTTATGGTTACGATCAATATTGGAGCAGTGCCGAGACTCTGCTGCTGGATTATGTTATCAGCGGAGAGAAGAATTCATCTGACGGCGTTGATATCTGGGGAGGAACTGCATCAATTTCTATTTCAACCACTACGACAGAGAAGCTGGACTATCAGGAGAACAAACCCAACCAGATCAGTTTTTCCGGCAGTTTTGTTCAAAGCCGTATGAACAACAGTGTCATGGAATATACATGTATGCTGCCTGAATTTGATGCCAAAGGCATTTCGACGGATCATATAGTGACATACAGTGACAGCTTGAGCATAGAATCATTCCCTGCACAGAAGAGACTGCCATATGTTGAACCCAAAAATGTCAGAGGTCACTGGGCCGAAAATGAAATTAAATTGCTGTTCGGGCTGGAGGCTTTCAAAGGTAACGGAGCGGATTTCTACCCGGATAATTACATGAGCAGGGCAGAGTTTGCAGCTGTAATGGTGAACATATTGAGAGAAGTACCGACAGATCCGTCGCTGGTAACAAGAACCACGACACGCAAAACAACCAAGAACGAAGTCGTTATATCGCCGTTTATTGATGTGTCTGTCGGAAATACCTACTTTAATGAAATAAAGAGTGCTTATGACCGCGGAATGCTCAATGGGAAGAGTAACAACAGATTCGCTCCCAATGATTATATAACGAAGGCTGATGTGATAGTTGCGTTTATCAGGGCGTTAGGCTTTGAATCCCTGGCGCCGGCTCCCACTGCTGTAACCAGCTTCAGGGATAATGACCTGATCCCGGAACACGCACGTAATGCGGCATATGTGGCGCAGAAGATCGGGCTTGTAAAAAGCGACAGCAAAGGGAATCTGAATCCTAACAAGAAGATCACGAAAGCCGAGGGTGCGACAATGTTCTATGATCTGATCAGGTATTTACAGGATGGAATTAAAAAGGATTACAGAGAAAGGTTACTGAACTACTGATCCCGATAGCCGGATACAGGACAGAGGATTGATGTTTAGAGGTCTGTCCCTATGTAAGGTCTGTCCCTTCAGAAGCCTGTTGTTTCTTGGAGGGACTGCTTTTGGGAGGCCTGTCCCTTCGTTGGCCCGTCTATTTTGGAGAGACTGCTTTTTTGCAAGGCCTGTCCCTTCGGAGGCCGTCTTATTTTGGCGAGATGCTCTTTAAAAAAAGGCCTGTCCCTTTCAGGAGGTATGCCAATTTAGAAGAACTGTCCCTTTTAGAAGGTCTGTCCCTCTTAATGATCTGTCATACTTGTTGAGAACTTTCTCCTTGGGTGGTAAAATTAGTTTATTAAATGAAAAGGGGTTTTTTATTGTGAGGAAATGTTTTGCTAAATCGGCCAGGCGCATATTGTGCATCTTGATTGCTGTGATGCTGTTGACTGGACAGGCTGTATACGGCGCATCCGGCAGTGGTTCATATCTGAACAGCATAATGGATCTTATCAAGGAAGAGTATTATGAGGATGTTTCCGATAAGGAGCTGACAGAAAGCGCCATCAGAGGCATGTTCAACTCCCTGGATGACTACACAACATATTATAATAATGAAGAGAAAGATATATTTATGGATTCCGTTACCGGTGTTTTCGGCGGTATCGGCGTGACCATGATGCTGAGCGGCGATTATATTGTTGTTACTGATATAATCGCATCATCACCTGCAGAGAAAGCCGGAATACTTCAGGGTGACAGGATAGTTGAGGCTGACGGGACAGACCTGGTTAAAGCTACACTGGATGAGGCATCGGCCATCATAAGGGGCGAGCCCGGAACGGCTGTCAAGTTGGGCATATTTAGGGACGGCAGCAATGAGAAGCTTTATGTAAACGTCACAAGGGAAATAATAAAGGTAAACCCCGTCCTGTATGAAAACAGAAACGGTATCGGATACATCAGGCTCAGTACTTTCAATGACAACACGGATGAATATATCACAAATGCGTTGAAATATTTTGATAAATACAACATCAGCAAAATCGTGCTCGATTTGAGGGACAATCCTGGCGGAGAGGTCAGCCAGGCAGTTGAAGTGGCTAGAAAGTTCGTGCCCGCCGGGCCGATAACAAAGCTTGATTACAAATCATCCAAGTATGAGGATGTGGAGTACTATTCAACCTTAAAGCAATCAAAGTATAAACTGGCGGTATTGGTCAACGGTATGAGCGCCAGCGCTTCCGAGATCGTAGCAGGAGCCGTGCAGGACACGGGCGCAGGCAAACTTGTTGGTACCAAGACGTTTGGAAAGGCAAGGTTTCAGGTATTGTTGCCGCTGCTGAAGGAAGAGGCTTATGCAAAATATAACAGAATGTATAATCTGGGTTCCGTCAATGTGTTCGATTTTTACTATTTTGGAATATACCCGACTGAAGACGAAATCGGCGGCTATGTAAAGATGACTCTTGGAGTATATTATACGCCCAACGGCAGAATGATCGATGGAAAGGGTCTTGAACCGGATATCACAGCTGCTGATCCTGACTCTGTAAAAGGAGTATATATTACCGATGTCAAAAAGCTCTCGAAAACGACTGAATATAAACTGAACAGTCAGGGATCCGATGTTTTTAATGCCAAGAAGATACTGAAAATCATGGGTTATGATATAGGCACATTAGATACGATCTTTGACGAAGACTTAGAGTCTGCACTGAAAACATATCAGACCAGGCACAATTTGAAAGCAACAGGAGTGCTTGATATAAAGACACAGATTCAGCTGAATGCTGACCTTCAGGAACTCGTTCTGAAATATGACGGACAGTATGCGGCAGCTGTCAGGTATTTGAACGGCAACTAAGACATAACTTGGAGACATACTTCTGATTTTTAGCATACCTCTGGATTTGCTTGACGTGTTTCATAAGAAACGTCCCGCTGCATGCAGGCAGTAACACTGCTGTGCAGCGGGATTTTTTTCATTTCTGATGGCTGTGTTTTGATATCCGTAAAGAAACATCGTATGTATTGAAATATCTGCTGACCGAATTTCGCTTCCATGTCAAAACGCAGTGCAGCTGCCGCAGTACCGCCGCTTTCGGCATACAGGCATAAGCTTTGCTCTGGAATTATCTTTTTGACCGGTTGAATAAGGACATAGTTCCTTATATTTTTTTAGTTTCATAAAGTTTACGGATTGTATAAATTTTATCCAAAATGACAATACTTAAAAGCGTAAAGGATGTATAACGGATTATTCAGCCTTATTATCACAAGTCAGGATAGAAAATACAGCGGCAATAATGCTGGATAATGAACCGGTCTTATAATAAGGTAAATAACCAGCCAGGGGGGAAACGGCATGATTAAGTTCTTTAATCTCACATCAGGTAAAAGGAATTCTGCAGCTTCAAACCGCGTACGTCGTGTTGTCAGGATTTTTGCAGTGATACTCACGGTTGCTTGTCTGTTTGGTTTTTTCGCCATAGTCGCATATTCAGAGGATATGAACGAAGGATTGTCCAACAATCTTATCAGGCTCCACGTAATAGCCAACAGCGATTCTCCTGAGGATCAGGAACTGAAGAGAGAAGTCAGGGATGCAGTTCTCGCATATGTGCATGACGAGGTCAGGAACGCTCAAACTCTGGATCAAACCAGAGAAATAATAAAGGAAAAAATCCCCGAAATAACAGAGGTAGCACAAAATGTAATTTACAGCCGGGGTTACGGATACAGCGCCAGAACTATGTTTGGCGAATACCCGTTTCCTACAAAATTGTATGGCGATATTACGCTTCCGGCGGGAAACTATCAGGCACTGAAAGTGGTTATCGGAAACGGAGATGGTGCCAATTGGTGGTGTGTTCTCTTTCCCCCGTTATGTTTTGTTGATGTAACTCACGGGACTGTCCCCGATTCGGTAAAAGATAACCTGAAAGAGGTTTTAACGGATGAAGAGTACAAGATTGTGACTTCCTTGGATGATGATAGCGATATTCCTGTCAGAATCAAGTTTAAAATAGTAGAAATATTCCAGGACTCAAAGATAAAACTGGCAGGTGCCATAGAGAAGCTGTTTGGTTCAGGCAGCTGAGCCGTTCATCGGTAAATGGAGGAACTGCATCAGATACATTTCGGGACTATTCAAACCATAACAACAGGATTGTCGAAAGAGCATTCACAGGATTAATTATAAGCAAGCTCAATTTGAATCCTAAGTTGCCTGCTTATCATGAAACCTTCAGACAGGTTTTAAGCTAAGCAGCGTTTTCTTTTATCACCGTTTTCTGGCTGCATCAATTTCAGGGGACAGTCCTTTGGTAAGGGATCTTCTGGCTGGAGATAGTATTTCAAACGGCCTCTTTAGTGGAGGTAAACTGCCAAATGGGCACAGTTCCCATCGATCTTTCAAATGATCTCTTTTATCGGGGACAACTTCTAAAATAGGGACAGTCCTTCAGATGACCTTTCAAACGGTTCTTTTAGCCGGGACAGGCTTCTAAGACAGGGACAGTCCTTCGAACAGACTTTCAAGAGACCCCATTAAGCCGGGCATTTATTCGGTGTGG
>Ga0134092_1002707_pt1 | contig 13078 bp, 12 predicted proteins | sample 3_6taG_FD_94454 | JGI IMG/M metagenome (GOLD analysis project Ga0134092, IMG submission 94454) | Switchgrass degrading microbial communities from high solid loading bioreactors in New Hampshire, USA - 3_6_20_6_A3 metaG | ecosystem: Engineered > Bioreactor > Semi-continuous > Anaerobic >...
GGCTTGAAAAATATGATATTGAGATTATAAACGGATATATGAGTAATGTAAGCTATTATAGAAAGCTTCAGACTGAGGGAGATACCCTCAGATTGTATGAAGTGCCGGAAACTCGTAATTGGACATGGTTTATGGCTGAGGCAGCAGCTTCTCTTTCAAGCTTATGTTCTTCGGATGCGGTAAAAAAACTGAAAATATGCCAAAATCCTCAGTGCGGATGGTTCTTTATTGATGAAAGCAAGAGCAGGAATAGGAAATGGTGTGATGATACCTGTGCTTCCCTTATGAAGGTAAGGAGGTTCAGGCAGAGACACAAGGGAAATTAGCAAAAGGGACTGCTGTACAACTAACATATGATTAGTTGTGCAGCAGTCTCTTTATTTTTCTTCACAATATCTTCACAATCAGTTAGTATAATATAAATATGATTATGAAAAATAGAATAAATGCTGATGTGAAATAACACATGATATAAAAATTTGCTGTAAATTGGAGTGATCTCATGCTTAAAAAGATGAAGAAAGCTATAGCTGATTTTCTCAACAAGTTAGCTAAATCAAGCCAGCAGGAATTTGGCAGCGAGAGACTTGATTGCTGCAAGATTGACAGACCAAAGAACAACAAGTAAGGGTGGCCTGTATGAAGTCGAAGGATATTAGTATTTTGGTCGTAGATGACGAGACTAAAATAGTAGATGTGGTAAAATCATATCTGGAGAAATCGGGATATAAGGTATTTGAAGCATATACCGGCAGCCAGGCTCTTGAAAGATTTGAAGATGACAAGCCATCTTTGGTTGTCCTTGATTTGATGCTGCCGGATATGTCAGGAGAAGAAATATGCAAGATAATCAGGAGCAAGTCAAGAGTTCCAATAATAATGCTTACTGCCAAGGTGGAGGAAGAGAATATACTGGAAGGTCTTAATATAGGTGCTGACGACTATATAACAAAACCCTTCAGTCCAAGACAACTGGTAGCCCGAGTGCAGGCAGTCCTCCGGAGGACTCTGGATGACGGACTGCCTTTAGCCAACATTTATAGCTTTGAGGGCGGAAACCTGGTAATAGATGTGGAAAAACATGAGGTAACTAAGCATGGAAGGATAGTCAACCTTACACCTAGTGAATTCAGTATTCTTACGGCTTTGGTCAAGCACCCCAATAAAGTATATACAAGAGAAGAACTTATTACTCTTGCTTTAGGTGAAGATTTTTTTGGATACGACAGAACAATAGATTCCCATATCAAGAACTTGAGACAGAAAATTGAGGATGATCCTAAGTCACCCAAGTTAATTATTACAGTCCACGGTGTTGGATACCGATTTGGTGGTGAATGATATGAAATATAGCTTAAGAACAAAGCTGACGTTGACATATATTCTGGTTGCAGCAGTATGTGTGTTCTTGATAAGCATCATATCTAATATATATTTGGACAAGTATTTTCAGGATTATATAATAAAGAGTCAGGCAAAGAAAAATAATGAAATAGTTACTCTTATTACTCAACAATACGATGAATCAGGCAATTGGAATATCTATTCCATTCAAAGCATTGGCATAAATGCGCTGGAAAATGGAAGGATAATCAAGGTACAGGATGTTGATGGAAGAGTAATCTGGGATGCTATGAGATACAATACTGTAATGTGCCACAGCATGATGGCCAGCGTGGAATATAACATGTACAGCCGTTATCCAAACTGGGAAGGAGAATATGTAAAGGACAGCTATCCAATAGTGCACAATGGCGACACAGTGGGCACTATTGAGATAGTTTATTACGGACCTTTCTACTATACTGAAAGCGATCTGGAGTTCATAAATACCTTGAATCAGGTTTTTATCGGTGTTGGAGTAATATCATTATTGCTTGCAATAGCAATAGGTGCAGTTATATCAAGGAATATCAGCAGGCCAATAACGAAGGTTATAGATAGAGCTCTGCTTATATCACAGGGGCATTATAGCAGCAGGAGCAATGAAGAATCAGATACAAAAGAAATAAATGAGTTGATTAACTCTATAAATGATTTAGCTCACAACCTCGAATCCCAGGAGAGACTGAGAAAACAGCTCACAGCGGATGTGGCCCATGAACTCAGAACTCCCCTTGCAACCCTTCAAAGTCACATGGAAGCAATGATTGATGGCATATGGGAACCAGATAGTGAGAGATTGAAAAGCTGCCACGATGAAATCCTGCGCCTTAACAGACTGGTGGGAGATCTTGATAAGCTGGCAAAGTACGAGAGCGGTGTCTTAACTCTCGATAAAACAGAGTTTGATCTTAAAGATTTAGTTGTAAGGGTTGCAGCAAATTTTGAAAAAGAATTTATTAATAAAAACATTCAGTTGGAATTAAAGCTGAATGATCAGATTATCAGTGCAGATAGGGATAAGATAAGCCAGATGATAGTCAATCTTGTTTCTAATGCACTGAAGTATACAAAATCAGGTGGAAAAGTGATAATAGAGCTCACTGGTGATAAGAATAAGGCTGAGCTTGCAATAACTGATAGTGGAATTGGAATTTCTCAAGAAGATTTGCCCTATATATTTGAAAGGTTTTATAGAGCAGATAAGTCCAGAAACAGGATGACAGGGGGAGCCGGAATCGGTCTTACAATAACCAAGGCTATTGTAGAAGCTCATAAAGGAGCCATTGAGGTTGAAAGTGAAATAAATGTAGGAACTAAGTTTAAAGTTACATTACCCAAAAATAATGAATAATTTAGATTGGTATAAAAAAATGATAAAGCAAAATAAATACCTTTGTATCTTGGCGGATACAAAGGTATTTATTTTGTGAAGTATTGAATTTGTGGAGGTATTATGTTTTATGGGAAGTATTTGCTTAGAACTTTTTGTGGATCAGCAGCATTAAGATCATCCACTACTTCAATTACACCTAAAACATAGTCATCCTTTATGATTATATAGCCATCTGTTTTTTGGGGAGCAAATTCGACTTCATTTATACCTTCTCTACCGGTAAATGTTATAATGTCTTCTGCTGTGGACCAATCGAAAATATAGTACTCGCCTTCAGGATTATCGAAATCGCTTAAATCGAGGATTAGCTTTGTTTCCTTGTTTTTGCCTGTAATAACAATTAACGGCTGCAATTCATAACCTATGCCTTTAAACTCTGCAATTTGATAATCCCCATCATCTTTAGCTTTGTTAACTAGTTTTTCAATTGGAACCTGAGATAAATCATCACCATAAATGCTGGGTTCCTCTGTTATATCCGATTCTTCATAATCTTCATATATTGGTGATGCACAGCAGCTTGGACCTGTGCTTGGAGGCGGCAATGAAGGATCAGCCTTTGATGTATCAACTGTGTCTAGCTTGTCAACAACCTTTATGACACCTCTTATCATGCCCATCCAGCAGCTGAAATTTATATCCTTATCTCCAGGAGTAAATTCTTTAATATTCTCTCCTTTTTTCAGCTTCCATTCAAGATTTAATTCCCGGGCAACTATTGCGTTGTTGCATGAATTCAATTGCTGTCCATCGATTACCCACTTAACAGGTATTCCTTTCTGTACATAAAAAACATTGGGGGTATAACCATAGTTATTAGCAGTCATGTTTATAATCTGGACACCATCCTGCATAATTGCTTTTGCAACATATGGATTGGATGAGTCCTCTGAACTGCTGGCAAATACCATTGGATTTATGTTTATGCCTGCCAGTGCAAGGCCTCTGTTGCCCATGATCAGGCCAAGAATTATTATAAGCACGCCGCTAAACTTCAGTAATTTTTTGGTATAGCCTCTGCTCAACAGTCCTGATAATGCACCGAAGGTCAGCATAAGGGGTACTGTTCCTATTGCAAACATGAACATGGACAATGCACTTTTTAATGGACTTCCGGTGCCCAGAGCAAAGAGCTGCATGGTCTGAAGCGGACCACAGGGCATAAAACCGCTCAATATACCGATTATAAGGGGAGATCGGGCTTTATTCTTTGTTTTGCAAGAAAAACTAGGCAGCTTTATTTGAAATTTCCTGAATGCACTGAAGCCAGCCATATTTAAGCCCATGATTATCATAAATACACCGGCAAATATCTGTATTGCTGCTTTTGAAACAATGGAAAGAGAAATTACAGAACCAAGGCCGCCTATAATTCCCCCTAAGATAGTGTAAGCAATGACTCTCCCTAAGTTATATAATAGAGCCGGCTGGATCGCCTCAAACTTATTTTTGCTTTCTCCTGACAAGCTTTGGGAAAGCATGATTCCGCCGCACATGCCTACACAGTGGATTGATGTAAGCACACCTACCAGAAAGAGAACTGCATAGGATGCATTAGCAAGCTTTTCTTCCATATCAAACCCACTGGTCTTTAAGCCCAGAAGAGCTATACCTGCAGCGATTATAAGAATTCCCATAAATTTATAATCTTTGGAACCTTGAGTGCTGTAGCCTGCACTGTTTATTGCGGCTTTGATTTCATTCAAACTGCATTGCTCATCATCGTATTCAACTTCAGCAGATTGGTCACTGAAGCTGGCTTTCGCATATATCACTCCATTTATTTTTCTGATAGCTTTTTCAACACGATTTTCACAAGACGTGCAAGTCATATCATATACTTTGATTTTCTCTCTTCTAATATTCAAAGATGGCACCCCCTAATAGCGTTTCCGGCATGGATTTTCATAGATAATATAAAAATATAATAAAAAAATGTGGTGATTTTATGGAGATGAAAAATTTTTTTAGAATTTATTTCAAATAAATAGCTGCTATTTTCTTGATAGCAGCTGCTTAATTTCTTTGTTTTTCAACATTTTTTCCACATCATCTATGCCTAGTTGTTTTAGAATTTTCATTACGTTCAAGTTGTCAAAGGGGGTTAAAATAAATGAGTCTTCTCCAAATTCATTTATCAGTTTAGTTGCCTTTTCTACATCGATATTGGCTCTGGGACCGCCTACACACCCGCCAGAGCAGCCCATGCCCTCAATAAAGTTTGAGTCTGCTTTAATGCCTTTATTGAGTCCATCCAGTATTTGTTTGCACCCTTTTACCCCATCAACCTTTTTAGCTTTTAGTTTAATGACCCTTGTAGGTGCCAGCCTGTTTACCACAGTTTTGACAGAAAAGCTTACACCGCCGGTTCTTCCATAGATTCTTCCTCCGAAGGAGGCATGATCTTTTTCGTCAGGGTGAAGATCTTTCAGATTAATATCAAGGGCATTGAAAATTTCTTTCAGCTCCCTGAAATTGAGAACATAATCTATGGCTTCTTTCAGCTCAGGTTCTTTGGCTTCTGCTTTTTTTGCTATGCAGGGAGCAATGAATACAACCTTGGCCTCTGGATACAGTTTTTTCAGTATTCTTCCTGAGGCAATCATTGGGGATACAGAAGGCGACAGATGTTTATAGATGTCAGGATAGTTATTTTTTATCATATTGAACCATACAGGACAGCAGCAGCTTGTCAAAAAGAAGTCCTCTTCGGTTTTTACCAGATGATCAAATTCAAGAGCTTCCTTAATAGTGAGAATATCGGCAAAGAGAGCTACTTCTATCATATCCTTGAATCCTATCATCTTTAGAGCAGTTCTAAGCTGGCCCATTGTGATGTCATCACCGAATTGGCCTACTATTGCCGGCGCCACTGCAGCAAATACAGGAATTACATCATTTTTAAGCAAATCAATAAGAGGAATGAATTCTATTTTGTCTGATATGGCTCCAAAATCGCATTTGGAAGCGCAGTAGCCGCAGTTGATACATTTGTCATTCACAATAATGGGCTCGTCTCCTCTGCTATATATTGGAGCTTCATACTTTTCATATATTCTGCATTGACAGGGATTATGGCTGCAATATTCACAAGGACCATCAACCTTGGCGACAACAGGAAGTTTGATTTCTTTATGTCTTCTTACAATATCCAACTCATCTTTGAAATCATCTTCTCTATTAGGATCCAAGCCCATTGCAATTCTGATGTGATCCTTAATAAAGGGCATTTCATCATCACTGAATCCATATTTATTTTTAATATCATATGCCAAATCATTCAAGTCCTCTGTACTCTTTAGCTTTCCATTCCAGTATCTCTTAACAAGCTCACTGAAAATATGCATGCGCTTTTCATTGAAGTTAATATATCTATTTTCCATAAAACGCTCTCCCCAGACTTAGTTTTTCATGCTTATTATTTAATTTATTTCCTAGTTTATTCAGTGACTTAGTGCTATAAGAATAACTGAATTTTTTATAGAAAGCTACAAATTATTTGGATTTAGAGAAGGATTTTATATTTGCATGTCTAATATATAAGTAGATAACTTGTATAGACATGTATACAAGAGGGGGTGAAAGCTTGCTGAATAAGAATGATCCGGTTCCTTTATACGCACAATTGCAGAGAATATTGAAGGAGAAGATACTAAAGGGTGAGTATGAGGAAGGACAAATGATACCTTCGGAAACTCAGCTCTCTTCTAAATATGGTATAACAAGGGCAACTGTACGAAAGGCTATTTCAACATTGGTTAATGAAGGTTATCTCCATCAAGTTCATGGAAAGGGTACTTTCGTATGTTTTAAGCAGATGAAGTATAATGTATGGAATTTTGGAGGCTTTACAGATTATCTAAAAAGCAAAAATGAAATTCCAATATCCAAGCTAATAAGCATGCAAAGGGTTTCTGTTGATGACAGAAAATATTTAGAATTAAAAAGAGCTAGAGGAGTAAAAAAGGATGGGGACAAACCTTTATATTTGACGATAGATACTTCTTTAGTACCTTTAGATATTTTTCCTGACATTGACCAATATGATTTTTCACTGGAATCTTTATATGCAACTATGAGAACCAAATACAATATATATCCTAAAAGAGCAATGCTTAAACTATCTGCTATAAAATGCGATAAGTTGGCTAAAGACATATTTGATTTGGACAGATCCATACCTTTATTGATGGCTCAAGGGAGCATATATGATTCAAGCAATATTGAAATCGAAAAAGTAAAAGTCGTTTACGGTCCTAAGATGGATTTCAATATTGTAGCTAATATGGATAATTATATTCCATAAATAATAAATTATGAATGGAGGAGTTTAGATTGAGTATTAGTAAAATAATTAAAAAGATTACTATTACGATTCTGGTATTTATCATGATGTTATCACTGGTCGGATGTGGAAGCAACAATATGGGAAGCAATGAAAGCAATGATGGAGAGGGAGAAGCAAAACTTGTGGTAGTAAACTGGAAAGATTATGGTTCTGATGAACAAAAGGTTATTGAATACTTTAAGGAGAAGTATAATTGCGAAATAGTGCATGAGTATATGGCTTCAGAAGAGGAACTCTTGACCAAATTGAGAACCGGAGGAGTTGGGAAATTTGATGTAATACTGCCTAATGCATCAATTTTGCCTGTGGCTATAGAGGAAGGTCTTGTGGAAGAAGTGGATACATCCAAACTTGAAAATTATAAATACATATTTGAAAAGTTTATGACATTGCCTGAAAACAAAAAAGGGGATATGATCTGTGCAGTTCCATGGGTATGGGGTTCTACGGCTATAGCTTATAACACTGAGCTGGTAGATGAAGAGATTGATTCAATACATGTACTATGGGATGAGAAATATAAAGGTATGATTGCGTTCAGGGATGATTTCAATGATGCAGTTATGACAGCTGCAATAGCTTTAGGTCAGGATCCTGCTAATCCATCTGATTTAGATGCTATAAAACAAAAGCTTATTGAGCAGAAACCTTTAAACAGAACCTATTGGAAGACAGGTGATGAATTTTCTAAGCTATTCGCAAATAAGCAGATAGCAGTAGGAATGATGTGGAGCGGACAAGCAGCTAGTATGAAGCAGGCAGGTGAACCAATAGAATATGTTATACCTAAAGAAGGAGCCATTGGTTGGGTTGATTACTGGGCAATTGTAAAAGATGCTCCAAACAAGGATTTGGCATATAAGTTTATAGACTATATGATAAGTAAGGAATTCCAGGAAGCTTGGGTTAAGTCTGGCGGTCCAGCCCCTGTAAATTCTGAAGTTGCAAATTCTCTTGATGAAAAAACCATAAAAGATATGAATATTGATGAAGACAGTCTGAACAAGCTCTATTTCATAGCATACCATGGTGAAGATGTTAAGAAACAATGGAATGAACTTTGGCAGGAGGTTAAAGCTCACTAAGTGCTTCGGGGCTGCTATACTGGCAGCCTCATTGTAATTACATGAGACCAAGTTCAAGGAGGGCAGACAGTGAAAAAGAAAGTTTTTTTGATGAGTCCCGCCATGTTTATTTTATTTGCGTTTGCAATTGTGCCATTATTTATTATGTTGTACTATAGTTTTTTGAGCGATGGTGCAGTAGCAAAGTTTACCTTGGATAACTATAAGAATTTTTTTAGCAAAGGATTTTATTTAAAGTTAACTTGGAAAACAATCAAGATGAGTATCATAGTAACAATTGTATGTGTTTTTATTGCCTATCCTATGGCTTATATAATGGCAAAGGTTATAAATAAAGGTAAGAATATATTGCTTCTTCTAATAATTATACCTTTTTGGACCAGCCAACTTGTAAGGGCTTATTCTTGGTTGGTATTCCTGAGAGATGGAGGAGTATTGGCTCAAATTCTCAACACCCTTGGATTGATCAGCACTACAGATATGGGGATATTGTTTACAAGCAAAGCTGCGATTATTGCTTTGGTTCATATATTTTTTCCATACATGGTCATAACCATATATATGTCTTTAGAAAAGCTGGACAATTCAATTATAGATGCGTCAAAGAGCCTGGGAGCAAAGCCTATAGAGACTTTCAGAAGGATAATACTTCCTCTGAGCAGACATGGAATTATTACAGGTTCAATATTAGTTTTTGTACCATGCTTGGGGAGTTTTGTTGAGCCAAGAATACTTGGGGGAGTTAACGGCTCAGTTATAGGTACTGTAATAGAGGATCAGTTTTTCGAGATATATGGCTGGAATTTTGGCGCAGCCATAGCATTTATATTGTTAGCCATGGTTTTGTTATCCATGGGTGGTATGTCAATATTATTGAACAAGGAGAAATAACATGTTGAAGAAGATATTTTGCTGGCTTTATACAGCAGCAGTATTCACATTTTTATACGCTCCCATAATAGTTCTTATGGCAATGGCTTTCAATGAATCTCAATATAATGCGCTGCCTTTCAAATTCAGCATGAGATGGTTTGAAACTTTGTCCAGTAATACAAAGCTGATTGATGCAACAATGAATAGTATATATTTGGCAGCAATAACAGGAGTTATTTGCGTTATATTAGCTACTGCATTGATGTTGGGAAACAGAGAAACAAGCAACAAAATTAAGGCTTTAGTTAATTCTGCGGTAGTGTTGCCTCTTACTATTCCCTGGCTTATTATGGGTTTGTCCTTGCTGCTGCTTTTGAGAGCTTTAGGATTAGATAGAAACTTTGTGATGCTGCTTATCGGTCATGTGGTAGTATCGCTACCTTATGCAGTTCTGATAATAAGTGCCAGAATGCAGGATATGGATAAATCTGTTGAAGAAGCATCTTATAGCCTGGGAGCCAATGAGTGGACTACTTTCTACAGAATTATTTTTCCTATGATATCCCCAGCTATGCTTGCAGGCGGGTTTATGGCTTTTATGATTTCTTTTGACAATTTTGTATTATCCTACTTTTTAATTCCTACTGGCACAACCACATTGCCTATTGAGATATATTCATCCATTAAATTTGGTTTTACTCCGGAAATAAATGCAATATCAACAATTATTCTTGTTTTGTCATTAATAATAATCAGCATAATTGCTGCAATAATGGGTTCGTCATTAAAGAATCTTGTAAGATAGAGATAGGAGGGGTGACATGGCATTTCTCAGCATAAGAAACCTTACAAAAATATACGATGGTGTAACGGTATTAGATAACATAAATCTTGATATAGAAAAAGGCAGTTTTCTTTCTCTACTAGGACCTTCCGGTTGTGGTAAGACGACTACTTTAAGGCTGTTAGCTGGATTTGAAAAATGTGATGGTGGGACCATAGAAGTCGATGGAAAAATAATCAATAATATACCTGTCTATAATAGAAATTTTGGAATGGTTTTTCAAAGCTATGCTTTATTTCCTCATATGACGGTGGAGCAGAATATTGCTTATGGACTGGAACAGAGAAAGATGAGCAAAAAAGACATAAAAGAAGAAGTAGCCAAAGCTATAGAAATGGTAAAATTGACAGGATATGAAAAAAGAAAGCCAAAGCAATTGTCAGGTGGACAGCAGCAGAGAGTGGCTTTGGCAAGAGCTTTGGTTATTAAGCCTGATTTGCTTCTATTGGATGAGAGTCTAAGTGCATTGGATAAGAACCTGAGAGTTGAAATGCAAATAGAACTGAGACAGATACAGAAAAAAGTAGGAATTACTACAATATTTGTTACCCATGATCAGGAAGAAGCACTGACTTTATCTGATAAGATTGCGGTTATGAAGATGGGGAGAATAATACAGATGGGAACTCCAGAAGAAATATATGAAACTCCTGTCAACACTTTTGTAGCCAGTTTTTTAGGTCAGGCAAACTTTTTTAAGGGGACCGTAGAAGGAAAATCGGGCGATATTTACACATTGAAGTTGAAGAATAATAGTATAATGAAATTTATATCAAAAAAGGACTTGGATATAGGCCGATTGATTTCGTTGACAATAAGACCGGAAAAAATTGAAGTCGGCAGAACAGAAACAGAGTTAAGTGTTAAAGGAAAAGTTGTATTTGTAACCTATGTAGGCGATACCACTGTGTATAGAATTGAATCCATGAATCAAGAGGTTCTGGTTAAGAAACAAAACAGTGGAAATGATGAAAGGTTTAGTATAGGAGACGAAGTGAATCTAAGCTGGAAACCGGAAAACAATCTGGTATTGGATTGGGATGGTGAAGAATGATTGAAAAAGGGCAATATTTTGATATTGGGAGGCATAATTGTAGATAGTTATATGGCTGTGGAAAACTACCCTATAAGAGGTCAGGATGTTTTTATCCGTGACAGCTTCGAAAGGGTTGGCGGGTGTGCCATAAATGTTGCCCAAACTTTGAAAAATCTTGGATTGGGTACTTATACTTATGTGGTATCTGCTATTGGCGAAGATATAAGAGGCCATATGATAATGAAATATCTACAAGATGAAAATTTTAATAAGGATTGCATCAAGCTGATCGATGGGAAAAGCTCTGGTTATTGTGTCACAATATTGGAAGATGGGGGAGAGAGAACTTTTCTCACATTTAAAGGATGCGAATCCTACTTTTCTTCTGATATGATACCTGATGATTTGATTGAAAATACATCTTATGCATATTTAACTGGATATTATTTATTGGATGAGAGATATAGCAAATATATTCTACAATGTATTGACAGGATTAGAGCTAAAGGAGCCAAAATATTGTTTGATCCGGGACCGTTGGTGGATCACATAAAGAAAGATATCTTAATGTCAGTACTGTCAAAATCAGATATAATTACACCAAATGAAACTGAAACAGAAAAAATCAAAAAGTTGCTTTCATTAAAAATAGAACCAGAAGAATGGTCTGATAAAATTGATATAGATATTGTTGTACTTAAATTAGGGAGCAGAGGAGTTAAAGTGTGGAATCAAGATATGGGGTTTTTTATACCATCATTTAGAGTAAAAGCAATAGATACAACAGGTGCAGGAGATAGCTTTGCTGCAGGCATTATTTATGGTTTATGGAATGATTTATCAATATATGAAACAGTAAAGTTTGCAAGTGGTTGCGGAGCAATTGCTACAACTTTTAAAGGGCCTCATGGGAAGTTTCAGATAGAAGATATTGAAAATCTTGTCAGGATTAATAGGGAGGATATTTATGATAGATAGAGCATATGGAAGCTTGCTAGGGGCAGCTATTGGAGATGCTATGGGTATGCCTGCGTCTTTCATGTCACCGGATCAAATAAAGAGAGTATATGGAAAGATTACTGATTTTGTAAAGCCTGCAAAAGAACAGATTGCTCATGGCTCTTTAACAAAGGGAGAAGTAACAGATGATACAGAAGAAAACTTGATAATCTCTTCTGTTTTGATAGAAGCAAAAAGATTTGATGTAGAGCTATTTATAAAAAAGATGCGAGATTGGGCTATTAACAGAAAAATGCTGGAGTCAACGGTTATAGGTCCTAGCACCCGAAGATTTTTAGAAGCTATAATTGAAGGAAATGATTATATGGAAATAGGAAAAAAAGGAGATACCAATGGTGGCGCCATGAGGGCTATGCCCATAGGCATTTTCCATCATGGAAACATTGATAAAGCTGTTGAAGATGCAATACAATCTGCACTACCATCCCACGGAAGCAAGCCGGGAGTAGCCTCTACATGCGCAGTAGCAGCTGCAGTAGCTGCAGGGGTAGAAGGAGGTTTTACTGTCAAAGAGGTTATGGAAAAGGCATTATATGGAGCTAAAAGAGGAGAAGAAGCAGGCTTTGATATTCCCGCTCCATCAGTAGCTGCAAGGATACAACTGGCTATGGATATTGTAGATAAAAATCGAAATAAGAGTTTGGAAGCCATTTGCTATGAACTTTACAGATATATTGGCTCAGACATGAAGAGCTATGAATCCATACCGTTGTCATTAGGTATATTCTATGCAGCGGAAGGGAATGCCGAAAAAGGTATAATTGCAGCTGTTAACATTGGAAATGATGCAGATACCAATGCTTCCATAACCGGAGGAATCTGTGGAGCCTTCAGCGGCACCAGGTATCTAAAAGAAAAATGGATAGAAGAGATAAAGACCAGGAACAAGATTGACTTTATGAATATAGCAAAGGAGCTACTAATGTTATCCTGAAATAAATATTAAAACATGGATAGGTATATATCCATGTCAGACTGAAGACAAAGTATATAAGTTTTGGAAGAATCCTTTAAAACCAAAAAGGATTCTTCTTTTTTATGTCGAATATATAAAGTAAAACATTGATATGGTGGTGTTTCAGATGTTAACAAA
>Ga0134092_1002713_pt1 | contig 13044 bp, 15 predicted proteins | sample 3_6taG_FD_94454 | JGI IMG/M metagenome (GOLD analysis project Ga0134092, IMG submission 94454) | Switchgrass degrading microbial communities from high solid loading bioreactors in New Hampshire, USA - 3_6_20_6_A3 metaG | ecosystem: Engineered > Bioreactor > Semi-continuous > Anaerobic >...
CTATTTCGTTTTTGCGGGCAGTGTAGTTTCCCTTTATAAATAAAGACAACCGTACCTCCTGGGTTTCAGCCTGAGGCCGGTTGTCTGCAAAAACCTCAAATGTATCTGTCATCGGAGTAATGACAAGGTACTCATCCGGCGGCACACCGCTAAATACCCCGGTTTCAATGGGGATACCCAAACCATCCAATGACGAGTTTAATTCTGACAATATGCTCATATACGACCCAGCTCCTCTTCAAGCCTTGCTTTCATCGCCTCAATGCAGGGCTTCCTCGACGCCGATTTCGCCGGTTTCAAAAACGGCTTCGCGGGCTGCCCGGACTTGCCGTATTCGATGATGTTGGCGATCTTGGCGTTGCTCTCCCCGCCTTTTCTCGGCTCCGAAAAGCCGACCTTAATGTTATGGTTTCCGTCCCTGTCCTGCTTGGCAGGGGAGAGGCCCAAAGCGTTTACCAATTCTCCCGTTGTTCTGGACGGGTATTTAATGCCGCTTCCGATGACCGACTGCAGGTTAGACTTCACTTTGGAAAGAACAACTTCTCCGCCCGCCTCCAGCACCTTGGGTATAATTTCGTCTGTCTTTTCTCCAAGCCTGGAAAGCCGGAGCAAAAATTCCTCCGGCATTTTTACATCAACCTTAGCCACGTCGCAGCCACCTCCAGTTACGTACCGCTTGATTTCACTTTCTCCGCAAGCGCCTCAATATACATCCCGCGCCCCTTTACATCCTCAACGCTGACAATGTTGTATCTGCCATCGCTGCAAACGAGTATAAGATCAGTGGTGATTTCAAGGTTCGGGATCCTGCGGAAACGGAACAGGGCGGACGCCTGCGAAAACGCCGCTCTGTTTGCCCATTTTTCACTGCCATGCCTGTCTTCCTTGTACGCCCTTACCGAAGCAAGGATGACGTCCCCTTTTTCAGCAAAACCCTCACTGTCCTTAACCGGCTTGGTTGAGATGATGTCAACAAAGGTGTTCATTTTCCCAAAGCTCATTCATCAAACCCTCCAGTCCTTGTCCAGCCGCAGCAGCATATTCACCGTATTCCATACCTGCTGTCCCGCCTGTACGTTGTCGGCAAAAAAGCCGCCTGTGCTGCCGTCCCGGCTTTCATAAAAGTGGGACGACAGCATGATAACAGCCTGTTCGGTGGTGGGCGGCATGGGGTTTTCGGCATAATACCCCTCCGGCTTTTTCTGGTAACTTTCCGCATAGGCTACCGCGGCTTTGATGTATTCCTGCAAAAGGACGTCGTCTTCGCTGTGCTGCAGTATGAGGTTGGCTTTGACCTTCTCTAAAAGCTCCATGCCGCAGCCCTCCGTTTTTTATCAGGATGCCTTCTGCTGCAGGATTTTGACGGCCTCGGCCAGCACCAGCTTGCCGTCCACGCGCTGTGTTGCCATGAAGCCTACCTGCCCGGTTGCGGCATACAGCTCGTTGAGGCGCTTGAAGACCCTGCCTTGGCGGTCGGCCACCCAATAGTAGGAAAAATCGCCGAACACAATGGTCTTGGCTCCCGCGGCAATGGCAGGCATGTAGGCCGACGTCCTGACCGGGCGGTTGAGTATGGTGTCCGGCGTTCCGGCGGCAACGGAGGGCTGCCAGAGGTACTGGCCGTTATTGTCCTTAAGCTTCCTGATGGCCTTGACGGTGGAGTCGTTCATGATAAATACGGCGTTCCTGCGGTAGGGAGACTTCAGGCTGTAGAACAAGTCCATGATCTCGTCAAGGGTAATGGCTGTTGCGCTTGCCGCGGTTACTCCTACTTCGCCGCCGCCATTATCCGCCAAGATGCCGGTTGGCTTGCCGGAGCCGTCGCCGACAAAGAAAGCTTCCTCCTCTTTGGCCCCTATGCGGCGGGCAAATTCTTTGGCGATATACTGCTCCAGATTGAATACGCTGTCGTTTAAGAGCTCCTCGGACACCTTGATCATGGTGGCCAGCTTGTAGGCTCCGATGGATACCTGCGCGAAGGAGTCGTCGCTTTCCGGGATCTGGCCTTCCTCGTCCACCCAAGACGCGGTGCCCTTGCTTGCCACCACCGGGATTTTCTTGTCGCCGCTGGAGGTTGTAATGACATTGGCGATCTGCCTGAAGATATTCTCCTCTTCCAGCGCTTCCACAAGAGTGCGCTCAAATTCGTCGGGGACAAGGTATCCGCCCTCGCTTTCAGTTCCTACCTGCAAGGCGTTCTGTACGTCAAAACTGAGCTTGTTGCGCATGGCCTTCCAAAACGCGTTCTTATACTCGTCAGTTGCCCTGCCGGTTTTTGTTTCGCCTGGAGGAGCGGGTTTGTTAGTGATGGGATTGTTGACCGGCTTTGACAGTTCCAGGTCAATGGCGGCCTGACGCTCCAGCCGTTCGATTTCCTTGCCCAGCGCCACAACATCTGCTTCCATTTTCTCATAGGACGCGGTGTCCTCCGGAGAAAGCAGCCCGTCGCTCCCGCGCTTGCCTTCAAGGAAAGCCTTGGCCGCTTCCCAGGCTTTCGCGCGTTTTTCACGCAGTTCTAGTATTTTGCTCATGTTCAAATCCTCCTTATGGTTTTAATAAATAAAGCCGCTTTTCCAGCGACTCAATCGGGGTTCCTTTTGGTTTTTCTTTATGTGTAAGCTTTTGCAGGATGGAATTAGTAACAGCCTGCCGACTAAAGATCATCCCCTCTGATTCCTCAAACTCAAAAGAGGGTGATTCATTCTCCATAAACAGGATGCCGTCGGCAAAGCCCAGTTCTACCGCTTTCCTTGCGTTAAACCAGCTTTCCGCATCCATAAGGTGCGATATTTTCGCCCGGGAAAGCCCGGTTTTCAGTTCATAGGCGTTGATGATGGATTCCTTGATCTCCTCCAGCATGGCGATGGCTTTCTCCATCTCCTCCGTATCGCCGATGGCGATTGTGGCCGGATTATGGATCATGAGCATTGAAACCGGCGACATGAAAACATCGCCTCCGGCCATAGCAATAACCGAAGCGGCGCTGGCCGCAATGCCATCAATCTTTACGGTGACTTTGCCTTTGTAATCCATCAGCATGTTGTAAATCTGGTTGGCCGCAAACACATCGCCGCCCGGACTGTTGATCCAGATGGTTATGTCGCCCTCTCCGGATAACAGCTCCTCCTTGAACTGTTTGGGAGTGACTTCGTCTCCCAGCCAGCTTTCTTCGGCTATGGGCCCGTCGAGGTACAGGGTTCGGCTGCCGTCATCGTTTTGCACCCAGTTCCAAAAACGGCGAGCCGGCCTTGGTTTTGATAATTTGCTCATCTTTTTAATCCCTCCGTTTCTGTATTGGTTTTGCCTGCAAACGCTCCAGCGTCCTGAAGTTTGGTCATGTTGCCGTTGATGAGATACAGGTCGCCGCCCAGTTCCGCGGGAATACGGTTCATGTTCTCAAGCTCGCGGATATCGTTGGCGCTCATCCAGCCGTTCTGGCGCGCCACAGCATAGCCGTTCATGCGGCTGGCATAATCCCCGCGCAAGAGGCCGTCCACGTTGAACTTGACAAAATACGTCCGCTTCTCCAACGGCAAGAGAAGCGCCTTTTGGATGGCCTGCTCCCAGCGCACCACCCACGGGTCAAGCGTATATTTGACAAACTCCAGCGACTGCTGCTCGATGTTTGAAAAGCTTGACTTCTCAAGGTCGCCGACCATATGGGGCGGCACGCGGAATATTCTGGCGATCTCGTTTATCTGGAACTTCCTTGTCTCCAGAAACTGCGCCTGCTCCGGCGGGATGCCGATTGGCTGGAACTTCATGCCCTCTTCCAGAACGGCAATGCGGTGGGCGTTGGCGCTGCCCTGATAGACGGCATTCCAGCTTTCGCGCACCTTTGCCGGGTCCTTGAGCACGCCGGGATGTTCCAGCACGCCGCCCGGGTTCGCGCCGTTGGCAAAGAAAGACGCGCCGTACTCCTCGCAGGCAATGGCCATGCCTATTGCGTTCTTGGCCATTGCGATGGGGGAGTAGCCGATCAGCCCGTCAAAGCCAAGCCCCGGGATGTGCAGCACCTCATCGCTTCGGAGGTACACCAGCCCCGCTTTCGGATTTGTCCTGCTCTCCTCACTGTCCCGCCGGTAAATGTAATAGAGTTGTCCATTTGGAGCCCTGTCCACCGTCATCTTGTTTGGCAAAAGGGGATAAAGTGCCAGCACCCGGCCTGTGCCGTCCCTGATAATCTGGGCGTAGGCATTTCCCCATAAAAGAAGATGACTCATCAGCGCCTCGCGGAACACGAATGAAGTCATCTCAGGGTTTGGCTCGTCATGGAGCAGGTAATACAGCGGGTGGGTCAGCGCTTTCTCTTTGCCGCCGTCTTCTTTATACCGATATACATGAAGCGGAAGACCGGCGATGGCCTCCGCAAGTATCCTCACACAGGCATATACTGCAGTTGTCTGCATGGCCGTCCGCTCGTTGACGGCCTTGCCGCTGGATGTGCCGCCGAAGAAAAAGCTGTATGCATTGCCGAACAGGCTGTTTTTCGGCTTATCCCTTGCTTTGAATAGGCGGGAAAATATCCTCATAGGCGTCACTCTCCTTAAAAATGGGCATGAAAAAAGCACCTCGTGTGAGATGCTTTGATACTAAAAAAATATATGTATTTATTTACACAACTGTCTGAATTGACTAATAATATGCTCTATTGCTTGTTTGCCATTTTCAAATCCAATTTCGATAGTTACATTGTCAATTGTTTTAGCTGAGTTATCAAAAGAAAGCAAATCATCAATACTCATATCTGCATAGAAAGAATAGTCCTCAAAGAATTTTTCTATCGCCTTCCGTTTAACAACATCAGCATTCGCGTATAAAAACGATAATCCACACATCATTGTATGAAATGGATACTTTCTGATATAATCTGAGTTTACCATTCCACCAAAACCAAATCTTTCACAGTTAAAAACTTCCCAAAGAATATGTTCAATTTCTACAGCGTAACTTTGACCATTTAGCATCATTTTCACCACCTTCTGTTTAAAAGATTACATACACTGCATTTAGCAAATTCAATTTTCCTAATTATACCAAAATTTTATATTATCAGCAACCCCCTTTCATCATAGATTGAGCCATTGCAATCATCTCCTCCATGGCGAAGTGCGCGGTCAAGCGCCATAATGAGCGCGACCGCGCCGTCTATCCTCTCGGTGGACTTTTCTTTATCAGGCTTGATATTTCCGGCCGGATCCGTTTTGACAAAGATATTGTCCATCATCCAGCGAAGCACGGGATGTCCGCCATGAGCTATGCGCTCCTCCAATGTCAGCTTCATCATCTCTTTAGTGGGCGGCGACATGTCCTTGAAACCTTGCCCGAAGGGAACAACAGTAAAGCCCAAAGCCTCGAGGTTCTGTGTCATCTGCACCGCGCCCCATCGGTCAAAAGCAATTTCCTTAATGTTATACTTCATGCCAAGCTCCTCAATAAAGCTCTCAATGAAACCGTAATGCACCACGTTGCCCTCGGTGGTATATAAAAAGCCCTGCCGTTCCCAGACGTCATACGGCACATGGTCCCGCCGCACGCGCTGGTCGATATTGTCCTCCGGTATCCAGAAAAACGGGAGGATCTGATATTTGTCCGATTCATCCAGCGGGGGAAATACCAGTACAAAAGCTGTGATGTCCGTTGTGCTGGATAAATCAAGCCCGCCGTAGCAGGTTCTGCCGCGCAAACTATCCGCATCGACAGGAAAAGCGCATCTGTCCCATTTGTCCATCGGCATCCAGCGCACTGACTGCTTGACCCACTGGTTCAGGCGAAGCTGACGGAATAAGTTCTCCTCCGCGGGATTCTGTTTGGCGTTTTCAAAAGCAACCCTCAGCTTCTCAATGTCCACTGTAATGCCCAGCGAAGGATTGACCTTCTTCCATACTTTTTCGCTTGTCCAGTCGTCGGTATCGGCTGCGCTGTAAATAACCGGGTAGAATGTCGGATCTATCTTGCGTCCCTGCAGGATGTCCTCTGCTTTTTGATGCACCTCCCAGCAGATGGAGTTCCTGTCGGTGCCAGCCGTCGTGATCAGAAAAAACAGCGGCTGTTTTCTCGCGTCGCCGGATCCGTGAAGCATCACGTCATACAGATCGCGGTTTGGTTGTGCGTGAAGCTCATCAAATACTACGCCATGGACATTAAGTCCATGTTTTGTGTATGCCTCCGCAGAGAGCACCTGATAAAAGCTTCCAAGCGGCCTGTATACCAAACGCTTCTGCGACAGCATCGGTTTAATCCGGGACTTTAGTGCGGGGCATTGCTCCACCATATCCACCGCCACGTCGAATACGATGGAAGCCTGCTGCCGGTCTGATGCGCATCCGTAAACCTCGCCGCCATGCTCGAAATCCCCGCAGGTCAGGTATAAGGCGATTGCCGCCGCAAGCTCCGATTTACCCTGTTTCTTCGGGATTTCTATATAGGCAGTGTTGAATTGCCGGTATCCGTTTGGCTTCAATATCCCAAACACGTCGCGGACAATCTGCTCCTGCCAGTCAATAAGTTCAAAGGGCATTCCGTACCATTCGCCCTTGGTGTGTTTCAGGCAGTTTATAAAGGCAACGGCGGCGTCCGCCGCTTCCTTGTCATATTTGGATCCTTCCGCCATAAACTTCGTAGGTTTATATCGCTTTAACTTCCGCAGCTTTGCCGCCTCCTTTCCTGTAAATGAGCAAGAAAAAAGGAACCTCTCAACGAAGCTCCCCTTACCAAGTGGATTTCTATAAAGTTATTTACGCTGCCAGCGTCTTTTTTCTAACCCTCTGACCTCTCCGCCTGCGCCGCCGAATCCCGCACTGCTTTATTGAGAACGGAAATGTCAAAGCCCGCGTCCATATATCCCTGCCGGATTACCTCGTAGTAATAACGGCTCGGCGCTCCTAAAGGCCTGCCGTCATTCATGATATATGCCATGGCTGACACCCACTGCCCTTTGAAACGCACCTTAACCGTTTCTTTCCGGTATAGATGCGGATAGCCCTCATACCGATCCAGCGCTTCCTCATCATAAGGTGTAATTCTCCAAAGCAATACCGGTACGCTTTCGCCTTTTTGCTTTTCTATCGTCGCCACCGCACCGCCGTTCCTGCCCCGGAACAACAGCCGGTAGCCGTTGAGTTTCGCTTGCCCAAGCGCTCTCGCCGTTGGACAGCGGTATGCCATTTGCTTTAAATTCAGGTTGCTTCCGTATGCCAAATAAACTGTTCCTTTTTCCTTGTTCATCGTATCATCCTCCTTGTGTTTGCCGCAGGCAAGGGGCGGCTGTCCGCCCCTGCGTAAAGCCCAGTCACCTATGCCGCCCGAAACCGCCATGCCGCGTTGCCGCCCAAGTGTTTGCAAAGGTGCTCCCGGCAGTTTTTGAACTCGTCGCCGATCAGCCCGATGCGGTTGAGGTAGGTGCGCATGGCGAATTTTTCGTTTTCAACCTGCGGCTTTTTGCTGGAAGCGCATTTTTGCGTCAGCGCCTGATGGTTCAGGGCCAGGGCGAGCACTATGTAGCTCCGGATTTTCCCGGCGTGGAGCTCGCTGTTGAAGCCGCGAAGCTCAATCGTCCCGTTGCCGTTGAAAAAGCTGTGCAGGTTGAGAAAATGGTACCTGCTGTTGTGGTAATGGGTGCTCCGGCTTTCGCTGTAACCCTCGTACCAGATGCTCTCGATAGTTGCCATGGTCTTGGGCTTGCGGCGGTTTATCTTCTCCACCAGCGCCGCGTCCATCTTCTTGCAGAAACGTATCCTTTCCGGCTCAATCTGCAGCGCCTTGTAGAGCAGGTCGTTCTTGCTGGCGATGATGTTGATAAAATTGCGGATGCTTCGCGGCGTGTGGTTCGCGCTGTCAAGATGGACATGAATACCCGCACTGCCGTTGCTGAAGCCGCCCGCCTTGCGGAGCCTCCTGATCAGCTCCTGCAGGGTTTCAATGTCCTCGCGGTAGGTGAGTATCGGGCTTACCAGCTCCACGCTGTATTCCCGGCCCGCCTCCACAATCCGACCGCGCTCCTTTTTCTGTGTCCGGATGCTACCGTCGCTCATGAATTTCCAGACCCGTCTGTCCGGCGCGATAACCTTTTGGGTGTTGTAATAATCGTTTCCGCTTTCGACCCTTCCGCCCAAAAACTCCGCGGCGGCCTTTGCCGCCTGCGCCCTTGTAATCCCTGTGAATTCAACCTCGATTCCGAATCTCGTTTCAAGCATTGTGCTTTTCTCCTCGCTTTCTCTGTGTTTTCTGCCCTTCGGCAGTGTACATTAGGCCATTGAAAACACAGGATAGCAAGGCAATTCTGCATGAGTTTCCGCTGGATTTTGGACAATCTTTCACGTCTTAATTTGTGTACATTTACAGCTTCCTGAACATGTCCACGCCATAAGCCGCGCCAAGGGAAGAACCGCAGTCCCACTTTATATGTATGGTTCCGATATCATCCACAAAGGAAACAGTGCCTTGATCTCCCGGCTTTAGCGTGGCGTACGGATCATCCATGCGGATAAGCTCGACGCGTGTTCCCGGCGGATATTCCGCTCTCAGCCTATGAACAGTTTCTTTTGAAGGAAAGCCTCTAACACTCACCTTTCATCCTCTCCTCCCGGACAATATGCGGCGTACTTCGGATAATCCATGCCATCGGGCATCACCAGCACTCCGTCCGGCTGCCCGCGCTGCCGTACAAGCAGGCAGCGCCATACGCCGTCTTCGTCAATGCGGCAAAGCAGCTTGTTTTCCTCGATAAACCAGCGGTCAACGCAGAGATCGGCAATGAAATTCTCATAGTCAATCTTAGAAAGCTCAATGGTTTTCACAACCACAAAAGGTTTCCTTTGCTCGTACAGGTGAGGCGTCTGCAAATTCTCTATTCTGAACGGATGCCTGACAAAGAAGGCAGTGTTATGAAGTTTATTCATTTTCATCCACCGCCCTTGAACTATTCCGCCTTGCTTCGCCGTTCCTGAAAGCCCCGTTGCCGGACAGCCTTGCAAGCAGCACTTTGCGTTCGGTTTTAAACTCATCGCCGATAAACCCGAGCCGGAGCAGGAAACAGCGGAAGGCATATTTTTCATTATCCGCCGGTTTTTCCGTACGCAGTACACGCTTCTGTGTCTTCGCATGTTCTGCCATTTGCCTTACCAGCGTGATATACGTCTGAACTTCGTCGGCATTCAATGTTGCGTTCCAGAACGGGAAGGTGATTCTATCATTTTCAGCCGACACGACAATCTCTTGGTCAATCGACAGCGCTTTCTTTATCAGCGTTTCCTTGCTGGCCAGCAGGTTTTTAAGGTTTTCAAGATTTGCCTCGCCAAAGCCGTATAAAGCAAGCGCAATCGTCATGGTTCCCTCCGCGGACAGCCCGGCGATATTCAGCGCGTCGATCACCGGCCGGATGCTTTTGATTTCATCGAGGCCGATTTCCGGCGAATGCACCATGCTGTCCCTGTCTACCGACCAGCTGCCGACAGGATTCCCGCCATCTGCTTCGTAAGCAAAACCCGGCGCTCCGGCATAACGCACCTGGCCTCCAAGGGCTTCAGCAATGACCGCGGCAATGACTTTTCTCTCCTGACCGGCAACCTTCTGTGAAAACCGGAAACTGTCATTCCTCATTCCTTTCACCTCCCTCCGGAAAAGCTGAACTTACTCTGATACTCATAAAAAATCCCACCTTTCTTTTTGGTGGGGTACATTAACGCTCTGTTTTTAGGGAAAAGCAAGGAAATTTTCAAGCAGTCTGTGTTTCTGCGAGCGGAATTTTTTCATTTTTGCGCAATAAGAAAGCCGCATTATCCCCAAACTGAGAAACATAGCGCTTTACAATCACATCGCAGTATTTCGGGTCAAGCTCCATTATGAAGCAAATCCGCCCGGTCTGCTGCGCGGCAATCATTGTTGTGCCGGATCCTCCGAATAAATCAAGCGCCAAATCTCCTGCATGGGAACTGTTGAGCATAGCCTTTGCCACAAGCGAAACAGGCTTCATGGTCGGGTGTTCCTCCGACACTTTCGGGCGGGGAATTTCCCAGACATCCGACTGTTTGCGGTCTTTCAGCGGGCAAAGGCGCGTTCCCTCCAGCCAGCCGTACCAGATCGGCTCATACTGCGTATGATAGTCCTTGCGGGAAAGCACAAGGCTGTCCTTTTTCCATATAATCGTGCTTGACCAGTGATACCCTGCCTCCCGCATGACGTTCATCAAGCTGCCCCATTCCTGCGCGGACATCACCACATAGGTCATGCAGCCAACCTCAGAGACTTCCCGCATACAGTTAAAAGCACGCAACAAAAAAGCGCCGAATTCCTCGGTGCTCATTCTGTCGTTTAGAATTTGCCTCGGCTTCCAGCTTGGATGCCTGGTATCCGAACCGTAATCCACGTTCCAGGGCGGATCGGTGAAAACTAACCGTGCCTTTTTGCCGTCCATCAGCTTTTGCACATCCGATAGCAAGGCACTGTCGCCGCACATCAGACGGTGCTTGCCTAACAACCATATATCGCCTCTCTGTGTAACCGGCGTTTTGATTTCCGCTGCCGCCTTCTCCACATCGAAATTGTCCTCTTTGACATTGGCGGCAGTTTTATCGCGGAACAACTCGTTGATCTCCGCAGCGTCAAAACCGGTAAGAGAGACGTCAAAGCCATCTTCATTTAAATCTTTAAGCAAATCGGTTAAAAGCGGGATATCAAACTCTCCGCTGATTTTATTGAGCGCCACGTTGAGAGCTTTCTCCCGCTGTTCGTCCAAATCAACCACAACACAGTCGATTTCATTGTACCCCAAGGCAGTCAATACCTTATACCGCTGGTGTCCTCCGACGATGTTTCCGGTGCGCTTGTTCCATATAACAGGCTCTACATACCCGAATTCTTCAATGGAGCGGCGAAGCTTTTCATATTCAGCATCGCCCGGCTTTAAGTCCTTGCGCGGGTTATATTTCGCAGCTTTTAATTTTTCTGCAGATATTTTCTGTATCTCCATAAATGCTAACCCTCCAATCCCGGGGCCCCCATGAAGCCTGCTTCATGGGGTAGAAGTCTGACGGCTTTTTCGCCGGTGAAGTCCTCCCATCGCTTAACCGCCAGATCGCAGTATACAGGCGACAGCTCCATCGCATAGCATTTGCGCCCAGTCTGCTCGGCGGCAATAATGGTCGTGCCGCTGCCGGAGAAGGGCTCCAGCACAATGCCGCCTTTGTCGCTGTGCATTTTGATGCAGCGCCATGGAAGCTCTACTGGGAACATGGCAGGATGCTCCTTGTTTGCCCGGACTGTCGTCATCTCCCATATGCCGGCATAGCCCCACTTCTTTCGCTCTTCCTTTGTAAGCCGCTTCACGAACTTATAGCTGTGCCCGGCGAACGCCGAAAGCCACATATACTCCTGATCGTTGTATTCCTCAGCCTCGCCGTTATTGCTGAAAGCTGAAATATATTCATACTGCTGAACCGGCTTATTGGAAACGAGGTGATATGGGCCTACGCCGAAGTTTTGTCCTTGCTTCTTCCAGATGCGGATCCATATGGGGCGGTAGCCATTGTCCAAAAACATATTCACGCTGTATACGCTGGTAGGCTCAATAAACTGTGAGCCGGTAGCATAGAGATCACCTAAGTTCCAGCAAACAATATCCGCATGCCTGCACAGGTTTTTGATCACCGGGCGGACTGTTTCAAACCACGGCTCGATCCCGGCCTTCTCATACTCTTTGCCTACCCCGTAAGGCGGGGAGGTAACCGCCATCTGCGCATGACCCCCGTCCATGAGTTTTGCGAAGTCGTCCTCGCTGCCGGAGTCGCCGCACATCAGGCGGTGGTTCCCAAGCAGCCAGATATCACCCCGCTTCGTCACCGGCTCGCGCTGCATGATTTCCTCGTGCGCCTTGTCTATGTCAAAGCTGTCCTGCACCGCTTCATTGGAGTACCAGCGGTTAAGCAGTTCGTCAATTTCAGAAGCGTCAAAACCGGTAAGGGACACATCAAACGCGCCTGCGTCCAGCTCGGCCATCAGCTCCGCCAGCTTGTTTTCGTCCCACTCGCCCTGAATCTTGTTTAAGGCAAGGTTGAGCGCTTTTTCCCTCTGCGGGTCAAGCTCCACAACGACGCAGTCTATCTCGGTCTGCCCCAAATCCAACAGCACCTTCAAGCGCTGGTGGCCGCCTACCACATTGCCGGTCTGCTTATTCCAGATAACCGGCTCTACATACCCAAACTCCTCTATCGAGCGTTTGAGTTTTTCATATTCCTTATCGCCGGGCTTTAAGTCCTTGCGGGGATTATATGCCGCGGGATTTAAAAGCCCGGCTCTGATTTTCTGTATGTTCAAATCAACCACCTCTTCTTGCAGTAAGCAGCCGCTCCATAGCGTCGTCGTGGGGCGTCGCTCCTTTGTATTCGCCGGCACAGTTTTCGCGCACAACCTGATAAATCTGATACCACAGGTTGTTGGCCTGCTTCATGAAGCTTTGGCTCATGGCCACATAAGGCGAAGGAATGGCGTTGCCGGTGGTCGGATGCTTGGCAAGAAAACCGAACTCGGTGATGCATTCCTCGCACTGGATCCACCGCGCCACGCTCTGGGCGTATTGCTCGATTAGCTGCGCGGGGATAAGATGCTCGCACCGGCGTTCCTTAAGCCACTGCCACGTCTTTTCGTATATTTCCACCGCCAGCGTCGCCTTGCCGTTCTTCTGCTTTGCGGCAAGATACTCCCTCGGCGGCGGCATGCTCTGGCCTTCTAAATCCGCAGTTTCCGTAAACTCCATTACCATGAGCTTGCGTCTGCCGGGGTTTCCTTCCAAAATCTTGTCAGCCAGCGGCTTTTTCTTCTGTCCCGCGCCGATACGCGCCCCGCCGCGGTTGGTACCGTCTTTTGCCATACACATCACCTCGATTCATGTAATTGATTGGGGCCCCCGCAAAGCCGCAGGCTTTGTGGGGAGAGGAGGAGCAACAGAGCGGGCGAGCTTTTGACGCTGGCGTCAAAACGAGCACAGCGCAGTTTGCGACGACGAGGGATATACCCCGTTTGAAACTGCGACTTTTCGCGCGTGACCCC
>Ga0134092_1002714_pt1 | contig 13041 bp, 10 predicted proteins | sample 3_6taG_FD_94454 | JGI IMG/M metagenome (GOLD analysis project Ga0134092, IMG submission 94454) | Switchgrass degrading microbial communities from high solid loading bioreactors in New Hampshire, USA - 3_6_20_6_A3 metaG | ecosystem: Engineered > Bioreactor > Semi-continuous > Anaerobic >...
GTTACCATGTTCAAGAAAATAAAGCTGCACACCCATGAGAATATAGGGTCGGGACCGGTTACGCTGCCGGAGCTGGAGATGCATACCACGGCCTACTGGGTCAGCCTTCCCGAGTTCATGCCCGGTATGTCCCAGACAGACCTGCAGAATGGTCTGCTGGGCCTGTCCAACGTTCTTGCCAACGCAGCACCGATCTACCTGATGTGTGATCCCGGTGATATACGGGTTGTCCATCAGGTCCGCGCCACGTTTACCCAAAGGCCGACAGTTTATATTTACGACAGCTATCCCGGAGGAGTCGGCTTCAGCGATAAGCTTTACGAGCTGCACAAAGAGCTTTTTGAAACAGCCGAAATGATGGTGGAAAAATGCGGCTGCGAATCGGGCTGCCCGTCATGTGTCGGACCCCTTAACGAGTTTTCCGGAACCGATGACCCCAAGGGAATGACACTGAAGCTCATAAGGATGATCAGGCAGGACGCGTGAATGCTGATGCAGGGCATATGAACTATCAGGATGCATGCTTTACGATCTGTCTGAACGCGCGAGAATTCCGTCAGATATATGAGCAAAAACCGGTTGCGGAACCGGGCGGATCTGGATAACAGGAAGGACCGCCGGCGCGAATGACATGCGGGTGCTGAAATGCAGTACGAAAATGTGAGTACTGAATTATTAGTACCATACAGGAGAAACAGTTCATGGATATCAGGAGCAAACTGGGTTTATACCTCGGATCCCTGGAAAAGCCGGCACAATCTGCGGATGCAGGTGCCGGGAGAGATATCGGGGAACATAGCGAAAAAGGTGTTGCGGAAAATATCGGCGGATACAGCGATAAAAGTTTTGCAAAGAACGTCGACGGACGCAGTGACAGAGGAGCCGCAGAGCACATCGGCAGCTGTCCGGGGAAGGATATTGCCGATTTTATCCCGGGTACTGTGCTGACCAATGCCTGCGGAAGCTGTTATGTTATTGAAAACAGATACTCTCCTGAATACATTCATGGAGGCTGTAAAATAGGCGCTGCGGCGCATATAGACAGAGAAATCATCAAAGCACTTGGAAGGATGGATTGCTGCGGACTGCAGGCAGACAGGCTGCTCTATCTGGATACTGAGACAACAGGCCTTTCCGGCGGGACAGGAACAGTTGCATTTCTTGTTGGTACGGGCTTCTATGAGAATGGGAGCTACGTTGTCAGGCAGTATTTTATGCGGGATTATGATGAAGAAGCAGCAATGCTTTCGGAACTGAACGAATTGATTTCCGGTCATCAGGGCTTTGTCACGTTCAACGGGAAGTCCTTCGACATAAACCTGCTCCAAAGCCGCTTCGTTTCCAACAAGATTAGAACGAATATATCCAATAAGCCCAACATTGATCTGCTCTACCCCGCGAGAAAGGTCTGGAGGATGAAGCTGGAAAACTGCAGGCTGTCATCTCTTGAGGAAAACATCCTGGGACAGCGGAGACATGACGATATACCGGGTGCGCTGATACCATCCGTTTATTTTGAATACCTCGAAAGCAGAGATGCTTCGGAAATAAAAAGAGTCATACGGCACAACGAACAGGATATATTGTCGATGGTGTCGCTGCTGTACAGGCTTTCGGTCATGCTTCAAAACCCGCTGACGGAATCCGACGGCGGCCTTGAACTGCTGGGCCTTGGCAGCATATTTGAGGCCAGCGGCAAGATAGATGATATGGTTGACTGCCTCGAAGCATGCACCGAATCGGGCAGGTTCGATGTAAAACTGCAGGCTGTCAAACGCCTCACGGGAGTTTATAAAAGAGCGGGGCAGTATGAACGTGCACTGGAGCACTGGCAGTCGATAGAATCCGAGGGCTCCGGCTTTGATTTGTTCCATCTGGTGGAAATGGCAAAATATTATGAGCATAAGGCAAAAGATCCTCAAAAAGCACTTCAGGTAGTGGAGAAGGCATTTGCCGTATGCCGCCGTGCCGGCATTACAGAAGGAAGGCTGGCGGAGGAGCTGGAAAAGCGCAGAGACAGACTTAAGAGAAAGATCCTGTAAAAGCAGCATTTCTTCATACACAGGTATATCCCTTCGTGCACAGGCGCCTCTCTTCATGTGTACATGTACCTGCCTGACTGAAAAAGCAAGCATATTAAAAAAATTGAATAATAATTATTAAAGTGAGGCAGGTGAGACCGTGAGGAAATCTTTCGCTGGCGGCGCTGTCATATTGATGGCGGCAGGCCTTGCAGCCAGACTGCTTGGCTTTTTTTACAGGATATACTTGTCGAATCTTGTGGGGGCCGAAGGGATGGGCCTCTATGAGCTTGTCATACCCGTATACACTGCAGTCGTACTGACCATAACTTCAGGGATCACAATTGCTGTTTCAAAAATGGTCGCAGAGCAGAATGCTCGCAGGGACAGCGTCAATCCCGGAAGGGTGACGGTATGTGCACTGGCGCTTGCCGCTGCGGCAGGTATGATCGTTTCGGCTTTCATTTTATTCAATACCGATATCTTAAGCCTGAAAGTATTGGGTGATAAGAGGACCCATGATGCGCTGCTGGTTTTGGTGCCCTGTCTGCCCTTCGTTGTTGCCGGTGCAGCTTTGAAAGGATATTTTTATGGCATACAGAATGTAGTTCCCACGGCATTTTCACAAACCGCCGAGCAGGCAGTTAAGTTTCTGATATTGCTGGCTGCCTCAGGTGCGATAATCGTCAAAGGATCGGCGTTTGCCAGCGCAGTTGCTGTTTTTGCGGCAGCAGCAGGTGAAATACTGAATATGCTTATACTCTTTGCGGTTTTCGCAGTCAGAAACAGGGCTGAAAAGAAAAGCAACCACAGGACAAAAGCCATGCGAAAGATCAGGATAGTCAGGGAACTGCTCCAGGCCGCAGTTCCGGTATCTGCCAACAGGCTCGTCATATCAACACTGGCTGCCGCTGAATATATTCTGATACCTGCCATGCTTGCAGCAGGAGGGCTGGATGAAAAAAGCAGCATGGAGGTCTTCGGACGGCTGACGGGTATGGCCCTGCCGGTTATCATGTTTCCTTCTGTCGTCACCAATTCAATTGCGACGACACTGGTTCCTGCACTGTCTGAATCTGCGGCACTCAAAAGATACAAGACTCTTAACCGCCAGATCTCCAAATCGATTCAGATAACCTTCATACTTGGTATTATTTTCACATCCCTGTTTATATGTTTTTCCGACGAGATAGGCTTAATAATGTACCGGCGCGAAAAGATCGGAGATTTACTGTTTATGCTTTCCTTCAGCTGTGTTTTTATCTACCTGCAGCAAACACTGACAGGAGTTCTCAACGGATTGGGAAAACAGGGCGTGCTGCTGAGGAACACGGTGATCGGGTCAATCCTGAGAATAGCTGTCGTAGTCATCCTCATGCCAGTATTCGGCATAAAAATATACATCATTGGAATGACCGCCAGCCTTATTCTCACTGAAAGTCTCAACCTTCTTACGATAAACAGGATAACAGGTCTGGTCTTCGACCTGAGGGGATGGCTGATAAAGCCCGGTTTGATCGGAGTTTTTATTGTCCTGGCAGGAAGATATATTTATCATTTCTTTGAGATTTTCAGCTCCAGTATTTATGTTACGACACTGCTTGCCCTTGCAGCAAATGTTCTGATTGCCGGTGTCCTGATGATATTTGCCGGTATACTGAAGATGGATGAGATACTTAATCTTTCAGGCTTAAAGGCAGGTAAAATCACAGGAAAATAAAAGAAAAAGTAAGATTGGATGAGATAAACTAAAATATCGGGATTTTTATGACAATGAAGGTCAAAGAAAGTCAAAATCAAGTTTTGATTAACAGAGGGGCGTGTTATACAATTTAATCAAGGTCAAGGATGGTCAAAGACAAATTCAAATAATGTAAACAGTGTAAAGATAATTTGAATAGAATAGACTATCTATGGCGTTAACATAAAATAATAAAAAATTACTTATTCGGAGGTGTTTTATATGTTCGGTTTGGTACCATTCGGCAAAGGAAACAGGATATCTTTAAGGAGCGACTTCTTCGATCTGGACAACGTTTTTGACAATTTCTTCAATGACGCATTTGCGGGATTCTTCTCTGCAGCTAATCCGATCAGGACCGATATAAGAGAGACTGACAAGGAGTATATCATAGAAGCTGATATGCCCGGGGTGAGAAAAGAGGATATCAGGCTCGAAATCCAGGATGGCGTTCCCCCCATCGGTGCCGAGCACACCGAACCTGCCGCTGAGAAGAGCGATACATCCAACCGCACGGGGAGAAGCTCCGGTTCATACTGCAGGAGCTTCCGGCTGGATGGAATAAAGCAGGACCAGGTGAGCGCAAAATACAATGACGGCGTGCTTGTGGTGACACTGCCCAAGTCGGAGGAAGTGAAGAACAGGGCACGCAGGATAGACATCAACTGATACCGCTAAAATGCAGCCCCAGTGCCGGCTGCTCACACCGACGGGACACTGCCGGTCAGATACCGGCGGACATACTCTGAAATAAAGCCGCGTACTGACACAATAATTAAACCGGCATATGAACTTCGAGTCATATGCCGGTTTTCTGCATGTTTATGCTTTTCAACTGATTTAAAAGAGCAGATTAACAGGGCAGGTCATTTTATTGATGCGTAATACTGCAAGAGTGCTGAACAGCGTTCAGCAGTCATTTATCTGCCACATCGCCGGTATTTTTACGGTTCAATTTAACGGATGTGAGTATAACGGCGATATTTATCCAGAACAGGAACATGATGCGGGGATAGAACCAAATATGATCCGCAAACCCTATCGCCATCAGACCTGCGATCCCCGCCAGTGCCGCGAACATCATATTGCTCACTGCCGGGTTTTTCCTGTTCAGCATTGCTTCAAAAGCATTCCGCACCATTCTCAGTATCATAAGGATAAAGGTCAGAATTCCTGCAATGCCTGTTTCCAGCCACAGCTGCAGATAAAACAGGTGTGAATGGGCGACATTGGTGAGGCCGAAAATCTTATATCTCTGGAATATGGTTGAAAATACTCCGGGACCGAGCCCTACGCCTGTTGTCCAATAATCTCTCAGCATCGGTCCGGCGGATGTGAGTATCTTTGATCTGTAACCGATGGATGAGTCCTTGCCGCTGAATATCGTCATAAGTCTGTTGGATATCCATGACGGAAGGAAGGGTATGGCAACAAGGCCTGCTATGATGATGACCGGTATCAGCTTTATATTCCAGAAGAACACGAATACCAGCACAGCACCTGCCATCGCGATCCATGCCCCTCTCGAGCCGGTCTTGAACAGCACCAGAACCACAGGTGCCAGGGATATGAGCCAGGCTGCCTTCTTCCACAGCGCCTTCTCATTGATTATTATTGAAATGATGAAGGGTACGGTAAGCACCAGCAGTTCACCGTAAACATTGGCATTTCCCATCGTGGAGTATACACGGCCGCCCAGATCAGGATTGAGGGAAAGATCAGTAGTGGACGGGTCTACGGCGATCCCGACGATCTTCCACTGATATATTCCGTACAGAGAGGTCATGAATGTGGCTGCACCGATGGCTTTGATCATAATATCAAGCTGTCTTGCTGTATCGATGGTGCTGATTATTATGGTCAAAACAGTGAATGCCACCAGATAATGTATCAGATACTTTATGCTTTCCCGCGGGAAAATGGAGGTAACCGCTGCCATTGCCACGCTTACGAAAAACAGTATTATGGAATAGTCTATTGAGGGCGTCTCAATAATGCTGTTCCTTGAAATCATCATCTTTACGAAGAACAGCGCCGCAAGGCCCATGGCCATCATCGCACCATATTCGTTATGCCACATGTGATCGGGAACAACTATATATGTAAACAGAATAAAGCCGATGACAACATGGATGTTGTCGGTAATCAGCCTGAGCAGCTTTATGGCATAGCTGTTTTCGAAAACATTGGTCCACCTGTTGTATATTGCTTTGAGCAGCTTGCCGGGAAAATTGACTATAAGATGGATTATCCGCAGCAAAAGACTGTCCGACCAGCTCTGCTGAGACTTGTCGGGTCCTCTGAAGTAAGAGAGTATCAGGCTGCTTTCAATTGTGTTTTTGATAAATTCTTTCATAATAGGTTTCCTTAATTCTCAGCCTTTTCTATTTTTGCGATCCTGCCTTCCTTAAGGAAGCTGTTCCCTGCATAAAGCGATATGGTTTGTCCGACGTAATAAACTGATTTGTCGATGGATACTCCGTTGTCGCTGATGGTGCCAAGTGCTTCCATGGTCAGCTTCAGCGATGAGTAACCTCTTCTCGGTGATGCTACGAATTTTCCCGAGTCGTCGGTGGCCCAGAATATCGATTCGCCGCGTTCTATTGAAACGATTTTGCCGAAACTGGAATTCTGGACGGTTTCCCTTACAGGATCGCCTTCCTTCATTGCATCGATGGTGCTGTCCGGAGTGTTATCCATATAAAATGTGATCAGTATCTTTTCCTGAGCAGCCGTCTGTGTGCCTATCTTTGCTTTGGTGAACTTGCCTGACAGGCCTGCTATGCTGATTACTACCACAGCAGCTATAGCTATGATTATCCAAGTAGATCTTTTCTTGAACATGTGATTATCCCGCCTTATTTGTTTATTTGCTCTGCACTTTCTATCCTGGAATAGAATGTCGAAGTACCGACTCTTATTACAAGCGTCTGACCGACATAGTATTTGTTGCCGCCTATTGTGATGCCTGAATTACCTACTTTGCCTGCGGCCTCCATTTTCAGTGTCAGTGAACAATAACCGTCCCGTTGGGTTTCCACCTGTTTGCCTTCTTCATTTGCTCCCCAGCTTACCGGATCACCTGTTTCAACAGAGATAATTTTGCCGAAGCTTATGTTCTTGAAGGACTCGGTTACAGGATCGCCGATCTCTACATTTGAAACTGCAAAGACAGGTGCCTCATCCTGATACATGGTCAGGATCATCTTTTCTTCCGGAGCAGCTATTTGCTCAGGAGAGAACAGACCTGCCCTGTACATTATAAAGATTGCTGCCGCCAGTACTAATATGATGAAGGAAAGATCTATTATATTTATTTTGCCGAAAAGCTTGCCGTTTTTATTGATCATTGTTGTCTCCTTTCCCATCAGCTACATAAAGATTATATGTTTCAGAAGCGGTTTTATCAAGGCTGAAATGCTCTCTGACGATTTGCAGCCCCTTTGCAGCATACCTTTTTCTCAGATCTGCATCATTTATAAGCATTGCGACAGCCTGTGCGTAGTCCCGGACATTGCCGTAATCCACCAGGATGCCGCCGCCCTCCTGACTGTTTACTATCTCAGATGCGCCGCCGCTGTCTGTGGTTATTACCGGCAGTCCTGATGCCATAGCCTCCAGGATGGCGATGCCAAAAGCTTCGCTGCTGGAGTGGGCGATAAATATATCGGAAGCCTTCAGTAAATCTTTGACATTGCTCGCATAGCCCGTGAACAGGATATCGTCCTCCAGTCCCAGGGATCTTGCTTTATCCATGATGTGCTCCTGGAGCGGACCGCTGCCGGCAAGGATGAATCTGTATTTTTTCCCCGACAGCCCGAGTTCACTGCTGTTCTCCTTTATATAACGGATCGTGTCGATTATGAAATCATGTCCCTTCTCGGGTGAAAACCTTGAAACGGATGTAATGACAAGCTCATCTCCGGATAAGCCCAGTTCCCTTCTGAAGGAAGGTGAAGCCGGACCGGCCCACTGTTCAGGCTCCACACCGTTATATATCAGTGCGATCCTGCTGCGGTCGATGCCTTCTTCTGCGAGCCTGTCCATTACATGGCGGCTCACGGCGATTATCCTGCTGTTGTATCTGGTGAAGAATCTGTTGGACAATGCCACCCATTTTGAATTTTCGAACAGCATGTGCCGGGTATTGATTATGTTGACTTTATTGCCCGCCATTTTTGACAGTATGCTGATATAGTTTTCTCTAAGGAAATGGGTATGTATCGTATCTGCAGAAAGGCGACCGCACAGCTGCTTCAACTCAAGGGCAGCCTTCAGATCGAACGGGCTTCTCATCCTGAGCTGGGTAAGACCGATCCCCAGCTCTTCAAAAGCGCTTCTGCCCGGACCGTCTTCAGAGTATGCGATATGGAACTCACACGATGTACCGTGGAGCTTCTTCGCCAGTGAATATATATATTTTTCCGAACCACCGTTGCCGAGGTAGTTCAATAAATGCAAGACTCTATGCATATATGCACCAATCCGTTCCGGGATTTCCATTCTCAGCTTTCACTGTAATTCATTTTAACATACAGGACAATGCGAGTCGAGTATATCCTCATGTCTCGTTGAAACACTGCTGATGTATGCTATAATTAAATTCAATGAAAGGAACTGAGGATATGAAGGATATTGTTTATGATAAAAGGTATTGTACGGGATGCTCCGCCTGCAGCCAGACATGCCCTTTCGGTGCGGTGATGATGGATGCGGATGATGAGGGGTTCCTGTTCCCGCGCATAGATGAAGGCGTTTGCACTGACTGCGGCCTTTGCAGAAAAATATGTCCTGTAAATAAAGCCAAAGAAAATGGGGAAAACCTGAAATCTGACAAGGACAACTTAAAACCGGATAAGAACAGGCCTTCGGCTGCCGGCAGGGACGCGAACAGTCTGCCCCTGACGGATGCAGGCAGTGAAAAGGTCCTGGCCGGATTCGAGGGGAAAAAGGCTTATGCATGCTGGTCCAGGAGCAATGAAACAAGAGAGAGAAGCTCTTCGGGAGGAATGTTCTCCGAACTTGCCGCAAAGGTGCTTTCCAACGGCGGTGTTGTGTTCGGTGCGGCATTCGACAGCGATTTTAATGTTATACACCGTTATATAGACAATATCGACAGCATAGACGACCTGAGAAGATCCAAATATGTTCAGAGCGACATCGGAGACACATTCAGGCAGGCCCGGGAGCTCCTTGACGGAGGGAGGGAGGTCCTTTTCTGCGGGACGCCCTGCCAGATCGCCGGTCTGAAGTCGTTTTTGAACAAGGAATACGGCAATCTTATTACCTGTGACCTGGCATGCTATGGAGTGCCGTCGCCAAAGGTCTGGAGAATGTTCCTTGACTTCCTTAAGAACAGGTACAAAAGCGATATCTGCTCTGTTTCCTTCCGCGATAAATCGGCAGGCTGGAAGGAAAGCAGCATGAACATCGGCTTTGCCAACGGGGACAGATATCTTGTCAGCAAGAAAAGGGAGCTCTATTTCATGGGCTTCAGCAAGAACATATTCAACAGAAGATCCTGTTTCGACTGCAGGTTCAGGCTCGGTAATTCAGCTGCTGACATTACGCTGGCCGACTTGTGGGGGATCGATAAAATGGGAGTAAAGGTGCAGAATGATGACAGAGGCGTATCTCTGGCGATCACTCATACCAGGACGGGTGAAAAAGCATTGGAAGACATAGCAGGCAGCATTTCGCTGGCCGAATGCGATATAAAGGAAGCGGTGAAATACAACCCCAGGCTTGTTGCCTCTGCCAGGGAGCCGGCAGGGAGAACCGCATTTTTTGATGACATGAGAAGGGGATATGACTTCGATATGCTCAGAAGGAAGTATATGGACAATTTCAGCCTGAAATACAGGATGAAGCAGCTGGCGAAAAAAATTCTGGGCAGGGGTTGAGACAACTACGATGAGAACCAAATTATCTGTTTACAATTCAATAAGCGCCATAGTACTGCAGTTTGTGAACCTGATCGTCAACCTGATATTGCCCAGAGTTATGATCACGGTATACGGTTCCAGCATCAACGGGCTGGTCACATCCATAAGGCAGTTCATTTCCTATTTCAACCTGGTTGAGGCAGGACTGGCCGGGGCGGCAGTATATGCACTTTACAAGCCGCTGGCAGACAGGAATACAGATGAGATAAACGGGGTATTGTCTGCATCAAACCGTTTTTACAATATTTCGGGATACATATTTTCAGCGCTGGTGCTTGTGACTGCCTTTATTTACCCGATGTTTACATCGGGCCAGGGCATAGATGCCTTCACCATAGCCGCCCTTGTTATCATAATTGGCGCTTCAGGAGCACTTGAGTATTTTGCGGTCGGAAGATACAAGGTGCTTTATACAGCTGATCAGAAAAGCTATGTTATCTCGCTTATAAATGCTGCCGCTGTTGCACTGAATGCGGTGATCATACTGGTACTTGCAAGCCTGGGGCTGAATATCGTTATCGTTCAGCTTGTAGCGCTTGTCAGTTTTTTTGCACGCTCGGCACTATACATAATCTATGGCAGAATGAAGTACAAGTACATAAATTTCAATGCGCCGCCGAAAAACGAGGCACTGGACAAGAGATGGGACGCACTGGTGCTGCAGATTCTCGGGGCAGCGACCACTGCGACTCCTGTTGTCATAACATCGCTTTTCATAAGCCTCAAGGAAGCAAGTGTGTTTGTTACATATAACATGGTATTCACCAGCGTGCTGGCGCTTCTGACGACCTTCGGCAACGGTCTGAGCGCCATGTTCGGAGATTTGCTCGTAAGGAATGAACTCACAACGCTTCAGAAGGCATACCATCAGTATGAGTACCTGTTTTATGGTCTTGTTGCATGGGGCTATTCGGTGGCGGCGATAATGATAATGCCGTTTATGAAGATCTATACCGCAGGCTTTACCGATGCGGAATACATCAGACCGACGATTGCTGCTTTATTTGTTGCGGTTGGGATAGTATCGAACATAAAAACACCCCAGGGCATGCTGGTCATTTCTGCCGGTTTGTATAAGGAAACAAAGGTCCAGTCTTTGATACAGGCCCTAATCATAGTGGTTTTATCCATAGTGCTGGCGCCGCAATTCGGTATAGCAGGAGTTCTGGTTGCCTCCATCCTGTCCAATCTCTACAGGGACATCGACCTGATATTCTATATTCCCAAAACCGTAACCAGGCTTAGTCCTGTTATAACGGTCAGACGTGTGTTCAGATTATTGCTGCTGTCTTTTATTACAGTGATTCCGTTTATCTTTTTTGTCGATATAAATACTGTGAACTATCTGCAATGGGCGTTGTACGCAGTGCTGGCAGGATTGTGGGCATTGCTTGTCATCGGCGGGGGAAATATATTGCTGGAGAGGGAAACTGCCGCCGGAATCCTTGACAGGATCAGGTGGATGATCAAAAGGAAGGCAGCCTGATGCTTCAGCCATATACAGGCCGGTGAAAAACGACAGCATTGCGGAGCAGGCAGAGGAGCGGATGTTATGAGAACAGGAATACTGACTTTCCATTATGCGCACCATTATGGAGCACAGCTGCAGGCATATGCGCTGATGCGGGCGATCAGCCTTCTTGGTGCTGATTGTGAGATAATAAATTATGTAAGGAAAGATAACATCGAAGCAAGCAGCCTTTTCAAAAAGCAGCTGACTCCGCGGTCCGTTCTTTCCAATCTTGATACCCTGATGCACTATGGCAAGTTCAGAAAGAGGCATGACAGGTTCAACAGCTTTGTGCAAAAGGAAATGAAGCTCTCTGAAAAGTTTTACGGATCATATGAGGAGCTGGTCAAGGATCCTCCTGTGTATGATGTCTATGTTTGCGGCAGTGATCAGATATGGAATCCGCTGATTTTCCGCGAAGGGACTTATGATCCTGCATTTTTTGCGGAGTTCGCTTCAGGCGGGAGACGTGTATCCTATGCCCCGAGCTTCGGAATAAGCACTATACCGGAGAACAGGAGAGAACAGCTTGCACAGATGCTGGCGAAGTTCACACACCTGTCCGTGAGGGAAAAACAGGGCGAAAAAATCATTCGTGAAATAACAGGCAGGGATGCCGTCACTGTGCTGGATCCCACATTGCTCCTGACGGGAGATCAGTGGAGCACTAAGGCAGTACCGCCTGATAGTCAGGAACCGTATATTCTGTGCTACTTTATTACGGATGCCGGGAAATACGGGCAATACGTCAAAGCCTTGTCAGATAAATACCGGCTGCCAGTAGTTTCGCTTTGCGGATCACGCCGGGTGGTGCCGCAGATGGCCCGCAAGGTGCTTGATGCCGGACCGGCCGAGTTCCTGGGGTTATTTAAGGGAGCATCTGTCGTCTGCACCGACTCGTTCCACGGGACTGTATTCTCTATCAATTTCAAAAAAGATTTTTACAGCTTTGATTCTTCGAATGACCCTGTGAAAGCAGTCAATTCAAGGCTGCATAATATACTGGACATGACAGGGCTGGAGGCACGCCTGTATGCGGTTGCCAACGGGATTGACGGCTTCCGCTCGCTCATAGGCAAAGACACGGGGACGATCGATTATGTACATGCGGAAGAGATACTGAACAGAAAACGGGAAGAGTCGTTCGAATACCTCAGGGAGGCGCTGGGGCTCCAGCCCCGCTAAGCGGGTATGGCGTCATCCCCGCAAAAAACTGTCAATATAAAATTATTCAGGTTGAAAATTTTCTTTGGATTGAAGTGCTATAATTAAGTAGGGCCTGTGAGTTTGCGGTACGAATTGATGTGACTGTGAGGGGATATTGAATGTCACTGCTGCCCTGGAAGCAAAAAAAGAATAAGAAATTCGATACCAGGACGCTGCGTAAGAATGACATATCGCTGCTTATTCTGGATGAGAGATGGAACAGGCTTTTCGCAAACGCTGAGAAGACTGCGTCTATCGAGCGCTGCGAACAGAAGCTCAGAGATCTTTTAAAAGAGCAGGCCAGGCTGATTGCAGAGCAGAAGGAAATCGCCGCGGCCAAGAAGCTTCATATGGACAGGATAATCAGACTCACGCCGGACGTCTACGAAAAGGGTGACGAGAAGGCAAAGGAAGAAATGATGATTTCCGAGCGTGAGATAAAAAATATAAATGCAAGAGCCAGGGAGATAGAAGATGAGCTCGACAGGATGCCGGACAGGATAAAGCAGGCCAATCTGGAGCTGCTGGAGGAGACGGTGAACATCGTTTATTTTAAAATACGCGCCGGCAGGAAAAGGGTCGAGGAGCTCGAAAAGCTCATTGAGGAGACGAGGGCGA
>Ga0134092_1002719_pt1 | contig 13021 bp, 12 predicted proteins | sample 3_6taG_FD_94454 | JGI IMG/M metagenome (GOLD analysis project Ga0134092, IMG submission 94454) | Switchgrass degrading microbial communities from high solid loading bioreactors in New Hampshire, USA - 3_6_20_6_A3 metaG | ecosystem: Engineered > Bioreactor > Semi-continuous > Anaerobic >...
ATGGACGGAAATTTAACCCGTGTAACCACAATATTGATCCGCTTAACTACAGTAAATCAAGTGTAACATCTGAAGTACGACTTTTTCAATGGAAACTATGTAGCAGGGAAGGCTCATGGGAATAAGAGTATCATGTTATTCGCTGTAAGCTCAGGATTGTTTGCAGTGTCCAGAATCAGTTCATTGTACTATTGATGTATAATAGAATTAGGAGGGCTTTTCCCTCCTAATTCTATTTATCACTGATCGATTAATTTTTGTAAGGACTTTAAGTGGTCATGATCCGTTTTGAGTATATGATGAACGATCTTCAGGCTTTCGGCATCCAAATCTCCCCGAATCGTCTTCTCAACTGCAGCAATCCCCTGATCTTCTCCGTCATAGAGTTTCTTGAGCATGTCTTTTTCATTTCTCAATAAGCTTTCCGTTTTTAGCTTGGTTCTAGACATTAAACCCGGCATTCCTGTGGATTCCTTTGGCTTGCCTCCCAGGGCAATGATTCGGTCCGTGATTTCCATGGCATGCCTTTTATGATCGTTCAGTATCCGGTTAATGGTCGATCTTGTTTCCTGGTCCTCAAATGCCGGCAGAACGCTTTCATAGCTTTCTATTGCCATGTGTTCACCCTGCAGAATCTCATTCAAAGTCTTAATATTTGGGTTGTCCATCTGATTCTCCTCCCTTTCTTCTATAGTGTTCCCAATATTGAACGGGGAATTGCAAAAATTTCAATAAATGATTCAAGGGGCTTTGAAAAAATCATTCCGCACAAATACATAAAATTTAATATGTGCCAGTTGACTTGTATAAATATATAGAGTATGATGAAGAGAGTAAACCCATTTGGAGTTGATCTATACAAAACCCGGTAATGTTTAGAAGTCTGTTCACGGAAAGTCGGACTTCTGTCGGGTGGAGAGGCGGCAGTATATCAAAGTCTATTTAAGTTTACCTCTGTTTATGGAATTAATCGCATGAAGTCTGAGAGTTCAAAGCAATTTGAATAATTATACATTTTGCTGTTTTGAACTCTTGACATAGACTTATAACTATTGTATCATTTTTTATAAAAATTGAAGGAGAGTGCTATATGAAAAGGATTAGTATTCTACTGGTCATTGTTCTGATGTTTGCTATTTTTGCCGGCTGTTCAAAGCCCGCTGCAACCAATGAAAATGAAATTCGTATCGGTATCAACTATGAGTTGTCCGGTGATGTTGCAACCTATGGACAAAGCTCAGTCGAAGGTATTGAGCTGGCCATTGAGCAAATCAACGCCGCAGGCGGAATTAACGGTAAACTGCTTGTGCCTGTCAAATACGACAGCAAGTCAGAACCTGCCGAAGCTACAAGCATTGCCACCAAGCTGATGACACAGGACGGCGTTGTGGCAGTATTGGGGCCGGCAACTTCAGGATCCTTTAAGGCAACGATCCCTGTAGCACAAAAGTATAAGATCCCTGTAGCATCCGGTTCAGCCACTGCCGACGATGTAACGGTGGATGCTTCCGGCGTTAAGGAATATGCTTTCCGCATCTGCTTTAACGATTCCTATCAAGGAACTGCAATGGCAAAATACGCTCTCAACAACCTTTCCAAGAAAAAAGCCGTTGTCATCATGGATTCCTCCAGTGATTACGGCAAGGGATTGGCCGAGAACTTTATAAAGACCTTTGAAGCCGGCGGGGGAACCATTGTAGCCCAGGAAGCCTATGTGGCAAAGGATACTGATTTCAATGCGATTTTGACCAAGATTAAAGGCAAGGATTTTGATGTGATATTTATTCCCGGTTACTATAATGAAGCTGGGCTTATCATCAAGCAAGCCCGTCAGCAGGGAATTGACGTTCCGATTCTCGGCGCTGACGGATTCGATTCACCCAAATTGCTTGAGCTGGCCGGAGCTGAGGCTCTAAATAATGTATATTTCTCCAATCACTATTCTTCGCTGGATAAGAGTCCTGTGGTTGTTGACTTTATAGAGAAATTCAAAGCAAAATATAACAAAGAACCGGACGCCTTTAATGCCCTTGGCTATGATCTGGCCATGTTTGTAGCGGACGGTATCAAGCGGGCTGAAAAACTTGACGGAGAATCGATTAAGAATGCTTTGGAAGCAACAACCAACTTTGAGGGTGTGACCGGATCCTTTAGCATAGATGAGAATCATAACCCCGTTAAAGCCGTTGTTGTTATTGAGCTGAAAGACGGTGTTCAATACGCCAGCGAGAGGGTAAGCGATTAAGGAACATCAATACAGTTTGTATATGAAAATAAACACATATAAGTGGGGATTGTCATGCCTCACTTATATGTGTTTATAGAAGCTATTTGCATTCTTTTATTTTTTGTTTTTTTGTTTTGATGATTGCTATTATAGATTGAAAGAAGGGAAAAATTTTGGAGCAGCTTTTTCAGCAGGTTATCAACGGCATATCGTTAGGCAGTATCTATGCACTGATTGCTTTGGGTTATACCATGGTGTACGGAATCATAAAGCTGATTAACTTTGCACACTGTGATATCTATATGCTGGGTGCATATATTGGATATTTTTGTATGACCAGATTGCAGTTCGGATTTATACCTTCTTTATTGATTGCTATGGTCCTTTGCACAGTGCTGGGTATTGCCATTGAGAAAATAGCCTATAAGCCATTGCGAAATGCGACCAGAATTGCGGCCCTCATCACCGCAATCGGTGTTTCATTGTTTTTGGAATACACGACGATGTTCATTGCCAGTCCCAATGTTCGTTCTTATCCTCCAATGGAAGGAATACTGGCAGAGAAATTTACGGTAGGCGGGATTGTCATTTCGATGCAGCAGATTCTCATTCTGCTCATCACGATTGTCTTGATGTTGGTCTTGCAGTTTATTGTAAGGAAAACAAAAATCGGAAAAGCAATGCGTGCCGTATCCCTCGATGGAGACGCTGCTCAGCTGATGGGAATTAATGTGGATTCCACCATTTCATTCACCTTCGCCATTGGTTCTGCCCTGGCCGGTGCCGCCGGTGTTTTGGTCGGAGTATATTACAACTCCATCAATCCACTGATGGGTGTTATGCCCGGGCTGAAGGCCTTTGTTGCTGCAGTTTTCGGAGGTATTGGGATTATCCCGGGAGCCATGCTGGGGGGATATGTGATAGGCCTTGTTGAGGTTTTGGTTTCAGGTTACGGCAATTCCATGTATAGGGATGCAGTTGTCTTTGCAATATTAATTCTTATACTTATCATAAAACCTGCCGGATTACTTGGTAAAAATACAAGAGAGAAGGTGTAATGGCAATGAAAATATTGGAGAGAAATTGGGTCAAGCAGCTGCTGTTGATTATTTTCACCTTCACGATTGTTCAAATATTGATTGGTCTCAATATCATCAATGATTATTTGCAGGTAACGCTGGCAACGATTTGCATCAATATCATATTGGCCGTAAGTTTAAATCTAATCACCGGATTTACAGGTCAGTTTTCTTTAGGCCATGCAGGCTTTATGTCCATCGGTGCTTATATGTGTGCCATTATCACCTTGAGAATGCCAACCTTGACCGGTTTTCTGCTCGGAGTCTTTTCCGGTGCAGCCTTGGCTGCCCTCGTTGGTTTTGTAGTAGGATTGCCGACCCTTCGTTTGCGAGGGGATTATCTTGCTATAGCCACTCTCGGGATGTCTGAGATTATTCGAATTATATTTCTGAATTTAAAAATCACCAATGGCGCAGCCGGTTTAAGCGGTATACCCCAGTTTGTCAACTGGTTCTGGCTGTACCTGTTTACAACAGGTACGGTGTTGATTATAGTACACTTTTTAAACTCCTCCCACGGCCGTGCTTGCATATCCATTAGGGAGGATGAAATTGCGGCAGAAGCCATGGGAATTAATACAACCAAATATAAGGTGATGGCTTTCACCATTGGAGCTTTTTGTGCCGGAATTGCAGGAGCCCTTTATTCATCCTATTTTTATTTTATAAAGCCGGATCTGTTTGGTTTTTTGAAATCCATTGATGTTTTGGTCATCGTAGTGCTTGGCGGAATGGGAAGCATCTCAGGCTCCATCTTGGCGGCTGTGCTTCTGGCGTTAATTTCTACATTCCTCCAGTCATTTCCGGAGATTCGCATGATTTTGTATTCTTTGGCGCTGGTTGCTATCATGATATTCCGTCCTCAGGGTTTGATGGGTTCCAGAGAAATTTCCCTTGCTATTTTTAATAAATGGAGCAGCCTCTTTGCGTCCAGGAAAGGAAGGGTTTAGCTTATGCCAATATTAAAAGTAAGCAAGTTAACCAAATCCTTTGGTGGGTTAACTGCCGTTTCCAACTTGAATATGACATTGGAGCAGGGAGAGCTGGTCGGCTTGATCGGACCGAACGGAGCAGGCAAGACGACAGTTTTTAACCTGCTGACCGGCGTTTACAAGCCCACCAGTGGTACAATCACCTTTTATAAGGACGGTATGGAGAAGGAGTTGCAAGGCCTAAAGCCCTATGCAATATGCAAAGCAGGCGTTGCCAGGACCTTTCAAAACATTAGGCTATTTAAGGATCTTACCGTTCTAGATAATGTCCGCATTGCCATGCACAAAAATGTCAAATATGGTTTATTTCCCAGCTTTCTCCATACTCCTTCTTACCAGCGGGAGGAGAAAAAACTCCTGGACCAAAGCATAGAACTGCTTAAAATCATGAAACTTGAGAATAAAAAGGATGAGTTGGCGAAAAATTTACCCTACGGAGAACAGCGTCACCTTGAAATTGCCCGCGCCCTTGCAACGAATCCCAGCCTGCTGCTTCTTGATGAACCGGCTGCAGGAATGAATCCTGCTGAAACGGCGCAACTGACGGAACTAATTGAGTGGATTCGAGAAAGATTTCATTTGACCATTTTGTTGATAGAGCATGATATGTCTCTTGTTATGAAGATTTGCGAACGGATTTATGTGCTGGATTATGGTACGCTGATTGCCAGCGGCACGCCGGATGAAATAAAATCGAATGAGCGGGTGATCAAGGCGTATTTGGGAGAGGATGTAAGCAATGCTTGAGATTAAAAACATCAACGTACACTTTGGGGTTATCCATGCTCTGAAAAACGTTTCGCTTACTGTGAATGACGGTGAGATTGTCACTTTGATTGGGGCAAATGGGGCAGGCAAGACCACAACCCTTCGGACGATATCAGGGTTAAAAAAACAGACGGATGGTTCCATTTTCTTAAATGGTGTGGATATATCGAATACCTCCGCACAGGATAGAGTAAAGATGGGAATTTCTCATGTTCCTGAAGGCCGCCGCGTTTTTCCTACCATGACAGTTCTGGAAAACCTTGAGCTGGGTGCATATCTCCGGCGTGACAAGGAAGGGATTGCGAAGGACCTGAGGATGGTTTATGAGCATTTTCCTATTCTTTCTGACAGGAGAAAGCAGGCAGCAGGAACGCTGTCGGGTGGAGAACAGCAAATGCTGGCGATCGGAAGGGCATTGATGAGCCGGCCTAAGATTCTTTTCCTTGATGAGCCTTCCATGGGGCTCGCTCCCTTGCTAGTTCAGGAAATTTTTAATATAATTAAAAATATAAACGAGGCAGGAACTACGATCCTGCTGGTAGAACAAAATGCAAGTATGGCATTGCAAATAGCCGACCGCGCCTATGTCATGGAGACAGGATCGGTAGTTCTCTCGGGAACCGGAGCTGAGCTAATGCAAAGTGAGGAAATTAAAAAAGCCTATTTAGGGGGGTAATAAGATGTTTGTTAAATACAAGATGACGACAAATCCGTTTACGATCTCTCCAGACAATACAGTTCCGGATGCTCATGAGATCATGACCCAAAATGGCATCAGGCGTTTGCCGGTGGTGAAAAACGGAAAATTGGTAGGTGTAGTTTCCAGGGAAGATATTGAGCGCTATTCTCCGTCCAAAGCCACATCTTTGAGCATGGGGGAAATCACTTATCTTCTTTCCAAGACGAAGATTAAACAAATCATGACGAAAAATCCTATTACCATATCTCCCGATGCCCTTCTTGAAGAAGCGGCTATATTGATGCGAGATAATAAGGTCGGTTTCTTACCTGTTATCGAAAATGACAAACTGGTAGGCATTATTACTGAAAGCGATATTTTTGATTCCTTTATAGAGCTTCTGGGATTTCGTGAATTTGGAACCCGGCTTACCATTGAAGCCGATGACGAGCCCGGTATGATGGCTAAGCTGACCAGCATATTCGGAATGTATGGAGCCAATATTACCCGGGTGGCTGTATATCGAGGTAATTCAGGGAAAAGCGATATCGTTGTAGGAATCAATTCGCTAAATACGGCTGATATTGAAAAGGCGATAGAGGAGCATGGATTCCGTATCCGTCATAAGCTGCAGAATAAATCCAATAAATCCATTTAAAGATCAAAAAACCCTTCCTTAACAGAAAAAGGAAGGGTTATTTAATAGGAAGGCTAAATTACTTTGCATAATTATCGAAATATCCCTGGATATAAACAATGGGTGTTCCTTTATCTCCACTGCCTGAAGTTAAGTCGCATAAGGAACCAATGAGGTCTGTGAGCCTTCTTGGAGTGGTACCCTGGGATTCCATGAAACCGACAAGATCATCCCTTTTGTTTTTAATATAATCGGAAATGGCCTTCTGAAGCTCCTCTCCTCTTAAATCGGCAAAATTGTTGTCTGCCAGATACTTGATCTTTACTTCATTTGGGGTACCTTCCAGGCCGGCAGTATAGGCAGGTGAAACCACAGGATCCGCAAGCTCCCATATTTTGCCTACCGGATCTTTAAAAGCTCCGTCTCCATAGATCATCACTTCTACCGTTCTACCCGTTTTTTCTTTGAGGACCGACTGGATCTCGTCAACGATGGGCTGGCAATTTCGCGGGAAAAGCTTTATGCTGTCTTCCGTTGCTTTATTAGAACCTAAAAGGCCGTATTTTTCATTGTATCCGCTGCCGTTTACCGGCTTCGATAATATATCGTCAAGTCCGAATACCTTTTCTGCGCCGCTGTCTTTTAGTATCTTTTTGGTTCTGTGCCTTGAATGAATATCACATGCAAGCACATATTTTGTATAGTTTAGAATTGTTTTTGGATTGTTGGAGAAAATCACTTCGCATTCGGTGCCACAGTCCTTCGCAATCGATTTATAATACTCAATATAATCAACACCTGTAAAGGTGTGTTTTTTGTATCCAAATAAATCGCGAAATTCTTTCTCGGTTAACACATCGGTCCAGGGATTGATACCTTTTTGATCCAAATCATCCATGTCTATGAGATGGTTGCCTACTTCATCAGACGGATAGCTGAGCATTAATATGATTTTCTTTGCACCCTTTGCAATACCCCGTAGGCATACGGCAAATCGATTTCGGCTTAGAATGGGAAATATAACCCCAATGGTTTCTCCTCCAAATTTTGATTTTATATCTTCTGCGATTGCGTCAATGCTTGCATAGTTTCCCTGTGCACGGGCTACAATCGATTCCGTAATGGCTACGATATCCCGGTCCCTGATCGGAAAGCCTTCTGCTGCGGATGCCTTGAGCACGCAATTTACAACCATATCTGTGATGCAATCGCCCTGTTTGACTATGGGCGCGCGAAGGCCTCTGACGACAGTTCCTACCATTCTTTCCATCTTGCATCTCTCCTTTGTTTCTAGGATGAACATCCTCTTGTATTATACACAGATTTTTGGTATAAATAAAATAAATACCTTTAATGATATTTATAAGGAGCAGTTATATGTTGACCAAGCTAGATCTCTATCGAATCTTTTGTGAAGTGGCAAGATGCCAAAGTTTTTCCAAAGCTGCAAAAAAGCTATATATGACCCAGCCGGCTGTGAGCCAGGCTATCATGAACCTGGAAGAGGATCTTGACATTCGCCTTTTTACAAGAACATCAAAGGGAGTAATGCTCACCAATGACGGACGGCTTCTGTTTGAATACATCAATTCCGCCATCAATTTGATTGAAGTCGGTGAAAAGAAGCTTATGGAGTCCAAGAACCTGATGGTCGGAGAGGTAAAAATCGGTGTCGGAGATACGGTTTCGAAGTACTTCCTATTGCCCTATCTGGAGGTTTTTCATGAACAATCTCCGAACATCAAGCTAAAAATTATCAATCGAACAACGATTGAGCTCTGTGCCTTGCTAAAATCAGGGGAGGTAGATCTTGCCATATGCAATCTTCCTGTTCGTGATTCTTCCCTTGAGACAAGGCCCTTTATGGATATCCATGATATCTTTGTATGCGGGGAAAAATATAAAGAGTTAACTTTCTCGTCGGTGGCTTTGAATCGAATTGTTGAATATCCCCTCATTTTTTTAGAGCAAAAATCCAATTCCAGACAGTATGTGGAAAAGTATCTGGCGGGAAAGGGGATTAAAATAGCCCCGGAAATTGAGCTGGGCTCCCATGACTTGCTGCTTGAATTTGCCAGATTCAACTTCGGCATCTCCTGCGTGATCCAGGAATTTTCCACAGCATATCTGGAGAAAGGTCTTGTGTATAAAATTGAGCTTATAGAGGAGATTCCCAAAAGGTCCATTGGCTTTTGTTTTCTAAAAAGCGTTTCTCTATCGCCTGCAGCAAAGAAAATAGTGGAAGTGATTGAGAGCAAATCCAATAGAATAAAGTTGACAGACCCTCTTATAGATACAATGGTGTAAAAACTCACAGATAGTGCAAAATTTCAGACTAAAAAGGGGCATACTATCTAGGAATATGAAATAAAGCAGCATAAATCGAGGAGGATAGATATGCCTGAAACTATTTTGGAGAAAAAAGAAGGCCGTGTGAGCTATCATGATTCAGTAGAGGAGATGCTTCAAAGGATTAAAGCCGATGGGCTTTCCAGTGTCTTTTCCAGGTGGGATTTACAGGAAAAGATTCGATGCAAATTTTGCCTGCAAGGCCTGAGCTGTCAGCTCTGTTCCCAGGGCCCATGCCGCATCAGTGAAAAAACCGGTGCAGACAAAGGAGTATGTGGTATCGGTGCAGATGCGATGGCCATGAGGAGCCTTCTTATGAGGAATATCATGGGAGCCGCTACCTATGCCCATCATGCCTTTGAAGCCTTTCGAACGCTGAAAGCGACGGCAGAAGGGAAGACTCCGTTTCAAATAACCGATATCGAAAAACTCAGGTTTATGAGCGAAAAGGTGGGAATCAATACCAATCAGGACATCAAGCAGATGGCAGTACAACTGGCCGAGCTATTGGACCGGGAAATGAATGTAAATCCGGATCAGGAAAGCATCATGGTTGAAGCCTTTGCCCCCAGGAAAAGGAAAGCTTTGTGGCGGGAGATAAATCTTTATCCTGCAGGCGTGCAGCATGAAGTACAAAACAGTATCGCAAGCTGCCTGACAAACGTGGACGGAGATTATTTATCTTTGGCCAAAAAAGCCCTTCGCCTGGGCCTGTCCACCATCTATACGGCTCAAATCGGCCTGGAGATGGTCCAGGATATCCTGTTTGGAACACCCATGCCCCATGAGGTCAATGTGGATTTGGGAATTATGGACCCTGATTATGTCAATATCGCCTTTAACGGGCACCAGCCCTGGATCGGTGTTGCCACGCTGCAAAAAGCGAGAAAGCCGGAATACCAGGAAAAAGCGAGAAAGGCCGGGGCAAAGGGGCTACGGATTGTAGGCTCAATTGAAACAGGGCAAGAACTGTTACAGCGCTTCGAAGTGGACGATGTTTTCATAGGTTTGATGGGCAACTGGCTGGCCATTGAACCTCTTCTGGCAACAGGCACAGTAGACGCTTTGGTGATGGAAGAGAACTGTTCTCCACCGGCTATGGATCAATATGCCGAGAAATATCAGGTTTCCTTAATCAGTGTCAGCACGATCATCGGTGTGCCGGGTACAAAGTACAATATGCCCTATTATCCGGCAAAAGCCGATGAAATGGCAGAGAAGTGCATTGAGGTTGCCATAGAGAATTTTAAGAAAAGGCATAACAGAGTAAAACCGATGGTGCCGAAGTATAAACAAAAAGCCATTGCAGGGTTTTCTACAGAAGCAGTACTCAAAGCCATTGGCAATGATTTGAATGTCCTGGTTGATGTAATTGCCAAAGGCCGGATAAAAGGAATCGTTGCTTTAGCCAACTGTGCCACTTTGCGAAACGGGCCCCAAGATTGGAATACCGTTCACATAGCAAAGGAGCTTATTAAGAAGGATATACTGGTGGTTGCCGGCGGCTGCGGCAATCATGGCCTGGAGGTAGCCGGCCTGTGCAATCTCGATGCCGTTGAACTGGCAGGGGACGGGCTGAAAGGGGTCTGCAGGGCTTTGGGAATTCCACCGGTATTAAGCTTCGGGACCTGTACGGATACCGGCAGAATATCGATGCTGGTCACCGCTTTGGCCGATCATATGAATCTGGATATATCCGACCTTCCTATCGCCGTTACCGCTCCGGAATGGATGGAGCAAAAGGCCACCATCGACGGGATTTTTGCAGTGGCCTATGGAGCCTATACCCATCTCTCGCCGACGCCCTTTATTACAGGTGCTCCGAAGCTTGTAAAGCTGCTTACGGAAGAGGTGGAAGGTTTAACGGGCGGGAAAGTGGCACTGGGGGATGATCCGGTGCAGGCTGCAAAGGATATAGAAGCCCATATCATCAAGAAAAGACAGAAAATGGGACTTCAATAATAGAAGAACACCCACATCAGCAAGCTGATGTGGGTGTTCTTTTAGAATATATGCTGAAATAGAGAGGGAAACTGCCTAATAATGCCAATGGCCAATGTGTCTGCCATCATCAAAGCCTGATCTTCGATTTCGTCATATATATCAATATTCCCTTTGTAATCCTTTTGAAGCAATGTTACTGCTTCGGCTTTTACTAATCGCAAATGCTCATGCATCATGGTTCGCCAATTCTCTTCGCTCCAATAGGGGTTTATCCTGCCAAGAAAAGCTGCAATAGCATCTGCATTCGCATACCATCTTTTTTCTGCATCGGCTGCTTTTTCATTATTTCCGGCCTTTGCGGCTTTTACCAGTTCTGCGGCTATAACCAGATGCTCTTTTAACAATTCACCGAATTTAGATGCATTGAGGCTCCCATAGAAAGGCTTTAGAGCATTGGCAAAATCATCAGGATTTCGAAGGAGTCTTTGAATAACAAGATCCTCATTGGGTAAGCTGAAGACTATACTGTTAATTGCCGATCTTGTCCATACGCTGTGCTGTTCCCACAATTTACGCATTTCATTCATTATTTCCAGTCCTGCTGGGCTGATGCAGTACGGCTTATTTCCATATGATTTTGAACCGGGTTGTATAAGAATGGTTCTACCTGCTTGAAGTAAGTTTACATTGATTTGTGGATTAAGCTCCTGAATTCTTTGAACTGTGGTATGAAACCTTTGAGCCAGCTGCCAAACGGAATCGCCGGGCTGGATGGTGTAATAGAGAATTTGCGAGTGATACATAATACTTTCCACCTTTTCTTATTATTATACAGTATATGAAGGAAACAGAAATCCGGTGAGGTAATTCACATTAGAATTGCTTTCTTTCAGTTGGGCTATCATCCGAATCTATATAAATTCAGCATTCACCGTTTGTATTTCCATCATTGGAATTATTGCTTTACTTTATATTCTAAGCTCTATATACTTGAATAGTAGAGATACAATGAAAAAGATCTGATGTGATTTACAGTATGGATTCCCATATTGAGAAGGGGTGTATAGAAATGTTATCCGAGAAACTAAAGGAACGCAAAATTCCTGATGTATTGACCTTTAGCAGCGGCGACCCGGTCAAGGGCAGAGCAGAGTGGGGCAAGAGAAGGTCTGAAATTTTAGAGCTGCTTAGCCGGGAAGTCTACGGTTTTTCTCCGGCTCCGCCTGAAAAGGTAACTTGTTCCTTGCTTTGGCGCAATCAAAATGCCTTTGCCGGAAAGGCTGTCTATTCAATGATTCAAATAAAGTTTAATACGCCGAAAGGAGAGTTTTCCTTTCCGGTGAACTTAATCGTACCAAAGAGCTTACAGCCGGTTCCGCTTTTCCTGCATATCGCCTTTCGTCCTGATATACCAGACAGTTATTATCCTGTCGAAGAAATTATTGACGGGGGCTTTGCCACTGCTTCATTTTGTTATAACGATATAACAATGGATGCCGATGACGGCTTTACATCCGGAATTGCAGCCATGTATACCGGGACTGAACGCAAACCCGACGAATGGGGAAAAATATCCATGTGGGCATGGGCTGCACAGAGGGTCATGGATTGCCTGCAAACCCTTGATGAAATCGACAAAAAACGGATCGCTGTGGTTGGGCATTCGAGGCTTGGGAAAACCGCACTGTGGTGTGCGGCTCAAGATGAGCGGTTTTTTATGGGAATATCCAATGAATCGGGATGCTCCGGAGCTGCGATAACCCGGGGGAAAAGGGGAGAGCGCGTCAAAGAGATCACGGACCAATTCCCTTATTGGTTCTGCGAAAATTATAAAAAATACGCAGGCAATGAAGAGAATATGCCTTTTGACCAGCATTTCCTTTTGGCTGCCGTTGCACCCAGGTATGTATATGTATCAAGCGCAGAAGAAGATGAATGGGCAGATCCCGAGTCCGAGTTTTTAAGCTGCTTTGCCGTAAAGGATGTATATCAATTATTCGGTTTAAGGGGACTTGTCACTCCTGATAAAATGCCAAAGCCCGGTACGGTACTGCATGAAGGGAAGGTTGGCTATCATCTAAGAAGGGGCACTCACTTTTTCAGCCGCTATGATTGGCAGCGATTCATGGAATTTGTAAAGGCCCATATATAAGCAAATAAGCGAAAAGGGATATGATACTATAACAATGGAATATGTTTTTTCTTCATAACAAACATTGTATAATGCTTAATTAGTTTCCATTGAAAAAGTCGTACTTCAGATGTTACACTTGATTTACTGTAGTTAAGCGGATCAATATTGTGGTTACACGGGTTAAATTTCCGTCCATATTATGATTTTTCATC
>Ga0134092_1002720_pt1 | contig 13017 bp, 14 predicted proteins | sample 3_6taG_FD_94454 | JGI IMG/M metagenome (GOLD analysis project Ga0134092, IMG submission 94454) | Switchgrass degrading microbial communities from high solid loading bioreactors in New Hampshire, USA - 3_6_20_6_A3 metaG | ecosystem: Engineered > Bioreactor > Semi-continuous > Anaerobic >...
TATTTCTCTTATCCATTCTCTCTATGGCATGTTTTGAGAATGATATGCTTTGGTTCTTTTTATATATTTTCTCTAGAACTTGTCCAAAGTCCTTACCTTTTTGTTGAACTCTATTCGGCTGTGAAGTGCCAATCAGTCTACTTTCTAAACGCCTGATATTTATCTCATTCATCATATCATCTCCACAAGTTAACACATACTGAGAATTTGTCCTATTCTAATATACAGAAATATAGGATTCAATAGCTTTTTTCATATTTGCTAATTCCTCTATAGCTTCTATATTAGATTCCTCTTCATCAGATGGATTTGTTATTAAACTATCTAGTTTTTCTAACAAATCTTCTGCAATTGAGATAATATTATCATTAATCACTGACATTCCCAGACTTAAATTATCTATGGAATCTAATAACTCTAACCCTAATGTTTTTATGTTTTCATTTAAATTCTGCATCTGTTCTAATGAACTGAACTGAGCTAATTGTGCAATATACTCGGTATCATTCATGGGATTTAATGGGTCCTGATATTGTAATTGAGTTACCAGTAGTTTCAAAAAAGCGTCCTTATCAAGTGGACTTGATTCCTTTTTGGTTGAATTATTTGTATTATCAAACCAATGAACGTTAGATGAATTATCAACACCATTTACTGTCATCTTATCACCCCCTAGGCAAATAGATTAAGTTGCCCTTCATGATAGCTTGTTGTACTACTTCTCATTAAATTGTCATCATAAAGCTGTGTTCCTTCCACAAATTCATCTCTAATTTTCAACTTCTTATTGGTTCTCGGATTGTAGTTAAACCTGCCTCTTTCCTGGTTTTCAAAATCCTGATTGGTTCCTACAAAGACTTCAAAGGTCTTTATATCTAACCCATTATCCTTAATCTGTTCTTTTAACTGGATGAGATTTGATTCGATTATCTCTTTAGTCCTAATATTATCAACCACTAACTTGGCAGTCATTATCCCATCCTTTAACTCCATCTTCAATAGAAGCTTCCCTAAAATATCTGGTTTTAGTTTCACTTCTACTTCCTGCTTATTCTCTTGTAAATTTAGCTTCATCTTATCTACAATCTGTTGTAGTACATCTTCTTTTGAAACCTGATTGTCTGCATTAAAATCTGGTAATTCTTGTGGTATATATTCATTGTTTACATTCATATCAGCAGATTGGAAACTGAATGTGAAATCCAAATTATTAGGATCTTCATCTGTTTCCGTCAAATGGCTAGTAATTGGCTCATCTGAGATATCTAATTTCTTCTCAGATGCTATATCATGTCTTTCAGCATTATGGTCTTTATTTAGAACAATCTCCTCTGAGTCCAATTGGTCTATTGAATTCCTTTCGCTGATATCTTGATTTTCTGCTGGTATTTGTTGCAAATCTAATAGATTCGTATATTCTCTATTGATATCACCAGATATACTTTCTTTTACATTATCAAATAGATTGTCCAAATGAGCAATGAGTTCCTCTAGTTTTGGATCCAATACTTTCTCTCCTACAATGTCAATTTCACCAATCTTGTCCATAATAAAGTTTGCTAATTCTTCAATAGTTCCTAATCCAGTTTCTTTCAATAGGTTCATTTGTTCATGTAAGGAAAAATTAGACAATGTTTCAAATAGCTCATTTAATTCTAGCTTTAGAGGTTCAAAGTCCATTTGAGTAAATTCTTTTGTTTCAGTTTTCAACAGTGAAATCAACTGGTTTATATGGTTTAATATTTCTAGCACTTTATTTGTTTTATCCAATGTTTCATCCATATTTTCATCTTCATCATGGACTTTCTTCTTTGAAACTTGGCTGGAACTATTTGTAGTATTGTCTTCATTCACTGCTCTTTTTTTATCTAGAATGCTTTTTTGTCTTTCAAGTATGGTAGTGAAATCATTGCTATCATTAGTTTTAGTAGCCTTATTTGAATTTGCTATATTGGCATTAGCTGCTATATTCATAACTGCATCAGCATTGTTGGGTACTGCAACTCCAAACACTTTTCCACCTCCTTTTATATTTCTGTTTATGGTTTAGCTAACATTTGTGTTAGCTTATAAGCGTTTTCTGTAGACATGTAACTGATTACCTTTGAAAGAGTTTTGTCTTTCAATTTTGATAATACATCAATGATAATATCCGCATCTGTAACTTCAAATGCAGGTTCCGAATCCAACTCAAGGGCAGTAACTGTTGCGTTATTGTTGATCATCTTCTCTGTTATAAGAGCTATTTTTTCAGGACTCATCTGTTCATAGACCTGAACTAATTCATTAATCTTGCTATTATATTCCTTAGTAAATTCTATTGCTCTACTGACCTTATCTGAAGAGGATTCAGCGTTGTTTAAATTTTGTTCTCTTCTTATAGCTGCAAGAACATCTTTAACAAAATCATCATCACTAATCTGTGACAATATCTCTGCTGCCTTTAAAATTGGCAGATTTGAATATATAACGCCTAATTCCTCCATAGAGTGTTGCTCGGTATTTCCAATTTCCTTAATAACCGATTCCAATGGTTTTGTTTCATATAGTTTCGCCAAATCTTTAAGCTCCAATTTTTTGTTGCTTACAGCTAATATTTGGCTTTCTATGGAAGAACGTTTGCTGTCATCTAATAGATTCAAAACTCTAATTTTAGATTCTTCATCTAGATAGTATATTGCATTTGCCAATACTTCTTCATCCATGTAGTTGAATATATCAGCTAGTTCTTTCCTAGACTTGTCTTCAGAATTTAAAATGTTTTTTATCTCTTTAATGGTAATTAAAAGGTCCTGATTCTCAAGCTTATATAATTCTGAATTCAATCGATTTTGTTGTTGATGGGTTATTTCATTGTGTAAGTAGGCTAGTAAATCTCCTTTACTTTCTAAATTTCTAACTAATTTAATTATCTCACTAGTCTTTGCAGAGGACTTTTTATTCATCAATTTGATTAAATTGCTATATAACTCTTCGTCATCTCTTTTTATTAGGTATAATCTATCAGCTGCATCCTCTATACCCATGGATAGATAATATTCCGCTATATCATCCATCTTCTCGTTGATTTCCTTCTTTGTTAATGAAGAAGATTTGACTTCTTTATGTGATACCCATGGCAATTTTGCCATTAAATTCTTTATCTTGCTATTAAAAGCAGGAAACTTAAAATAGGCAAAAGTAATTCCTGCTAATATTACACAAACTGAAACAGCTATGATAATTATTGTTACCTTTTTTGATTTTTTACTTTTTACGTTTGAAGTGCTTTCCATTTCCTCTCCCCCTATTGCTGGGTAGTTGTTCTGTAGCTAACTATAGTATCATTTAATTTTTCTTCTTCTTTCATTAAATCATAAGTGAAATTTTCATATTCTCTTTCTTTTAATTTCTCAAACATCTTTTTTTCCTTTACTGCATTGATCATTTCGTTTTTAGCTCTTTCCAATTCAATTTTGGTTTCGTCAACCTTTTTTTCTTGTTGTTTAATCTTAAGATTTAAATTATTTATATATGTATTATACATGGCTAAATAACCAGCTTTAATTTCATCAGCACTGCTTTTTTCATTTAATATCATTTTTTTATATTCATTAAAGTCATTGAGAATAGCTTCTTCTTTATTTAGCTTTTGCTGAACTAATCCAAATTTGTTCTTTTTATAGTCCTCAACTGTCTGTTTATAATTTAATACTCTTTCCAATTTGAAATTAAACTTTACCATTTTCCTCCTCCCACACTAGCTGTTAAGTTTATTAGCAATATTCATCATAAACTCAATAGTTTCATTTAATGGATATGATTCAAGAACCCTCTGCTTAAGGAATCTGTCTATATCCTCCTTAACATCTATAGCCTTATCAATTTCTCTATTGGAACCCTTCTTATAGGCTCCAATATTAATTAAATCCTCAGATTCCCTGTATACAGCCATGGTGTTCTTTATGGTATTAGCTATGTTCAAATGTTCATCATCTACAATGCTTGGCATTACCCTGCTTACGCTGGCTAAAACATCTATAGCTGGATAGTGATTTTGGTTAGCTAATTTTCTGGATAAGACAATATGTCCATCAAGTATTCCTCTTACAGTATCAGTAATTGGCTCGTTTAAATCGTCTCCGTCTACCAACACAGTATATAGTCCTGTAATAGACCCTTTAGAAGATGTTCCAGCTCTCTCCAGCAATTTTGGCAATACGCTGAATACAGAAGGAGTAAAACCTCTTGTTACAGGGGGCTCACCAATAGCTAGTCCAATTTCTCTTTGAGCCATAGCAAACCTTGTAACAGAATCCATTAACAACATTACATCTTTACCTAAATCTCTGAAATATTCAGCTATTGCAGTTGCGACCATTGCTCCTTTAACCCTGATTAAAGCAGGCTGGTCGGAAGTCGCCACAACTACAATAGACCTCTTTAGTCCTTCTTCTCTCAAATCCTTTTCTATAAACTCTCTAACTTCTCTTCCTCTTTCTCCAATCAACCCAATAACGTTTATATCGGCAGAACTATTTCTAGCAATCATACCCATGAGAGTACTTTTACCTACTCCACTTCCTGCAAATATACCCATTCTTTGGCCTTTGCCAAAAGTGAGTAAACCATCAATGGCTTTGACACCTAAAGTCAAAGGTTCTTTAATGACCTGTCTTTCCAGTGGATTTGGAGGAGTGTTTGAAACATCATAAGTTTTTTTACTAGGAATTGGTCCTTTGCCATCTATTGGATTACCTAAACCATCTAAAATCCTTCCTTTTAATTCCTCTCCTACATGGACTTTCAAAGTTTTTCCACTAGCAATTACCTTACTTCCTGAGGCAATCCCCTCCATATGTCCTAAGGGCATTAGTAGTATGTTATCATCTTTAAAGCCAACCACTTCTGCTAATACTGGTTTAGCTTTGTTATGAGGGTATATGTAGCATAATTCTCCAATAGATGCCATGGGTCCATTGGATTCTATTGTTAATCCAGTTACTTTTGTAATATTTCCAATGAATTTTATAAATCTCTTTTCTCTAATTTGTTCTATATATTTTTGAATATTCACTTTCTCTTCCATATTTCATCACTCATTGTTTAAAATAGATACAATTAATTCTTTAATTTCTTTTAATTGATTATTGATGCTGACATCCACATCTCCCTTGGATGTTTCAAGGATACAGTCCCCTTTAACCATATCATTGTCAACTCTTATTTCTATATCATCTATAAGAGTTGCCTTTGCCAATATATGTTTTTTGTTTTCTTCAATAACTTCATAATCATCTTTGGAAACTATAATAGTTAACTTGTCTTTAATCTCTAAATCCTTTATTCCATTTAATACTAATGAAAGGATTAAATCTCTATCTTCTTCAACTCTCTTATACAACACCTTTTCATAAATTGTTATTATTAGATTTACAATATCCTCTTCTGCTTCCTTTAATAGAGAATTTCTCCTGTTGATATATTCATTTTTTATTTTTAATGCTTCATCTATTAATTTCTGTGCTTCATTTTCTCCTTTTTGAAAACCATCCTCATACCCTTTGTTAAAGCCCTCTTCCTTTCCAGCTTTGTATCCTTCTTCATACCCAGATTGTTTATTTTCATCATATATGGATTTGGCTTTCTCATAAGCTGAATTCAGATGTTCTTCATATTCCTTATAGGCAGAGTTGATAATCTCCTCTGCCTTTAATTTAGCTTTTGATATGATTTCCTCATATTTCCTCTTGGTTTCCTCTACGAGCTGTTTATTTATAATTTCTGATTTTTCTTCTTTTTCTTCGTATATTACATTGCCTTCAATAACTCTAAAGGATTTAATAATATTAGACAACTATCTCAGCTCCTCCTCTAGGAGTTATAATTTCTCCATCTTCCTCTAGCCTTCTAATAACATTTACAATATTCTGCTGTGCTTCCTCTATATCTCTTACACGAACTGGACCCATAAAATCGATATCCTCTTTTATCATCTCTACAAGTCTCTTACTCATGTTAGCAAATATAACCTCTTTAACCTCTTCGCTAGCACCTTTCAATGCAATAGCCCATTGAGAATTATCAATTTCTCTAATGATTCGTTGGATACTCCTGTTATCCAATGTAACAATATCCTCGAATACAAACATCCTCTTTCTGATTTCTTCACTTAATTCTGGATTTGTTCTATCCAATTCATCCATTATATGCTTTTCTGTTCCTCTATCTACTGAGTTAAGTATTTCAACAACATTCTGTACCCCACCAGTAGTTGTGAAATCTTCTGATAGTAATCCAGAAAACTTAGTTTCCAATATTTGTTCAACTTCTCTTACTATATCTGGTGAAGTCCTGTCCATCATAGCTATACGTCGAGTAACTTCAGTCTGCTTCTCTGGTGTTAAATTTGCTAGAATTTGTGCAGATTGATTTGGCTTTAAATAGGATAAAATCAAAGCAATTGTCTGAGGATGTTCATCCTGTATATAATTGAGCAACTGATTTGCATCGGCTCTTCTAATGAATTCAAATGGCCTTACATGTAAAGATGATGTTAGTCTGTTTATTATATCTATAGCTCTTTCTTCACCTAAAGCTCTTTCAAGCACTTCCTTTGCATAATTTATTCCACCTTCAGATATATACTCCTGAGCAAGAGCCAGTTGATAAAAATCTTCCAATATTTTATCCTTTTCCTCTGAAGATACCATTCGCATATTTGCTATTTGCAAAGTTAATTCTTCAATTTCATCTTCATTTAGATGTTTAAATACCTTTGCAGATTTTTCAGGTCCTAAAGCAATCAAAAATATTGCTGCTTTTTCTTTCCCCTTAAATTGTTTTGTCATATTAATCCGCTCCTATTCGTTTAACCATGATCTTAATAATTGTGCAACTGCTTCTGGATTCTTGTCTACAAATTTATCAATTTTCTCTTTTATTTCTGATTTGCCTGGTTCAAATTCTAAATCTTCTACTTCTGCACGAATAGTGTCTTCATCTTCTTGATACTGTAACTGGTTAAGATAATCTAATTTCTTGTTCTTCCTTCTTCTGTAGATAATAAATCCTCCAACTGATAATACACCAATTATAGCTGCTAACCATACTGGCCAGTTGATCTCACTTAACCTCTCTAATAGAGAATCTGCCGTAGTAGTGTCAATATCTGGGGAACCAAAGTTTGCTGCCATTACTTCCACCTGCCTAGTATTTAACCCAGTAGCAGCATAAATCAAATTTTCAATATCTCTTTCCGTATCTTGAGTTAAACTTCCATTAACTAGTACGTTACTATTTATGAGTACAGCTACAGTTATATCTTCTACTTGACCTGGAGCTTTTAATATTTCCTGGTTTATCTGATTTAACTCATAATTGATAACACTGCTGCTCTTGTTGTACGTTTCTTGGTTTTCATCAAGCATTACATCGTCAGGAATATTTTCATTCTCGCCAGGGGTGCCTTGAGCATTACCTCCAGCTACATGTTCTTCAACTTCTTCTATACTTCTGATTAACCCTTCCTCTCTTCCTTCTACAGGAGGAGAAAATTCCACTGAAGTAGTCTTCTGACTATCAAAATTGATAGCTACACTAGATCTTACATCAACATTTCCTTGACCAAATACATTCTCTAAAAATCTTTTTAAGCTGTTATTTATCTTGTTTTCTAAATTATTTTTGATCACAAATTGATCAGTAAGTAATAATTCCGAATCACTTTGGTCGCCAGTTAGCAGATTTCCATCATTGTCAACTATTTCAACCTTTTCAGGATCCATATTTATTGATGATGCTACTAAATACTGTATAGCTTTTATTGCTTGCGAATCCAATGATTTATTAGAGCTTTTCTCTATAAAGACTGATGCTGTAGTTTCATTTTTATCATTCTCTAAAACGAAACCGGAATCATCATCAAAGTTTATGTACACAGTTGCATTTTCCACTCCGTCAATTTGAGAGATTGTTGAAGCTAATTCGCTTTGTAAAGCAAACTTCATCCTTTCCTTTTTGTCATAATCGGTCATGCTCCAATTACTCTCTTTAAAAGCATCAATAAAACTATATCCATTTTTAGGTAGTCCTTCAGAAGCCAGTTGTATTTTGACCTTATCCTTTAGTTCAGAAGGCACTAATATTGTAGTAGTATTATCCTTTGGGGTCTTCCATTTAACACCCATATTGTCCAATTCTTCAGTTATCTTTCCCATATCTTCTAAAGATAAATCACTATATAATATTTCGTAATCAGTTCTTGTAAATAAGAAAGTCAAAATGAGTATTGATAGAACAGAAGCAATTCCAATTATAATAATTTTTTTCTTCTTACCCTTCTCTATATTCTGCCAATATTCATTTAATTGATTCCTAAATTGCTGTATTGATTCCCCCACTTCTACACCTCATTTCTTACAACTTTTATCTAAACTTGCATTCTCATTATTTCCTGATAGGCTTCTACTAATTTGTTTCTTATAGAAAGGGTTAATTGTAATGAAATATTAGCCTTTTCAGCAGCTATTGTAATATCGTGTAAATTGTCAATATCCCCAGTAGCTAATAATTCCTTGTATTCATCACTTTGAATCTGTAGTTTATTGACCTGATCTAATGCGTTTTTTAATATACTGCTAAACTGATTGTCTTTTTCATTGTTTACAGCTTTACTATCTTTATCCGTTTGAATAAAAGGATTTTCTAAATTAACAGTTCTTATGAACATCTAACTACCTCCTACCTATTTCTAGAGCATTCATCATCATAGTTTTTGTTGTATTAATTGCAGTAATATTTGCTTCATATGCCCTTTGAGCATCAATTAAATCCACCATTTCTCTTATCACATCCACATTTGGCATGAGTACATATCCATTTTCATCTGCATCTGGATGACCTGGTTCATATTTCAATTTAAAAGGAGCATCATCTTCTATTATTCGACTAACTTTAACACCGGATCCATTAAACTTATTTGTAAACTTGTCCAAATAGGAATCAAAAGTCGATTTTTTGCTTTCCTCAAAAACGGTCAATTGTCTCCTATAGGGCAATCCTCCAGTACTTCTTGTAGTATTAGCGTTTGCAATATTTTTGCTTATTACATCGATTCTAGTTTTCTCGGCTGTTAATGCAGAAGCATTTATATTAATTGAATCAAACAAGCCCAAAACTACCTACTCCCTTCATTTATCACATTTTTAATCTTATTGAATTCACTAGATATTTGATTTATTACCGCATTATACATAATGGCATTCTTGGCTAAATTAGCTGCTTCCACATCAATATCAACATTGTTCCCATCAAACCTATAAGCATAACTCCTATCTATTTGGATATTAGGACTAACTTCGTCAATATTCTTAACAGACCCTATATGTTTTTCATGGGTTGTTTTTAGTTTTAAGCCTTCATCATTTAATGCAGCCCTTAGACTGTCTTCAAACTTGACCTCTAGCCTCTTATAATTAGGAGTATCAGCGTTTGATATGTTTTGGCTAATAGCTTTATTTCTAAGCCATAAACCTTCCAGTGACTTGCTGAGGATGTTTACATTATTCATCATATCCCGCATAATCCGCATCTCCTTTCACCTTTATATGTTATATTAATATATATTTTCCTAAAATTCAATATATTTCAATATAGTTATGTATATAACAATATTTATTTTTCGAATTCTGTAAATTCGTTGAAATTACGACTAATTACTTAACTCACTTCTAATAATACAACATTTTTCGCAATTATCCTAGTATATTTCGGTTGATTTTGTTCAATATTACTATAGACCTAAAAAAGAAGGTAGTGGATTTCCCACTACCTTCTCATATAGTATCCAGAATTATCCAATTTTAGAATTCTCTTATTTTTTCTAGCTCATCTAGTAATTTATCATTCAATATCTTAATGTGTGTCCCTTTCATTCCTAAGGATCTGGACTCAATAACTCCAGCTGATTCTAATTTTCTCAAAGCGTTTACTATAACTGATCTGGTTATTCCTACTCTATCGGCAATTTTACTTGCTACTATTAATCCTTCATCTCCATCTAGCTCTTTAAAAATATGTTCCATGGCTTCAAGTTCTGAAAAGGAAAGTGTTCCAATAGCCATTTGAACAACAGCTTTTTTCCTAGATTCTTCTTCCATCTCTTCAGTTTTGGATCTTAATATTTCCATTCCAACTACTGTTGCACTGTATTCAGCTAGAACCAAATCATCATCTGTAAACATTCTTCCATATCTTGCAATAACAAGAGTTCCCAACCTTTCTCCTGCACTGTTTATAGGAATGATTGTAGCAATTTTGTCCGGATGTGGACAATCTGTGTCAGGATCGAATACACATTCAGTAATTTCTTTGAAATTCTCCTTAGTTTCTGTGACTTTAAGCAGTTGTTCATTATATTCTTTAGGAAATCTCTTTTCTTTAACTATTTCAGACTGTATTTTATCACAATCTGTACCATCAGATAATGCGAAACCTAACACTCTTCCTTTTTTACTAGCAATATATACATTAGCATCTAAAATATCACTAAGTATTTTACTAAGCTCATGAAAAGATAATGGTTTAGAACCTGAACCTTGTAATGTCTTATTTAATCTTCTGGTTTTTTGTAATAATGTTTCTGCCATTTGTATCCTCCTTTATAAAATATATTTAGTTATGTCTTTTTGCTGAACATATGACATCATTCTTTCTTTTACATATTCACCATTTATAACAATTTGGTTGGTATCTAAGTCTGGTACTTCATATGATACATCCTCAAGTAACTTCTCCATTACAGTATTAAGTCTTCTTGCACCTATGTTCTCTGATTGCTCATTAATTAAGTAAGCTGCTGTTGCTATCATCTCTATTGCCTCATCGGTAAACTGTAAATCAACTCCTTCAGTTTTCATCAAATGTTGATATTGTTTAATCAAAGCATTTTTTGGTTTTGTTAGTATCTTAGCAAAATCTTCTTTGGTCAAGCTGTCTAGCTCTACCCTTATGGGAAATCTTCCTTGTAATTCTGGTATTAAATCTTCTACTTTAGAAACATGGAAAGCACCTGCTGCAATAAACAAAATATAATCTGTTTTTACAGGTCCATATTTTGTCATGACAGTTGTACCTTCAACTATTGGCAAAATATCTCTTTGCACTCCTTCTCTAGATACATCTGGACCTGAAGTGTAGTTTTTCCCAGCAATCTTGTCTATTTCGTCAATGAATATGATGCCATCTTCTTCAGCTTTTTTTATACCTAATTCAATTACTTCATCCATGTCTATTAACTTTTCTGATTCTTGATTGCTGATAATCTTTCTTGCTTCTTTAATGGTAACCTTTTTTTTCTTATATTTCTTTGGCAACATATCTCCAAAGAAATCACCTAAATTGATATTGAATTCTTCTATACCTAGTCCACCAAATAATCCTATAGTAGAATTATGATTGTCTTCTACTTCAATTTCAATTACTTGGTCATCTAATTCACCTTTTTTGAGCTTTTCCATTAATTCTTTTCGCCTATTTGCTAAAGATTCCTTTTCTATATCATCTATTTCATTATTTTCCTTTTCATTAGCAAATAATAACTCGAATGGATTACTAGCTTTTTTCTTAGAAGAAGGCAATAGAATTTTCACTATTTTTTCATCTGCTAGTACCTTACTCTTTTCATATACTTCATTTATCTTTTTTGTCTTTACCATCCTTATGGATTCCTCAACCAAATCTCTAACCATGGAATCCACATCCCTGCCGACATATCCCACTTCTGTAAACTTTGTTGCTTCTACTTTCACAAAGGGTATGTCAGCTAGCATAGCTAGTCTTCTAGCAATTTCAGTTTTTCCAACCCCCGTAGGACCAATCATTAATATATTTCTTGGTTTAATCTCACTTCTAATCTCTTCTGGCAGCAGCCTTCTTCTATATCTATTTCTCAAGGAGATTGCAACTGCTTTTTTAGCTTTATCTTGACCAATTATATATTTATCCAACTCTTCCACTATCTGCTTTGGTGTCATTTCTGCCATACGATCACACTCCTTAGATGACCTCGCAGGTTACATTGCTGTTTGTATAAACGCAAATAGACGAAGCAATTAAAATAGACTCTTTTGCAATTTCTTCTGCACTTAAATTAGTATGTTTCATCAATGCTTTAGCAGATGCTAAAGCAAAATTTCCACCAGAACCTATAGCTATTACACCTTCCTCAGGTTCAATAACCTCACCATTTCCCGATATGAGAAGCATATTGTCCTTATCAGCTGCTATTAACAGAGCTTCTAATTTACCTAAAGTCCTATCCCTTCTCCAATCTTTTGCTAGTTCTATAGCTGCTCTTTTCAAATTTCCTCCATGTTGTTCCAGTTTTTCCTCAAGGATTTCAGCTAAAGTTACTGAATCTGCAACTGAACCTGCAAATCCTATTATAACATTATTGTTATAAATTTTTCTAACTTTTTTTGCAGTGGATTTCATTATAGTTTGTTGTCCAAAAGTAATTTGACCATCTCCAGCTATTGCTGTTTTATTATCTTTTTTAATTGCTACTATAGTAGTACCATTCACATCTAACACCTCATTAGCTTCTAATATATATTTTTACTATTTTTCTGAAAATTTAATCATTTACTTAATAGATTACTATATTTTTATCAAAAAGTACAGAAATTTTTTATTTATTTTCAACAATACTATATCCACATTCCTTATTCAAGCATCTCTTTGTTATCCCTTTCTTATTTTCTTTCTTAACCATAATTGATCCGCAGTTAGGACATCTTTCAGCTATAGGCTCATCCCAGGTCATGAAATTGCATTTCGGGTAGTTACTACAACCATAAAATACTTTACCTTTACCAGATTTTAAACGAATTATCTCGCCACCACAATTAGGACATTTTACACCTATTTGATCTTGAAGTGGTTTTGTATTTTTACATTCAGGATATCCTGGGCAGGCTAAAAATTTGCCATATCTTCCATATTTTATCACCATATTTCTACCACATTTTTCACAAA
>Ga0134092_1002728_pt1 | contig 12999 bp, 4 predicted proteins | sample 3_6taG_FD_94454 | JGI IMG/M metagenome (GOLD analysis project Ga0134092, IMG submission 94454) | Switchgrass degrading microbial communities from high solid loading bioreactors in New Hampshire, USA - 3_6_20_6_A3 metaG | ecosystem: Engineered > Bioreactor > Semi-continuous > Anaerobic > Digestate...
ACTTGGACTTCTGAAACTTGAGGATACCGGCCGGAGGACCGTTATCGTCAGTTTGGTGCAGGGTGCTGACAAAGCGCGACTTGAGTCATCAAGGCTTTATGCCGGGCTTCAGGCTGCCAGAAGCTGCTTCTAGCCGATGGACAGTGGGTAATAATGGTAAGCGCCGATAAATGGCGGCGGACAGTAAAAAATAAAACAGGAAAGAAAATTATTTTGGCCGGAGGGAATTCATAATGGATCTTAAAGAAACACTCAGGCACGTACCCGATTTTCCAAAGAAAGGCATCGATTTCATCGATATAACGACTGTACTGCAGGACAGAAATGCTCTGCAGCAGAGTATAGATGAGATGAAAAAGCTGGCAGCGGAACTGGGCGATTTTGATATGATCGTCGGGCCGGAATCAAGAGGATTTATATTCGGAGCACCGTTGGCTTATGCCATGAACAAGGGCTTTGCTCCGATAAGGAAAAAGGGCAAACTGCCGTACAAGACTGTAAGCATACAGTATCAGCTGGAGTACGGCACTGATGAACTGGAAATACACGAGGATGCCATAAAGCCCGGGCAGAAGGTGCTGATAGTGGACGATCTGCTGGCAACGGGCGGAACGACCGAGTCCAACATCAGGCTTGTTGAAAAGCTCGGCGGCAAGGTGATCGGACTGGTCTTCTTTATCGAACTCGGTTTTCTGAATGGCAGAGAGAAGCTTTCGGGTTATGAGGTAAGGTCAGTAGTGAAATTTTAAAGCAGCGCCTTTGTGCAGAAAGCATATATGTATTTGGAGGCATGGATGGACGACCGGTTTGAGCAGCTGAAAGAGAAAATTAAAAAATATAATCCCGGCTGTGACATCGAATTGCTCGACAAGGCATATGCCATGGCAAAGAAGGCTCATGAAGGACAGTTCAGGGAATCCGGAGAGCCTTATATAATTCATCCGGTGGAAGTGGCTCATATCCTGGCTGATCTTGAGCTTGACTGTACTGCGATCATTGCGGGACTCCTGCATGATACCGTGGAGGATACCAACTGCACCCTTGAGGAAATCAAAGAGCAGTTTGGCGAAACTGCGGCGATGCTGGTGGATGGCGTGACAAAACTCGACAAGATCCCATACACCACCAAGGAGGAGCAGCAGGCCGAGAATCTGAGAAAAATGTTCCTTGCCATGGCAAAGGATATTCGCGTCATTCTGATAAAGCTGGCTGACCGCGAGCACAACATGCATACTCTCAAATACATGCCCCGTGAGAAGCAGATAGAAAAGGCAAGGGAGACACTGGAGATCTATGCTCCGCTTGCGCACAGGCTCGGTATATCCAGGGTGAAATGGGAACTGGAGGACAGCAGCTTCCGTTATCTGCATCCGAAAGAGTATTATGATCTTGTTGAAAAAATTGCGAAAAAACGCCGTGAACGCGAAGCGTACATAGCGAACATTATAAATGAAATAAAGAGTAAGACGACTGAATTAGGAATCCAGACTCAAATCGACGGCAGACCAAAGCATTTCTACAGTATTTACCGCAAAATGCAGAAGCAGAACAAAACGCTGGATCAGATATATGATCTTTTTGCGGTGCGTGTAATAGTTAACTCCGTAAAGGACTGCTATGCGGTCCTCGGGCTCGTCCATGAACTGTATAAGCCGATGCCGGGCAGGTTCAAGGACTATATAGCAATGCCCAAGCCGAACATGTACCAATCCCTTCACACCACGCTAATCGGCCACGACGGACATCCCTTTGAAGTCCAGATCAGGACCTGGGATATGCACAAGGTCGCAGAGGTCGGTATCGCTGCCCATTGGAAGTACAAGGAAGGCTCATCAGGCAAAAGCGAACTGGACAACAAGCTGGCCTGGCTGCGGCAGATGCTGGAGTGGCAGAAGGAAGCCAGCGATGCCAATGAATTCGTTGAAACGGTGAAGGTCGATCTCTTTGCCGATGAGGTGTTCGTGTTCACGCCTAAGGGTGATGTTGTGAACCTGCCTATCGGATCAACACCCATCGATTTTGCATATGCCATACACAGCGCCATAGGCAATAAAATGATGGGTGCCCGGGTCAACGGTGAAATAGTCAGGCTGAATTATGAACTGAAAAACGGAGATATCGTTGAGATACTTACGTCTTCGAATGTACACGGGCCGAGCCGTGACTGGCTTAAGATAGTGAAAAGCTCCCAGGCGCGGAACAAGATAAAGCAGTGGTTCAAGAAGGAGAACCGTGAGGAAAACATCCTCAGGGGCAGGGAGTATATCGACAGGGAACTGAAAAAGCAGGGTTATACCTTCAACCAGCTTTTTAAAAATGAATGGATTGAGATCGTGCTTAAGAAGTATAATTTCAACTCCATCGATGATATGTTCTCTGCCGTAGGATATGGCGGCATCGGAGCCAGCAAGATCGTTTCGAGGCTCAGGGACGAGTACAGGAAGACGCTGAAGCCTGAGGAACTGAAGGAAGAACTGGAGCAGGAGCAGCTTCTTAAGCAGGATAAGGACAAGGACAGGGATAAAAAGAAGAAAACAGTACCGGAAAACGGCGTTATCGTAAAGGGAATAGACAATTGCCTGGTGAGGCTGTCGCGCTGCTGCAATCCGGTTCCCGGCGATGATATCATAGGATATATCACCAGAGGACGAGGCGTTTCGGTCCACAGGACCGACTGCATCAATGTAGCCAACAGCCGGGGAGAAGAAGAGCGGCTGATCGAGGTTAAGTGGTATACTGCCATCAATGTGGCTTACAAAGCCGATATTACCGTCATGGCAAATGACAGAACGCAGCTGCTTATGGAGGTCACCAATGCGATAGGTGAGGCAAAGATCCCGCTCAAGGCCATGAACGCCAGGACGACGCGCGATCAGATAGCACTGATCGGTCTGACGCTTGAGATCACGGATACCGAGCAGCTGGAGAAGATTATCAGGAAGCTGCGGAAAGTCGATGGTGTGTTTGAAGTCACCAGAAACAAGCAATGATACCAGGGAAGTTAAAGGTGGCTTAAATGATATCAGTGACGGCATAAACCGTGGCCTGAATGCCTGATATGGATTGAGCAGTTGTATACATCCGGACACGGGAGGACGATGGATATGATAATGAGAATACTGCAGTCAGCACTGCTTGATTCCAACTGCTATATACTCGGTGACGGAGGAGAAGCTGCCGTTATCGATCCGGGAGCGGATCACAATGATATTGCAAGAGTACTTGATGAGCAGAGCCTGACTCTAAAATATATAATTCTGACGCATGGCCATATCGACCATGTGTTGGAAGTCGATGCCCTCCGCAGGAGCAGGGGCGGGAAGGTGGTAATGCACAGGAACGATGCGGTGCTTCTTAAGGATTCTCTTCTGAACTGCTCCATACTGTTCTGTATGAATAAGGTGTTCGATGATGCCGACATTTATGTATCGGACGGTGACACGCTCGAACTGGGGAAGAGCAGTCTTAATATCATACATACACCCGGACATACTCCTGGAGGTATTTGCATTTTGGTGAAGGATGGGCAGCATTTCGATAACGGACTCAGTAACGGATCTGCTCACACAGAAGAGCCAAACAACAGCACGGGTCCGGACAGCGTCATTAACCGGAACGGGGACAATACCCATGATGGTATCGGAAACTGCATCTTTACAGGCGATACTCTTTTCAGACTCGGCGTCGGCAGGACGGATCTGGGATGCGGAGACTATGACCAGCTCATGGCATCGCTGCAGCGCCTGATGGAACTGGATGATGATATCAGAGTATATCCCGGTCATGGTCCTTCCACTGATATAGGCTACGAGAGGAGATACAACACCTGGCTGTGATGTTGTCGCTGCAACTCCCTGTAAGTCTTTGCAGCCTTATGCATCCATTTACAGCTCTATGCAGCCATTTACACCTCTTTACATTTCCTTGCAGCATTTTTGCAACTCTTTATGCTCTAATATCCTATATTACAATTGCAATAATGTCGAAAAAGTGGTAAAATATTGATGCGATTTTGCAGTAAACGAAAAAGCTGCATTGAAGTACGTGTTAATTTTCGCAGTAAGTTATGCAGTAGCAGTAAGTCACGTAGTACCAAATACAGTAAAAGGCAGGTGTTGCGCACTCATCAATAAGTCTGATTTTCTTTCATTCATTTCCGGCTAATAACTTCTATGTTATTGCCAGCAGTTTCAAGTTTTTATGTTAGTTTTGCAATCCAGTATGTTAAAAATTTATCACGGGAGATGAGAATGTGAAAGGCACAAAAGCCACAAGAAGGATTTTTTCATTCATTGTTGCTTTGCTCGTTCTTTTGTGTCAGGGCATCCCGGCAGTGGCGTTTACCGATGACCAGAACCTGACGCAGGAGCAAATTGTGCAAAGTGCTTCCCCAGATATATCCGGGGATTTCGATAACACTAACAGCATAACAGTACCCCTCACCTTTGACGGCAGTGAGCCCGATTATTCACAGGTGGTGGTGGAAAACAGCGCAGCGGAGTCTATGCCGGGACTCATGAGTGCATTTATGCTGGCTTCTGCGGCAGCGGAAGATGATTCCGGCATGCCGGAAAAAGTCGAGACAAAAATGGTTCCTCTGGTAGAAGGCGGTTCAGAGGATATAACACTGATTACGGCAAATAAGTACTTTTTATATACTCCGGTCGGAAAAACCGAGCCAGTGAAGCAATTCTATGCGGAGCTGAGCAAGAGCATTCCTGGAAACTTCGATACAGTAGCAATATCTGCAAATAAAGACGGAACGGAAAAAATGATTTCCGCCAGCTTATCATACGGCAGAGAGATCTATTTCGAAGATATATCTGAATTGCTTGATGATACGGATACACAGGAAGTCTACATATCGATATGGCGTAATTCTGAGGAACTGTATCGGTCGGAGGCTGTGACTGTCAGATATGTACAGGATAATGTGGCGGACACGACCCAGAGATATGTCAGCGCCGACGCGATGGATTTCTATATGAATGCCAGCGCACCTTTAATTGAAGGGTTGTCAAGGTATGACGACATAGTACTGAAAATGACTGACAGCAACGGTAAAGTAGTTGGTATGACTCTTAGGGATATCAACGAAGTTTACCATAATACATATCAAAATGACTATGACGTCAGATTCAAAGCGATATTCAAGAGCTATTACAGAATAAGAAGAAACTACCAGAGTTTCTCAGGCAGGATTTACCGTGCTGCTGAATGGAAAACCGGTAAATATGGCCTGGTGATTTCTGTAAATGGTGTTGACAGAGCTGTTTACAATAATATATTTGAGGTTGTGGACGGTGTTGTTGTTGACAATCTGCAGACCGCCACTTACAGTGGATTCCCACCGGTACTGAACGGTGACAGGGAAGCGTATATCAAACTCACAGCTAATAACGTCAATAAGGACGATTTTACTGTCCTCATAAAGGACGACACAGGCGATACTATAGGCAGATCAACATCAAGCAGGTACACATCAGGCAATGAAGCTGTCTATAAAGTTGTTCTTGACGATGGGATTACATTCTCGTCATATGACAGATATTATATTGAGCTCATTTCTGAAAAGCCATTATATTACAATGGAAACAGTTCTAATTTGTATGTCTATGGTGACAACTTCGAAATCTATAATTTTGATTACAATTACAACGGAAATGAAGCTGAATTTACGCTCAAAGTTATTAATCCTCCTCAGGTAGCAGTTACGGCGGAATTGCTGTATTATGGTTCCGGTGAGGAGGTCAGTATTGCATCCAGAATCCTTGTGCTGGATAATGTAACGGTTATCCGTTTCGAGGACGAATCAGGCAATGTTTTGAGACTGGACGACGGGCAGTATATGCTGCGCATCAGGTATGAAAACAATGGCAACGTATATACTACCGGCTGGAATTTCTACATCAACTCCTATAAAACAGTCATAAGCCGTTTTGCAAATAAAAAATCATTCTTCTATGTTGATGATTCCAGCATACCGGTTGATGTGGTCATTTCTGAACAGGCGTATAATATCACGGATTCTTCGGAATTTGATATTATACTCAAAGACTCGAATGGCGTGACCGTTGGTACAGTTGATGGAGAACTGACAGTCTCAGATGTGGTATTCTCTTACAGGAACGAAGACGGGGAAGATGTTTCCGAGGATGCAAAAGAATTAACCGGAAATGTCGCCCTGATTGAAGGCGCAGACCTTAAAGACGGATATTACTATCTGCATGTGATAATTGACGGAGCTGATAAACTGACAATAAGGCTCAATGGTTTACTCAGCAGCAAGGTATATTCCACCGGCAGTTATCCTCAGTTTATAGTTGACGAATCCGGTGTTCAGCTGGATGGATATGCATATATGCTGAAAAAGGATGTGCCTTATGACGGGGATAAATTCAGCTATGCAGTGACAGATCTGCTGGGTAACCCTGTCAATACAGCCAGACCGACAGTAAACCGTCCGTATGAGAGTAATTCCATTGATGAATATTACAGAATTAACTCTGTTATAACCGACAACATACCGGCAGCTTATTACCGTCTCAAACTCCAGTATGACGGAAATGATTTATACCAACTGTACAATCCGTCTGAGTTGGTTTATTCCGGCTACAGCAGTCTTAAGAAAAAACCCGTCAGCCCGGAAGTAAACAGCTGGTACGGAACCGGTGATGGCATCAGTGGTTTCAGGATCAATGGAATACTGCAGGCTTCGGATTCGATCAAGGTTTTGGTATATGATATCAACAATAAGCTTGAGTTTGATCCGGTCAGAGTCTTTACACCGGCAAAAGCCAGCGCTAACAGTAACTTATACTCATTTACATCAAGCGACCTTGAAGGTCTGGATTTGAGCAAAGAGTATCAGATCATTGTTTTGTTAAATAATGTAGCATTGTCTTCCATTGATAATCTTTTGAGTGCGGATGACTCCGAAGTGATACCGGTCACCGGTGTAAGTCTGGACAACAGCACACTGGATATCAGGGTTGATGAGACCAGGAAGCTTAATGCTTCTGTGGAACCTGCCGGTGCCACCAACAAAAAAGTTACATGGTCTTCAAGCAATGAAGCTGTGGCAACGGTAGATGCCGCAGGAAATGTTACAGGTGTGGCACCTGGTACTGCAACGATCACTGTAACTACACAGGATGGCGGTAAGCAGGCAAGCTGTATTGTCACGGTGTCGGCCAATATTGCTGAACTGTCGATAGATAAGCTGACATACGGTGATGAGGAGAGCACAGAGATCACGGCTGTTAACGGCGTTTACAATGTCGATGGCGCAAAGTTCCCGCTGACAGAGTCCATACCGCTGCAGCTGGTGCTGAAAGGCACAAATTACAATGCATCAAAGGAATACGACTTTACAATAACAGTTAACGGACAGACCTCAAAAACAGGAATGATCAGGGGCTCCGAACTGCTCGGAGGTTTCACTCTGGATATTGTCAGAGGCGAATCACAGGCAGATGGAAGCTACAATTATAAAGTGGTCATTACTGAAGGAACGACGCAGGTTGCAGCTGTTTCATTTGTGCTGAATATTTCAGGCACTCCGACACCTGTTACCGGTGTAGTGCTCAACAGGCACAGCTTGAAGATCGAAGCCGGGAAAACTGCAACTCTTCAGGCAGTCGTAAGTCCCAGCAATGCAACGAACAAGAAAGTAACATGGACATCCAGTGATCCGATGGTTGCAGAAGTCGACCCTGAAACCGGCGAGGTTACTGCAAAGGGAGTCGGTACTGCTGAAATCACAGTTACGACTGAAGACGGAGGCAAAACTGATAAATGTACGGTTAATGTTACCGTAAGCGTATCAGGTGTGCTTAAATATGGTGATGTTCCCGCATCAGGCGTATGGGTGATGCTGTACAAAGACGATACCTATGTGACCGGCAAATACACTGATGCCAATGGTGCATTCACTGTTTCCGGACTGAGCTCAGGCAATTACACGCTCCAGGCGTACAGCACTGACAGACAGTTCAAATCACTTAATCAGGAACTCAGGATCAGTAAGTATGACTCTTCGGTGGATGATATAGTCGGTTTTGAAAGCATTTATGACGGAACAGCTGCTTTGACAATAGCTGTTACAGATCTGGAAGGAAATGCTCTGGGTTCATCGTACCAGGTCTATGTGGTGAATTACGAAACCGGTTATTCAGCATATATTTCCGATGATGGTTCAAAAGATTCCATAGAGATAAGAAACGTTCCTTATATGGGATCAGGCAGCGAATATTCGGTTTATTTGTACACCAATGCGGAGCTCGGATACTTCTATGACATGAAGACAGTTACTGTCGGCAGTTCAGCAGTACAGTGCAGCTTCATGGTCAGAAGGCCTTACATCATCAAAGGTAATGTAAAGGATAATACGGGCGAACCGGTGCAGTTTGCCGCTGTAAAGGTTGCGAAAGGGTCCGATGTGATTTGGGTTTATACTGACATGGACGGCAACTTTATTGCATCGGGGATCTACAATACCGGTGAGTATACTGTCAGCGTATACGACAGCAGATATTCTGCTGCATCGGCTGAAGTCACTGTTCCGACTGCAGATCCTGTCGAACTTGTTGTTCTTAAAGGAATGACTTTGACAGGCAGAGTCCTGAAGAATGGAGAAGCGGCATACAAAGCATATGTTTACCTGACTGACACTCATGACAACTGGGTAGCAGGCGGTTATTCAACCGGCGAAGGCGGCTTTGTATTTGATGGTGCGATAAAAGAAGCCGGCAGATATGTTCTGAACATATCCGGTGTATACGCTAAGAACGGCATGTACCAGAGATTTGTAAGTGAGCCTCTGGAAATCGAAGTTACTGAAAATGATATCGCAGAAGGCAGAATGTCTGTCGATATAGAATACGCAGACCCTGTAAGGAATTCACAGATATTCACTGGATCCGGAAACAGTGTCGCAACTGACATAAGCGTAGTGCGCAGCGGTTCACTGGTCAATCTTGTTGTGAAATACAGGAACAACGGAAATACTGCTGTAGGTGCGCAATTTACAGTAGAACTGCCTGCAGGGCTTGTTGCAGAGAATAACACATTCAGTGTGGAAAACCTGCAGCCCGGTGAAGCAGGTCAGAAAACGATTGCACTGTCTGTAACTGACAGCATCACAGGCGATTACATCACAATTCCTGTCAAGGTTGTTATCGGCAGCGACACATATGATTTCGGAACTGTAAGTCTGGAGGTTGCAAATGCGACTATCAATGCACCCGGAGCAGTCAAGACTACCGATAATGTGATAGTTTACGGTGAAGCTACACAGGGCAGCAGCGTAATTGTCAAAAATGCAATCACAGGTGAAGTACTCGGAGTTACCACTCCGGTCGGAAGATGGTACAAGGCTCAGCTGATGCCGCTGCCGGAAGGCGAGTATTATATAGTTGCAGAGGCTGTAAAAGGCGGAGTTTCGGCTAAGTCACCGATTGTTAAAATAGTTTCAAAGGCAGATCAGATATCATTGGATAAAGTTGTTGCCAAAGGCAGCGAACTGAGCGTAAATAAACTCATTGGCGTCAGGACATTCTCAGCATGGGTGGATCTGGATCTCAACGGAGAGGATATCGATCTTGCAGTATTGTTTGAAAATGGCGATACCATCAGCAATGTAACATATCACTTCTCGGATATGGATTTTGCCGCAAGCAAGGATGCCGGCGGTTACTGGAAAGCTGTTCTGAAAGGCTGGAGCGGCGGAGGACTGAAGAACATTACAGCAACTGTTGATACGGTGGATGGCAGAAGCCTGACATTTATTGTCGCAGAAGTAACAGTACTCATCGATCCCAGTGGATATGTCACGGATACTGAGTCCGGTGAAAGACTGGCAGGTGTTACTGTAATATGTGATGTTCTGAACAACGGTACATGGGAGCAGTGGGATGCTGAACTTTACGGACAGGTAAATCCGCAGATCACTGATGCCAACGGTAATTACGGATGGATGGTGCCCGCAGGAACATACAGAGTAAGGGCATTCAAAGAAGGATTTGACGGACAGATCTCTGAGGAGATAGTGATACCTCCTGTTAGAACAGATGTCAACTTCGAACTTACTCCTGCTGTTCTGGTTGAAAGCATAGTGCTTGATAAGACTGAGATATCGGTAAATGTTGGTGGTACCCAGACGATAACAGCTACAGCAGAACCGGCTGATGCAGCAAATGCAGAAAATATCAGATGGACATCAAGCAATCCTGCAGTTGCAACTGTTTCAAATGGTGTGGTAACGGGAATAAGCGCAGGTACGGCTGTGATTACTGCAAAAGCAGGCAGCAGGACGGCTGAATGCGTAGTTACTGTTACTGGCGGTGGATCTTCAGAAGGAGGCAACACCGGCGGTGGCGGCGGCAACAATGAAGGCGGAAGTGGAGGAACCGGCGGAGCAGTGATACTGCCGCCAACTGATACCGAAACTTCTGCAAATCCTGAAGTCGAAACAGACAGCACCGGCAAGGCAAAGGTAACGAAGGCTGTGCTCGCAGCAGCTGAAAGCCTTACAGTTAAAGCGGATGAAGTTGAATTGGTATTCGACAAGGCAGCCGTTGAAACCCTGAAGAACAGTAAGGCTGATCTGGAAATCAGTGTTAAGAAGGCTGGTACAACGAAGCTTTCAGCAGAGGCAAAAGCGCTGATAGGCAACAGACCTGTTTATGAAATCAATGTTACAGCCGGCGGAAAGGCAATAACAGATTTCGGAGGCGGTCTTGTAAGCATCAGTATACCGTACACAGCTGGTGCAGGAGAGGATCCGAATGCGATAGTGGTTTACTACATCGACTCCAAAGGAAACATGGATGTTGTTGTGAACGGAGTCTATGATCCGGAAACCAGGACAGTGACATTCACAACAGGACATTTCTCCATGTATGCTGTGGGATACAATAAGAAAGCATTCTCGGATGTACCTGCCTGGGCTGAAGAATATGTGACATTCCTGGCAGCACGTGGTTTGATAAATGGAATCGGCAACGGTAAGTACGGAGCCAACAGCAACATAACAAGAGCCGATTTCGTAACACTGCTTGCAAGGATCGCAGGTGCCGATCTCAGCAGCTATAAATCATCGTCATTTACTGATGTTGATGCAGGCGCTTACTATGCAGGTGCAGTTGAATGGGCATTCCAGAACGGAATAACCAGTGGTACCGGCAACGGTAAGTTCTCACCCAAAGCCAACATCACAAGGCAGGATATGGCTGTGATGATACAGAAGTTTGCAAAGGTCATGGGTTATGAGCTGCCGAAGGTCAACAAAAAGACCACTTTCGCAGATCAGAGCGAGATCAGCTCGTATGCAGCTGAGGCTGTATCAGCACTGCAGCAGGCAGGCATCATCGAAGGCAGGACCGCAGCCGGCAACAACGGCAGAGTCTTTGCACCGAAGGATAATGCCACAAGAAGCGAGACCGCGAAGATCATGACGATCGTGATCAAAGGTATGTCAAAGTAAGCTGAAGCAGCGGAAGAAGTCTGAGAACAACTGAGACAGTCTAGCTAAAGCTGAAGTACATCTGAAAAACAGTCAAGATACAGCTGAAACACTGCTGAAAAGCAGCTTATGAAGGGTCTAGAAGACACATGAAAGACAACTGATGTAACATCAGAAAAATCGAAAAAGGAGTGCCTGAACCAGGGCACTCCTTTTTTCGTGGTTGATAGCAGATGCCTGATGGTTGGTATTGATACTGGGTGGCTGATTCAGCTCAAGTTTCAGCTCAAGTTTCAGCTTAAGTTTCAGCTTAAGTTTCAGCTTAAGTTTCAGCTCAAGTGCACAGAATTTCAATTAATGGTATCATATAATGATGTATTTGCGTGTTTTTATAGATAAACCTCAATAAAATGGCTTAAAATAACTGATTTGGACACAGCATAAAGACCTTTACTTGAAAATTTGAGCATTCAGATGAAATTTGCCGGCCTTTAGTTGAAAATTTGAGCAGACGAATCGTATCGCCGGCCTTTAGCTGAAAATTTGAGCATCAAAAGTCACAAAGTCATATGGGCAAAAACTTAGTATACTTGAATAAGTCGTCCCAGATGGACACAAGCGCTCGCGAACGCATGTATTGACATTTTAACCCATAGTGATTAAAATATAAATATCTCTCGTCTTGACTTGCTGGTCTGACGAGAGTTTTATTTATTTATACGGAAACACAAAATAAATTGTGTTATTATTGTGTTGTAGCAATGTTTATACCGAAATAGCTAATCTACATAAAATGGAGGTAATTATGAAAATTCAAGCGCCAAAGGGAACACGCGACATACTTCCTTCGGAGATCCACAGGTGGCAGTATGTAAGCAGGGAATTCGCCAGGATATGTGACTGTTTTGGTTACAAAGAGATAAGGATACCTGTGTTTGAGCATACCGAACTGTTCCAGAGAGGTGTCGGGGATACCACCGATATAGTCCAGAAGGAGATGTACACCTTTGACGACAAAGGCGGCAGAAGTATTACACTCCGTCCGGAGGGAACGGCCGGGGTCGTCAGAAGCTATATCGAGAACGGCATGGCTTCGCTTCCCCAGCCCATCAAGCTGTATTACGATATAACAGCTTACAGGTACGAAAACGTGCAAAAGGGACGCTACAGGGAATTCCACCAGTTCGGCGTGGAAGCCTTCGGAGCAGCCGGACCGGAAATAGATGTAGAGATCATCAGCATCCTTTATATGTATTTCGAGAAGCTTGGCCTGAAGCAGACAGGTTTGAACATAAACAGCATAGGCTGTCCAAAGTGCAGGGCGAAATTCCATGAGGAGCTTACGAATTACCTCAGGCCTCATCTGTCAGAGTTATGCGGAGACTGTATGAAAAGGTTCGAGAAGAATCCTCTCAGGATAATAGACTGCAAGAATGATGGCTGCAAAAAGCTTGTAAAAGGAGCACCGCGTCTTTTGGACAATTTGTGCGATGATTGCCGAACTCACTTTGAAGGTTTGAAAGCAGGCCTCGATA
>Ga0134092_1002745_pt1 | contig 12928 bp, 12 predicted proteins | sample 3_6taG_FD_94454 | JGI IMG/M metagenome (GOLD analysis project Ga0134092, IMG submission 94454) | Switchgrass degrading microbial communities from high solid loading bioreactors in New Hampshire, USA - 3_6_20_6_A3 metaG | ecosystem: Engineered > Bioreactor > Semi-continuous > Anaerobic >...
TGCAATATTAACCTTACAAATTCCACATTCAATTGCCTTTATTACGCTCTCCTCAGGAACTCCTGATGCTCCGTGTAACACTAAGGGTACATCAACTAGGCTATTTATCTTTCTTAATCTTTCAAAGTCTAATTTTGGCTCAGTTTTATATACTCCATGAGCAGTACCTATTGCAACTGCTAATGAATCAATCTTTGTCTTTTCTACGAATTCTAAAGCTGCATAAGGATCTGTAAGTACACTATCACTATCTTTAATATCTCTTTCATCCTCTTGTCCAGACACTAGCCCTAATTCAGCTTCTACACTTACATTGTAGCTGTGAGAAAACTCCACAACTTCCTTTGTTATCATAAAGTTTTCTTCATAAGACTTTAGTGAAGCATCTATCATGACTGACTTATATCCTGCTTCTATGCATTTTTTTAATATATCAACATCCGAACAATGATCTAAATGCAGTGCAATAGGTATATTATATCTTTTAGCTCCTACTTTAGCCATAGCAACTAGACAGTCTGCTCCAGCATAGCTAACAGTTCCTGGTGTGGTGGCTAATATGACTGGCGATTTTAATTCACTAGCTACTTCCAATACTCCCTGCATAGTCTCTAGATTATGAATATTAAAAGCAGGAACTGCATATCTTCTTTTTTTTGCATCCATTAGCATTTCTTTTGTTGAAACAATATCCATTTTATCTACCTCACTAATATAAAATTACTAATTAAAATCTGTCTAAAATATAGGAGCTTCTTATTTAAATTTGCCGCTTAATATACCTTATTTAATTAAATCTAAACTATCTATTTAGACTATCTCCTGCATAAATGAACTTAATTCAACCTACTAAATTATTAATTAACTCCTTGCTTTTCTTGTTGTACTATTAAATTTTTAATGACATCAGTATTTTGCCTGCCCATTTTTATAGTCAATGCATATAATGCAGCACCAAATGCAGGCTTCATTATAGGTGTAATTAATTCAATAGGTTTGCTTTCTTTTTGTAAAAATCTTTTTAATGGAGCTAATATGTATTCTCCCGCATTGAATACTCCTCCTGAATAGGATACTAGTATCCTTTCTTCAGTTTCAAAATCTAGTTTGTCTATTATAGAATGTATAGTCAAATAGTGTTCATATGCTGCTTGTATATAAGCCTCTAATGCAAATTCATCATTAACTTCAGCTGCCCTATATAATAATTTAGCAAGCTGTGCCACATTATCCCTCTTCATCTCCATATTATTAACAACAATATCTAATAAGTCAAATTCACTCTTTAAATTGAATTCTGATGAAACAATGTCATACAAGGGAGTTTTCTTTAACCTTCCATCTGATTGTTTAGAAAATATCTCTATTACTTTTTTTCCCAGCCAGTATGCAGAGCCTTCATCACCACAGAAAGGACCCCATCCACTTGATCTAGCCACATTTCCCTTAGAGTCTATTCCATATCCTATTGCACCTGTACCAGCCACAATATTTATTCCAGGCTGACATGCTAGAGAGCCTGCCCATGCAACTACAGCATCGTTTACACATATAAATGAAGTATTCCTTAAAATACTTTTAACTATCTCATCAATAATGTAAACATCATTTTGTATTTCTCCATAGCCTGGAATGCCAGCAACAATAAAATCTATATTAGATATTGATATATCTGATAATCTACAGACCTCTTCTATTCCTTCTCTTATTACCTGTTCAAAATTCTCTAAAGATGTTTGTTTATAATGGCAAGTAGGCTTTATAGTATGTCCAAGAATCATTCCTAATTCATTTATAATAATAAATTCTGTTTTAGTTCCACCGCCATCTATTCCTAAAAATTTCAAACAAAATCCCCCATTCGGAAGTATTATTATTAAAATTTACTATAGTACTCTTTCATGTCTATAACTTTATTATTTAACCTTGATTCTTCAGCAGCAAAGGCCATCATATGGCTCTGTACAGATACACTTGCAGATGTCAATGCCTTACCTTTTTGAGATAATATTAAAGATATAAAATCTTCCATTATGCCTGTATCTCCACCGCCATGGCCACCTGCTACCTGTTTAGGATTTATTACTCTTCTTTCATCTGTATCAAATAGTTGAACTTCTATCTCATTTTTACTATCTATAGCTCTTATTTCTCCTTTAGTTCCCATTACTTTAATAGTCCTATTAACCTTATTTGTAAATGCTGATAAGTTAAAAGTAGCTGTTACGTTGTTAGCAAATTGCAAAATAGTGCTTTGATGGTCTACTACATTATTGTCACATTCATATACACATCTGCCATAAGGTCCTTCTGCAACTGCTTTTTTCACTTCTTCAAGAGTTTGAATCTCACATATTGCAGTAGTTGGCCATTTACCAACATTGTTATAATATAACCTAACTGCTGAATAAGGGCATTGACTTTCTATTGGACAGCTTACACATCTATCTCCTGCATTTTCAGGCTTTCTTTCTTTTTTGAAATAACTTAGTTCTCCAAATGAAGCAATTTTTGTACAATCAGCACCCACCAACCATAGTAGAATATCCATGTCATGACAGGATTTTTGTAGTATTAGAGGACTTGATAAATCTGAATTTCTCCAATTTCCTCTTACAAAGCTATGTCCAAAATGGAAATATCCTATGTTTTCGTTGTGTTGTATAGACATTACATCTCCAATTTCTCCACTATCAATTATTGCCTTAATAGTACTAAAGAAAGGAGTATATCTAAGAACATGACATATCATAAACACTTTATCATTCTTTTCTGCTAACTTTCCTAACTCCATTACCTCATTTATCTTTTTCAAAAAATTGCTCCCATGATTCAAATTGGTACTCTGGCTTTATATTATGCTTTTCAGCAAACTCTTTTCTCTTTAATTCATTTGGTTCTGCCACTGCAACAAATTCTATATGCTCAGGATGCATAAGTGCATAGTTACCATAAACATCTTTACCACGCTGCCCAGCGCCGATTAATCCAACTCTAATTTTTGACATCTTTTTCATCCTCCTATATCAGTAAAAATATTTTGATCTTTTAATCCAATAAAAACCATTAATTATGACAATAATAAATTTTACCTTCTCAACATTCTTACACTTTTTATGAAGTGAATATCAAATAATGACATTTAGCCTGTCCTTGCTATTTAACCTACATATAATCATAAATTGTTACACCCTTTACCACTCTATTAACTAACCCACTTGGACTAGGATTATCAGGCTCAATCTCTGTTTTTACTGAATATAGTAAAGCAAAGACTTGAGCATATAGCACATAGAGTAGTGATATAAATACTTCATTATTTATTTGTATAGAATCTTTGCATAGATATAATTGATAATCTGATATTTCACTAATCTTTTCATCATAATCTTTTGTAACTGATATTAACTTATGTTCTCCTATATCATTGTAAATTTCATTTAGTAAATCCATATCATATTTCTTTGCATATTCGTCTGTGGAGCAATATAACATTATCAATGTATTGTCATTTACTATTGACTTAGGACCATGTCTAAAGCCTAATACACTCTCACTATGAGAAATAATCTGTCCTCTTGTTAACTCCAGCAACTTCAATGCACTTTCTTTTGATATTCCATAAAAGCTGCCTGAACCAAGATATACAATTCTTTTACAGTCATAACCCAGTATTTTTTTCAATTCCTCATATTTATCGTCTAATATACACTTAGCTATTGATGCCATTTCAAGTATTTGCTTTTTATTTTCTTCCAAATTCTCCAAGTCAAATATCAGTGAAGCTGCTAAAGTCATACATGAAAAACTGCTAGTCATAGCAAATCCTAGGTCATTAGATTTTTCTGGCATTAGCAGTAATAACACATTTTCCTTTCCTCTAGATATTTCCGCTAATTTACCATCTGGATTACAAGTAATGAATATATGGCTTATATCATCAACTAATTTATCTGCTAATTCATAAGCAGCTACGCTTTCAGGACTGTTACCAGAGCGAGCAAATGAAACTAATAACGTTGGAATATTTTTCTTAAAATATGACTCAGGATTAGAAACTATATCTGTTGTAGGTATAGCCTCATATGTATTGCCTTTTTTCTTATTTAAGTAAGGAACCGCTGTTTCTCCTACATATGCTGATGTACCAGCCCCAGTGAATATAATTCTTGCATTTTCTTTTTTTAATCTTTCATTAATAAATCTACTTATATTGTCCTTATTAAATTCGATTATTCTCAATGTTTCTAGCCAAAGCTCAGGCTGCTGATATATTTCAGCAGCAGTATTTAATCCATTTAAATTTCTCCATTCTTTTTCATTTAATCCAAACATATAATCACCTTTCTTCAATTGTTTTGCCATAATGTTGTCATGTTGTCATTACCAGTTGCATTAAAAAAATTACTTCTTTAATAGTACATGATACTTGAATCTATCTCCTCTCGCTATTCCTTTAGTATATTCAATTATTTTGTCATTTTCATGGGTTATTCTCTCTATCATCATTGCAGGGAATCCTTGTTGGTACTGAAGTAATATTGCCTCTTCTTCTCTTGTAAGTACTGGTTGAAATATTTCTTCTGCACAAGTAAAAACAGCATTGTATTTTTTAGTAAATATTTCATACATAGCGCTCTGCTCTAGTTGTTCCTTTGTCAAACCTGGAAATCTTCTATAAGGTACATAACTTGTTTCAAGCATCATTGGTTCATTGTCAGCAAGTCTTAACCTTGTAAACATATATAATTTTTCTCCTGAATCTAGCTTCATTTTTTTTGCTAAATCATCAGTACATTTAATTACTTTGAAATCAAGAACCTTAGAAGAAGGTACTTTCCCTATTTTTTTCATTTCATCAGTAAAGCTATAAAAACTTAACAAGTCTTGCTTGAATTTTTCAGGAGAGACAAAGGTTCCTTTTCCGTGCTCCCTATATATATAGCCTTCTTTTTCTAATTCCTGTATAGCTTGTCTCACTGTAGACCTGCTGACATTATAGGTTTCACACAGCTCTCTTTCTGAAGGCAATTGATCATTTTCAGATAAATGTCCTTCCTCTATCATTTCTTTAATTATATCCATCAGCTGATAGTATAATGGTATTCTACTTTCTTTATCTATAGCCTTCATAATCATCACCTTAAAAAATATAATACAACTGGTACGTACCACTCGTTTAAATAATATATTAACTTTTTTGTTTTGTCAATATATTCTATTTTTAATATCATATATAGTGCACTTTACTTGTTATAAAAATTAGACCTTGACAAGTTTATTTATCAACATACTAATTATAAAGCAAAGCAAAATACACTTTACAATTCTTCTCAATTTTTTATTTTTCTCATTGTAACGTATTAATAAAATTTCAAAATAATACTATGTAATTTAATGTAATGTTTTGTTTATTTTTTGTCAAATATTAAGTTGACTTGTAGATTTCTATATTATACCATATAAAGTATAACTTAAAATATATGTATTAAAGTAAAGGAATTCATTTCAACTAACACTTAAAGGGGGAGACTTAATGAAAAAAAGCCTGAAAGTCAAAATTACCGTATTTTTCTTAGTTTCTGTGTTGTCAACTTCCTTCTTGTTATCGTTTATACAATATTTGAAAAGTTATAAGATGATAACAAAAAATGTAGGAGATAGAGCCTATAGCATAGCTAAAGAGGCTAGTAAGGAAATAGATATTGACGAATTTGTAAAACTTCAAACCTTAGAGGATGAAAAAAAATCATCTTACAAAGAAATGCAAGAAAAATTAGAATATATCAAAAATATAAGTGGTGCTAAATACATATATACTATGAGGAAAACCGATGATGGCAACTTCATATATGTAGTTGATGGTGACACATCTGAAGAAAGATCCCATATAGGAGACGTTGAACCATCCACTAATGAACGTGAACAAGTTTGGAGTGGTAAAGAATACATTGGAGATAAAATAGAAGATTATAATGAATGGGGAGTCTTGATATCTGTCCTTTATCCACTAAAAGATAATCAAGGAAACGTAGTTGGAATATTAGGAGTAGATTATGATGCGGAATCAACCTATTTAGAATTTCAGAAATTCAAGTCTTCTAGTATTATTATCTTCTTAGTATTTACATTGGTGATTATCTTATTAGGAATAGCTTTTTCTAATAACATTACGAAACCTTTGAAAAAGATGGTTGCAATAGCTCAAAAAGTTTCTAATTTTGATTTGCGAGTAGAAACCATAACAGTAAAAGGTGAAGATGAAATTGCACAATTAGCAAATTCCATAAATATTATGGTAAACAATTTAAGAAATATTATATCTCAAACTTCAGGCGTCTCTGAAAAAATTAATACACAAAGCAGTGAAATTTATAATATTTGCATGGAAATAGAACAAGGCAGCGAAATGATTGCTTCTACAATGGAAGAAATGGCAGCTGGTGCTGAAGAACAAGCAAGCTCATCAAATAGTATTGCAAGCTCTGTTGAAAGTCTTAATCGATTAATCGAACAGGCATACCAAGAAGGAGAATTATTATATAATTCATCAAATTCAGTTTTGTCTTCAACTGAGATAGGTAATAGAGAAATGAACGAATCAATTAAACAAATAGGAATCATCAATAATATGGTTAAAGATGCAGTTGTTAAGGTAGAGAATTTAAACGAAAATAATAAAAAAATAGCTATTCTAGTAGAGGTAATCAACAATATAGCTGAACAGACTAACCTTTTGGCTCTAAATGCTGCGATTGAAGCAGCTAGAGCAGGTGACTCAGGAAGAGGCTTTGCAGTAGTAGCTGATGAAATTAGAAAGCTTGCAGAGCAAGTCAACTCATCTTCAATAGAAATAGCTAATATTATTAATTCTACTCAACTAGAATCTAAAGCTGTAACAGATTCTTTAAACAGTGCATATATTCAAGTTGAACAAGGTACTAATCAAATCAAGATATCCTCAGATGCATTCGTTCAGATTAGTGCTGAAGTAATGGAAATGATTAATAAAATAAAGGATATCTTAAATAATCTAAAAGAAATCTCAGAGAACAGTAATAAGATAAATGCTGCAATGGAACAAATTGCTTCTATAGCAGAAGAAAACTCTGCTGGAATTGAAGAAACTGCTTCTTCAGTACAAAATCAAGCTAACTCCATAAAACATCTTTCTGGCTATACTGATATATTATCAGCCCTAGCTTCACAAATAAACGATATAAATAAAAAGTTCAGTTATTAATAGGGAATTTCACTAAACAAAAAGCGGAGCCTGTAAGTATCAGGGCTTCGCCTTTTATTTATTCAAGTATTGATAATTCTTCACTTATCATATTAAATATCCTAGTTACTCCCTTATGCCAGTTTTCATCTTCCGAATATTTTCTATTTATCCATTTAATCGGGTCCTCTTCCATTGGTCTATTTTTGCTTAAATTTACTATTGTTATTGCAGCTATTCTGGTTGAATCATATATATCTGTATTATAATCAATCCAGCTTCCGTAGACATTAAATGGATTATTTGCAATCTTATCTGAATACTGATGTGTTCTTGGAACAAACCCCTGCTCTTGCCCTGTAATAGCTATTAATAAAATAGGATTTATATCAAATTCATAAGCTGTATTTATTATTGCTGTTAAATATGGCTCATCTGCTAGCTTTGAATTCCTATTATTTAGCCATTCTCTCAGTTTTTCAACTTCAATCTCTCTATATTTAAATATCATGGGCAATTCATTGATATTCCTATTTTCCTTTTCTATTTCTATAACTTCATCTGCTATCACTATTTCAGTATTTTCTAACTTATTATTTTGAATAAACATTGTTATAGTAAATACAGTTATCAAAAATCCACATATAATAACTCCCAGAAACTTATTTACTGGGCTTTTTGTTATCTGATTGCTATTAAACTCTTCATTACTCTCACTATGTAAAATTATTTCTTCAGGTTCCAGTTGTATATCTTTTGCTAAATATTCAGTATCAAGTTCTCTAATTTCATAAATTACATCTAGTATCTGTTCCCTTGTAGCTTCAATATTTTGACTTATATTTATCCAATCAACTAAATTATCAATATAGCTTTCCTCATAGTTATCAGCAAACGCATATAATACCTCATCTGCAGTAATTGTAAAAGGGATTTTATGAACAGATTTGCTAATAATGCTCTGTTTTATTTTATTTCTGTACTCTGAATCAAATTGCATTAAGTTATTCTCTATTATTTTATGTATTGTATTGACAAGCAAAAGAGAAGTCTCATGTGGTGATAGATTAGGATATTTATTAGATATGTAATTTCGCAAATCAGAAACGTTTTTATTGCTAATAATTATATTTTGCTGCAGCCTTTCCAATACATCCTTCATAAGTTAACCACCTCAGGAAATTACTAGCACATATAATATTAAAACTAATTATATCAGAAATATATTATTTGTATAGACCTGTCCCAGTTTATTACAAAAATAGGTCAGGAGTATATAATGATTTTTTATCCTGACCTATTATCTTAATCTATTCAAATATTCCAAGTATAAATATACCTATCATTACTACTGCAATAATTATATACTGTTTGTACGTTAACTTTTCCTTTAAAAATATTCTTCCAAGGATTACAGAGATTATACTGTATGAGGCAATCATAGGTGCAGCAACAACTGAATTAGTGTCTAAAGCATACACATAAAAGAACTGTCCTGCTGTCTCAAACAGTGCAGCTAATGCCTTGTCCTTTTCTTGAAAAATATTAAATTTCTGTTTCTTGATAACTACAATATAAATTAATGATAGAATTCCACATAAAAGGAATGTTAATTCATAAGAAATCAGTGCTTCCTCTGGAGTCATAAGATTGCTAAGATATACATCATCAAGGAAAGTTCCTAGTGCATCTATTACAGCATAGAGTATAGGAAATATAAGTGCCACAGCTCCTAGTTTATATTTCCTGTCAATTGTAATATTATTTTTCTTCATCTCTTCTTCAGCTAAATTTCTTTGAATAATAGCAATAGCTATTAAACCAAGTGTAATCAATATAACAGCAAAAAGCTGCCATATGTTCATTGTTTTGCCTAAAACAATAAATGCAAGTATTCCTGCTATAGCACCAGACGTGTTGCTTACAGGTGAATTGATAGATACTTCAAGATACCTAAGCCCTACATACCCTAAAGCCATAGACAAGATATACATAAAAGAAACAGGCAAATACTTTACCAAATTAACAGGATTGTACTGCCAATCCATTTTGTTTAATTCAAATACAGCCTGTATTCCCATAACCAATCCAACCATAATTACTATTCTCAGATGACTATACCTGTCATTTGAATCAGTACCTTTCTTATAGAAGAGATCTGCTGTTCCCCAGAGTAGTATGGTTAGTACTGCAGAAATATACCACGAAAAAATCATATTTACCTCCTTGGCTTAAAATTTTACTTCATAATTATATATAAAAAAAAACAAAAAATCTATAAAAAGATTTTTTGCTTTGCATATTTTTTATATAATCTTAAATAACTATATTTTCTTCTAAATCAATGTATCAGAATAAATTTAACTAAGGTTTCATTTTAATTAGCATAATTGACTACATATTATCAAAATAATCTATAAACTTTACTATCAATGGATAATCCTATTCACCAAAAAATACATCATCAATTAACCATTTTGTGTCAATTTTCATTACATTGAGTACAATCTTCCTAGTAAGCTCCCCATCTTTTTCAGTATTTGTCACTTCAACAATTTTTCCTTGAACTTTATATTCACTTTCTGATACTTTTTCAATATTATCTATCTCAATCCTATCAGGCCAAGGGCTAGAAGTAAGTCTACCTGGAGCATTTTCTGGGTCACTTAGCCATTTTTCTATGAGCTTTTCAGATACAAATTCACCATAATTCTCCATCATATCCTTTTCTAGTGTCTCTTTAGGAGATAAGAGTGATACTAATTTAAGATTGCTTCCAAAGTCTTTTATTAAATTTGAAATCACTTCCTCATGTAAACTATCATTTTGCATTTGTTCTTCTATATGATTATTAGTTCCATCTGAAGGTTTACTATTTTCTTTTACTGTACATCCTATAAGCGAAACAGATAATGCCAAAACTGTGCTATATAATACTATTTTCTTCATATAATCCCCCTACTGCTTCTATTATAATTCACCTATACTTTTATTATATAAAAACTATAATGTGAAATATTTACAGTAAAGTTACAATAGTAATGAAGCACTTATATTACTGCTCATAGGAAAAATATTAAAGTAAAATATGAAAAAAGAGCAGGATTAAAAATAAGATCCTGCTCTTTCAAATGTCATCAAGATAGTTTTATTAAATTTTATAATTGTCATACTTTTAGCTTGAACAAGATATATATTAACTACTTGTCGCAGGCGACTTTTTAGATGTCAGTATTTTAATTATATAAAGAACAGCGCACATCATAACAATAGATATAGGAAGCACAATCCAAGCTGACTGTATTATACCTGCTAATATATAACCTACAAATGACACAACTGCTACAGTTAATGCATAAGGAAGTTGAGTTGAAACATGGTTAATGTGGTTGCACATTGCTCCAGTAGAAGACATGATAGTAGTGTCAGATATAGGAGAACAGTGGTCTCCACAAACAGAACCTGCTAGACAAGCAGAAACTGAAATTACAAGTAACTCAGGTTCAAGACCTACTGCAACTACTATTGGAAGTAGAATTCCAAAGGTTCCCCATGATGTACCAGTTGAGAATGACATACCAACAGCTACAACAAACACAATAGCTGGTAATAACATTCTAAGACCTGATGCACTTCCTGCAAAAATTCCACTTACATATTCTTTTGAACCAAGAAGGCTTGTCATTCCACTTAATGTCCAAGCAAAAGTAAGAATTAGAATAGCTGGAACCATTGCTTTAAATCCTTCAGGGAAACATTCCATACATTCATTGAATGTAAGAACTTTACGAATTATATAGTATATCATTATAATAATTAGTGCGAGAGAAGATCCTAAAGACAATCCAAGAGAAGCATCACAGTTTGCAAATGCATCAATGATATTTGCCCCTTCTAATATACCTCCTGTGTAAACCATACCTAATATACAGAAAACTATTAGTATAAGTACAGGAATAATTAAGTCTATAACCTTTCCTTTTCCAACAACTACTGCAGTATCTTTTCCTTCATATGTACGGTCAGGTGTTGTATATAAGTCACCCTTAAGAATAGCATTTTCTTCATGCTTTTTCATAGGACCATAGTCAATTTCAAATAAAGTAATAAAAATAATCATTGCAATTGTAAGAAGGGAATAAAGATTATAAGGAATTGCACGAATGAAAAGCTCTAGACCATCATATCCTTCTACCATACCAGTAACAGCAGCAGCCCAAGAAGAGATAGGTGCAATCATACATATTGGTGCAGCAGTAGCATCAATTATGTATGCTAATTTGGCACGAGAGATTTTATGCTTATCTGTTATAGGTCTCATTATATTACCTACAGTTAAGCAGTTAAAATAGTCATCTACAAATATGAGAACTCCAAGTCCAAATGTTGATAGCATAGACCTTTTCTTGTACTAATTTTTTCACTTGCCCATTTTCCATATGCTGCAGAGCCCCCAGCTTTATTCATAAGACATACAATAGTTCCAAGAACAACTAAGAAAATCAATATACCAACATTCCAGCTATCAGCAAGAGAAGATATAAAACCTTCAGTAAACATTGCATCAAAAGCTTTTAGTGGATTGAAGTTTGCATAAAGCAAAGCTCCAGTAACGATACCAATAAAAAGTGAACTATAAACCTCCTTTGTAACAAGAGCTAATACAATAGCAATAATCGGTGGAAGAAGAGACCAAAATGTAGCATATACATTACTCTGATAACTCTCCCCATCTGTACCCTCAGCAAAAACCGTTACTGCGAACACTGTGAATACTACTGTCATAACAAGAAGTAATGCAAGTAGCTTTTTCCAATTCATAATAACCCCCCTAAAAATAATTTTTTTATAAAAAAAGACTTCTATGAAATAAAATATAAAGAAGTCTTTTTTCAACGCTTAAATGTCACTATATGTACAATTTTTAAAGTAACTGCTTTACTATATTTAGCTTAATTTTTAATTATTATATCATAAATTCAAATGCTGATTCAATATTTAGAATTTTGTTGAAGTTTAAATTTATTTGCCAATTATAACTAGGGAGCATTAAATCTCAATATGAATTTTATTAATCATCTTGAGTATTTTCCCCTAATATTACCTCTCTATCTTTATAGCTTTTTATAATTTTATCATAACTTGCAGAAGATACATAGCTGATTACTACAGAATTTATAAATATAATAGCTATAGAAATAAATATATTTTGATTTAAATTATTTAACTGATAATTTCTATAGCCGCTGAGAGCAGATAATAGAAGTGCATAAAAAAACACTATATATTCTGTTTCTATTTTCCACTTCTTTTTATAATTTCTTTTTATTTTATCTAGTATCCTCTTTGTAAATTCAGTTGCAGTTACAATGATTACTAATTGGATAGTAAAATTGCTTAAGCTCTCTAAGGTAATAAATTCATTAAACATAACATATCACCATTCCTTTATAATAGAATTTTAAAAAGCTGGAAAAGTTTCTACTTAAATAATATGCCTTAAGAATACCGTTTGCCATTACTTAATTCAAAAGCCTATTAGAATAATTTCACTCCAACTATTGATAAAACTTCTTATATCTCATTAGAAATAAAGTCAACTCGTTTATTTATTGAATATTAATACTAATATTTAGTTTTTTCGGTTCTATAATAAATGTTGGGGTGCATTATATATGTACTCTGACATTTAATTTTTTTGCAAAA
>Ga0134092_1002751_pt1 | contig 12889 bp, 9 predicted proteins | sample 3_6taG_FD_94454 | JGI IMG/M metagenome (GOLD analysis project Ga0134092, IMG submission 94454) | Switchgrass degrading microbial communities from high solid loading bioreactors in New Hampshire, USA - 3_6_20_6_A3 metaG | ecosystem: Engineered > Bioreactor > Semi-continuous > Anaerobic > Digestate...
CTGGCACACATTATGGCGGTAGCGCCATGTTCTAAAAATTCGGGAACATGATCTTTGGCACAGTCGGGTACATAGTAACCGTACCTTATAAGATTTTCATCGGGTTCTAGGCCGTATTTAATCATACTGTTTATAAATGCCTGTCTGCGCTGTTCAGATACCATGGAATTCTTTGTACCGTTTAAAAAGGCAATTCTTTTATGTCCAAGATTGTTTAAGTGATTTACAGCCTGGTCAATTCCTTCAAAACTGTCCGTTCCTACATATCCGACGTGGGGGTTATGTTCTATATAATTATCGAGCAGTACGGTAGGGATTGTTGTTTTATTTAGTTGCTTTACCCAATCATCATGTAAGGTAAAACCTAATAAAAATGCACCGCTGTAGCCGTTTCTTAACATATATGTATCATATTTTTCTTCCGTTTGCATATTCAGATTCGTCGGGACAACCGTTACATCCCATTTCCTTCTGGCGGCAGATAATTTAAAGCCGACTATTATCTCATAACCAAATTGCTCAATGTTTTCGTAGCCCATATTTTCGATAAATATACAAACTTTTTTTGAATCCTGGTTTTTCATTTTCTTAGAGGTATAACCCATCTCAATTGCCGTATCCAAAACCAACTGCCTCATTTCATCACTAATATCACTGGCATTATTAAGCCCCTTGGATACGGTGCTTACGGATATCCCTAATTTATTTGCTATATCTTTAATTGTAACCATGGATTAACCTCCTGATTTTTTTATAAAGTATAAACCTTATTTTTTTCAAATGCAATATTTCACTTTTATAGAACACTAATAGAAAAATAAATATATTATTTTTTCTATTAACAAAGGTTTATAACGAAAATTTACGAAAATTATATAAAAATTATAAAACTTATTAAATATAAAATCAAGTATAGAATTATATAAATATAAGAGTGAAAAATAAATAATATATATAAAATAAACAATAATTTAAGTTATTATTCGGGTAAAATATAAAATTTACATAAATCAATTGACAAAAAGGAAAGCAAATGCTATTATAATAATAGTTTCGAAAAATTGCGAAAATATTTATCATATTATTAATTAGTTAATGAAGATTTATTGGAGATTTATTAAAAATGCTTTGGAGTACGCCTGGAAATTGGGAGGATAGTACATATGGATTTCGGATTTAAGGCGAATGTGAACTTAATTCTAGATCTGGATTATGGAAAGACAATAAATAAGGCCGATAAGATTGAATTATATAATGCCGTATCAAAGGCGGCAATGAAAACTTTGGGTAAAGACTGGGGATTGAATACGGATAAAAAGAAGGTCAGTTATCTTTCAATGGAATTTCTCATCGGCCGTATGATATACAACAATTTATACAACTTAGGTTTGCTGGACGAATTTAAGGAGTTAATGAATGAGAATAATATAGACATTAATATATTTGAAGATATTGAAGATGCGGCATTGGGTAACGGCGGTCTGGGAAGACTGGCTGCGTGTTTTCTTGACTCAGCAGCAACACTGGGATATGTATTAAACGGTTATGGTATCAGGTATAAATACGGCTTATTTAAGCAGGAGTTTGAAAACGGCTTTCAAAAGGAACTTCCCGATGACTGGCAAAGTTTCGGTGATCCGTGGTCTGTAAGAAGAGAAGAAGAAAAGGTACGGATTGAATTTAAGGACCAGTCCGTATATGCAGTACCATATGACATGCCGGTAATAGGATACGGAGGAAAAACTGTCAATACCCTGAGATTGTGGCAGGCGGAAGCCACAAAACCTTTTGATTTTGAGCTGTTTAATAATCAGCAATATACGGAAGCTGCAAAAAATAAAAATGAAGCTGAAGCAATATCAAGCCTTTTATATCCCAATGACAGTACCGAAGAGGGTAAAAAATTAAGAATTAAGCAGGAGTATTTCTTTACCAGCGCCACAATGCAGGATGTAATAAGAAGATTTAAGGAAAAACATGGTACGGCATTTTGCAATATTCCAAAGGAATATGCTTTCCAGTTGAACGATACCCATCCGGTTTTTGCTATACCGGAGTTTATAAGGCTGTTAGTTGAAAAGGAAGGCGTATCTTTTGAAGATGCATTTCGTATCGCCAAAAAAACTTTTGCTTATACGAATCATACTATTATGGCGGAAGCTTTAGAAAAATGGAATGTTTCATTAATACAGTCCGTTATTCCTCATATCTATGAATATATTGTTCTGATAAACAAGGAACTGGTAAAAGAACTCAATGAGGCGGGTATATCTGACGCAGAAAAGAAAAAATATCTGATTATAGAAGATGATACCGTCCATATGGCACGGCTGGCCATATATGTAAGTCATTCGGTCAACGGTGTTGCAGAATTACATACTGAAATTCTTAAGAGCAGGGAATTGAAGGAATGGTGTCAGCTATATCCGGAACGTTTTAATAATAAAACCAACGGTATCAGCCAGAGAAGATGGCTGGCTCTTTCAAACAAGGAACTGTCTGACTTTATTACAGATAAAATTGGTGATGCCTGGATTACCGACCTTGACCAGTTAAAGAGGTTGGAGATGTTTGCTTTTGAAACAGATGTGATAAAAGAATTTGAAAAAATCAAGCAGGTTAAGAAAAGGCAGCTGGCAGATTATATTTTAAAACATGAGGGGGTTAAGATAGATCCTGACTTTATATTTGATATCCAGGTAAAAAGGCTTCATGAATATAAAAGGCAGCTTTTAAATGCATTTTCTGTTCTGGATATTTATTTCGGATTAAAAGAAGGAAGAATCAAAGACTTTTATCCTACGGTATTTATTTTCGGGGGAAAGGCTGCCCCGGGTTATTACAGAGCCAAAGCCATTATTAAATACATTAATGAAATAGCCGGGATGATAGCGGCAGACCCCGAGGTAAGAGATAGACTTAAAGTGGTATTTGTATCAAACTATAATGTTTCCTATGCCGAAAAGATAATACCGGCAGCAGATGTTTCAGAGCAGATTTCCACAGCAGGAACGGAAGCATCCGGAACCGGCAATATGAAATTTATGCTTAACGGGGCGGTTACGCTTGGTACTTTCGACGGGGCTAATATAGAAATTGTCGGGCAGGCCGGTATGGAAAACAACTACATCTTCGGTGCAAGAGTGGAAGACATCGAGAAGATAAAGGATACATATGACCCGCTTGGCATATATCAAAATAACCCTAGAATTAAGAGAGTAGTGGACACTTTAATTGACAATACCTTTGACGATAACGGGACAGGTATTTTTAAAGAACTTTATGATTCGCTACTTAAAGGGGCAAGCTGGCATAAGCCGGATCAGTATTATCTGTTACTTGATTTTATGTCCTACTGTGAAACGAAGATGCAAGTAAACACTGACTACAAAGACCGGCTGTCATTCAGGAAGAAATGCTTTATTAATATGGTTAATGCCGGAAAGTTTTCCAGCGACAGAACTATAAGAGATTATTTTAATGAAATATGGAATTAATTAATTTTAAATATAAAGGAGAGGTGGAGGAAATGAAGATAAGCAAAAAACTTATAATTCTACTTATGATTACAGTTATGGTAATTACCGCTTTTGGGGCATGCGGTAAGAAAGAAGCAGAAAATACTTCTGTAGATAACAAACAGGCAAATTCTTCGGCAGAAAATAAGACTGAGGAGAAAAAAGAAGACAAAGCTGAAGAAAAAGAACCGGAAGATATCACCTTAAAGGTTTGGGGACCCCAGGAAGAACAGGAACTTCTTAAGCAAATGACAGAAGCCTTTGCCAAGGCTCATCCGGAGTATAATATCACATTTGAATACGGCGTAGTATCCGAAGGGGATGCCGCAACAGAATTAACCAAAGACCCGGAGGCTGCTGCTGACGTGTTTGCATTTGCATCAGACCAGACGGCAAGGCTCGTTGAAGCAGGTCTTCTGTATCCGATTACATATAATGTGGATGCTGTAAAGGCTGTCAATTCCGAAGCATCCATACAGTCTGCAACTATAGACGGCCAATTATATGCATATCCGTTTACACCCAATTCATGGTTTATGTACTATGACAAGAGCAAATTTACCGAAGAAGAAGTAAAATCTCTTGAAACAATGATGGCTAAGGATCTCGGCGAAGGAGTAAAGAATTTCTCGGTAGATATCAATAACGGCTGGTACCTGTCGGCATTTTATTTTGCTGCCGGTTGTACCTTGTTCGGTGAAGACGGAAGAGATCCCAATACCGTAACTTTTAATAACGAAGCCGGTGTGGAAGTTACGAAATATTTAATTGATTTGGTATCTAATCCCAAGTTCCTGGAAGAAGATCAGGGTAATATGATAAATGCTTTTGAAAACGGTACTTTAGGAGCAGCTTGTTCCGGTACATGGAACGCACAAAGCATTAAAGATGCTCTCGGAGAAAACTATGCGGCAACTAAGCTTCCTACTATAAAAATAAACGGTCAGGACCTGCAATTAAGAAACTTTGCCGATTTTAAGCTGATAGGTGTTAACTCGCAGACCAAGCATCCTTTGGCTGCTATGCAGCTTGCCGAGTTTTTGGCAAATGAGGAAAATCAGAAACTACGTTTTGAAGTAAGAAGTATTGCTCCTACCAATATTAATCTTGCCAGTGATCCAGAAGTGCTTAAAAATCCTGCAGTGGCTGCCTTAAGCCTTCAGACAACATTCTCTACAGTTCAGTCATCAATCCCTCAGATGGGCAATTACTGGGCTCCTGCAGAAGCCTTCGGTAACGAACTTATAAACGGAACTATTACAAAAGATAATGTCAAAGAAAAACTGGACAGTTTTGTAGCAAGCATTTTATCTACTCTTAATTAAAATTTTGATTGTCGCATTATAACCTTATGTAATTTAATTAAGTATTCTCCATTTGTATACAAGTACCGATTTAATCGGTACTTGTATACACTTTCAATTGAGCAAAATAATCAGATAAGCTTTTAAAAGCAATTATTTATTGATATTTGCAAATTCTAAGTGCCGGAGAGATTAGTGTAGGAGAGTATATCATTATGGCAAAAATTAAAGAAAAAAATGAAAGATATTCAATTATAAGTGCTTTTTTAAGAGGGGATTTTCTCACCAAATTATCTTTTCTTATCATGGGAGCATCCAACCTTTTCAGAGGGCAAATAATTAAAGGATTGCTGTTTCTCTTTACTGAGCTTGCTTATATATATTATTTAACCTCTGCCGGGATATCTGCCTTAAGGGGGCTTCGGACTCTTGGAACAAAAGAGCAGAGTATGGTCTTTGATGAAAGTCAGGGGATTTTTGTAGTTCAAAAGGGCGACAATTCCATGCTCATGCTTCTTGCCGGTGTAGTGGCTATAGCTGTAACCATGCTCTTTTTGGTTATATGGAAAGCCAATATTAATGCGGCATATGAGGCGCAAAATTTAAAACAGCAAGGCAAAAAACTGCCGACTTTTGCTATGGATGTGGCATCCTATTTTGATAAGAAGCTGTACAGAACTCTGATGTCATTTCCCCTTATAGGAATTTTACTTTTCAATATATTACCTTTAATGTTCATGATATTAATAGGATTTACCAATTTTGACCATGAGCATCAGCCCCCGGGCAAACTCTTTACATGGGTTGGACTGGATAATTTTAAGGCTCTTCTTTTAACAGGAGAAAAAATAGGAAAAACTTTTTGGGGTGTATTGGGCTGGACTCTTATCTGGGCGGTACTGGCCACATTCCTAAACTACATAGGTGGGATATTGCTTGCATTGCTTATAAATAGAGAAGGTACCAAACTCAAAGGTTTTTGGAGAACCATATTTGTCACATCTATAGCCATTCCTCAGTTTGTTTCCTTACTTGTTATACGGATAATGCTAAATGATAACGGAGCCATGAACAGTCTGCTACAGGACCTGGGTATTATCAGCCGGGACAAATTTTTGCCTTTTTTGTCAGACCCGACTTGGGCCAGATTTACCGTTGTTATAGTAAATCTGTGGATAGGTATTCCTTATACGATGCTGATTGTTACAGGAATACTGCAAAATATTCCGAAAGAACTGTATGAATCGGCAAAGGTTGACGGTGCCAATGCCTTTGTAACATTTATCAAAATTACAATGCCTTATGTGTTGTTTGTTACATCACCATATTTGATTACTCAGTTTATAGGAAATATAAATAACTTTAATGTCATATACTTCCTAACTGCAGGTGGACCTTTAAGCTTAGATTATTATCAGGCAGGAAAAACAGATTTACTGGTTACATGGCTGTATAGGCTGACAACCGGTTCCGTTAAGGATTATTCCTATGCATCTGCCATAGGTATTATGGTATTCATATTATCGGCAACATTCTCATTAATATCATATAGGTTTACCGCGTCATACAAGAGAGAGGAGGATTTTCAGCAATGAGCAGGTACCGCAGAATGAGTTTTAATAAGTTTGTCAGGAATGTTTTTGCTCATATTTTGCTTTTTGTACTGTCAGTAATATGGTTGTTTCCAGTATTTTGGATTGTTTTAACCTCCTTTCGCGGTGAAAAAGGGTCATTTGTTCCGTATTTTTGGCCTAAATCTTTCACTATTAATAACTATGTTCAGTTGTTTACCGATACTCAGCAGTTTTATTATGCAAAGTGGTTTATGAATACCTTAATAGTAGCTGTATTTTCATGTTTATTGTCGACGTTGTATGTTCTGGGAATATCTTATGCCCTGTCAAGAATGCGATTTAAGATGAGAAAACCTTTTATGAATGTAGCCCTGATACTCGGAATGTTTCCGGGGTTTATGTCGATGATAGCAGTTTACTATATTTTAAAGGGGCTCAATATGACCCAGTCGCTTCTAGCTTTAATACTGGTTTACTCTGCCGGAGCAGGCTTAAACTTCTATATTGCCAAAGGTTTTTTTGATACCATTCCAAAAGCTATAGATGAAGCGGCAGTCATTGACGGAGCTTCCAGGTGGAAGGTATTTACCAAAATTACAATACCTTTATCAAGACCGATAATTATATATACGGTTTTAACTTCTTTTTTGGCTCCCTGGACTGATTACATTTTTGTAAGTGTCATAATGGGTGATAATTACGATAAATATACGATAGCTCTCGGATTATACAAAATGCTGGAAAAAGAATTTATAACTACCTGGTATAACAGATTTGCTGCAGGTGCGGTTATAGTATCTATTCCGATTTCAATATTATTTATTATCATGCAAAGATACTACGCTGAGGGTGCAAGCGGTGCAATAAAAGGATAAGGCGTGAGTTTGGCTATGAAGTATCTTAAAATTTTTGGGGTGGTACTTATTTTTGCTTTTGTACTGACCGGATGCGGTCAAGTTAAGTCTGTAAATATGAAAAACCATACGGAGACTGCGACATCGGAGAAATCGGATCAGCCGGACTTTGAGCAATTAATGATATCAACAGACGGTAAAGACAGCGGTAATTATAATGATATACCGGAATATAAATACCGGCGCAAGGTAAATATCATCGATGATAATTACCGTACATATTATGAGGTGTTTTTGTATTCATTTTATGACAGTAACGGGGACGGAATAGGCGATATCAACGGTTTGATAGAAAAACTGGATTATATAAACGACGGAAATTACGACAGTGATTACAGTCTGGGCTTTAACGGTATATGGCTGATGCCTGTAATGCCGGCAAGGTCTTATCATAAGTATGATGTTTTAGACTATTATGATATTGATCCCCAATACGGGACTATCGATGATTTTAAAAGACTTGTTGAAGAGTGCAATAAAAGGGGAATAAAACTTATTATTGATCTTGTTATTAATCACACCTCGAATCAGCATCCCTGGTTTTTATCGGCGCTTAAAAGTCTTGGGATTGAACCTTGCGGAAAAGAAATCTGCACTTATGAGGATTTATGCAGAGAACACAATCCTTATGTAAGCTATTACAATTTTACAGAAGGAAAGCCGGACAGGGGGAACTACTGCCATACCGGAATAGGGGACTGGTATTATGAAGCTGTATTCAGCCCGGATATGCCCGATTTAAATCTTGATAATATGGATTTAAGAGGGGATATAGAAGATATTATGAAATATTGGCTGGAGCTCGGTGTTGGGGGATTTAGGCTGGATGCGGCCCTTCATTATTTTTCAGACAATACCGAAAAGAACTGTGAGGTTCTGGCATGGCTGAATGACTTTGTAAAAAATTATAATGAGAAAAACTATTTGGTGGCCGAAGTCTGGACGAATTTTGGTACTTACTCGAAATACTATTTAAGCAATATAGACAGTGTATTTAACTTTGCTTTTGCCACCGAAAGCGGAGTAATTGCAAAAACACTGAATAATAAAGGCAGCACTTATTCGGCCAAGGCCTTCGGAGAGGCCATGATACAAGTGCAGGACGAATTGAAAAAGTATTCCGATACGGCTATAGATGCCCCGTTTTTTACAAATCATGATACTGCCAGGGCAGCCGGGTATTTTGCAAGAAATTCCGAAAAAATAAAAATGGCCGGCGGTATGAATCTTATGATGAGCGGGAATGTGTTTGTTTATTACGGTGAGGAACTGGGCATGAGCGGATCCGGAAGAGATGAAAATAAGAGAGCTCCGATGTACTGGTCAGACACCTACAGGGAAGGTATGACAAAAGGGCCTGAAAATATGGACAACTTAGAGCATAGTTTCGGTTCTGTCGAAATCCAGATGAAAGATCCGCTGTCTATCTATAATTATTACAAAAGAGCAATCCGGCTGAGAAATGAAAATCCTGAAATTGCAAGGGGAGTAATAACATATATGACGGATATAACAGACCGGGATATCTGTGCCATAGCTAAAACTTATCAGAACAGTACGATTTATATGCTTTATAATATTTCGGATGAGAAAAAAGTAATTACTGTAAAAAAATCAACCTATCCGTATGAGGAAATCAGGGGATACTTAAGTGCAAACGGAGAGGAAGTAAAACTGGATGGGGAAACAGTAACTTTGCCTCCGTATTCAATTGTGATTTTAAAATAAAGTAAAGTTGCAAATCTGTTTTTGCTACAGAGTTTATACGGTAAATGTCAGACTTATTATAATTATGATTTATATATTGACATTCTAATATAAACCGGAAAGTAAATAATTAAATCTGTTACAAATTATTGTACGAGAAGATAATTGCAGGCAGTAAAGAACCGACATAATAATACATAAAGGAAGTGAGCAAACATGCGAGCCAGCGGCATACTATTACCTGTTGCCAGTTTGCCTTCAAAATATGGAATAGGTGCCTTTTCAAAAAGTGCATATAAATTTATTGATCAGTTAAGAATGGCCGGTCAGAAATATTGGCAAATCCTGCCCATTGGACCTACCGGTTTTGGAGATTCTCCATATCAGTTATTTTCGACTTTTGCCGGAAATCCTTACTTTATTGATTTGGAAAAATTGACAGAAGAAGGCTTGTTAACCACGGAAGAATGCGAAGAATGTGATTTTGGAGATGATCCGAGGTATATAGATTACGGTAAATTATATAAATACCGATTTGCTCTTTTAAGAAAAGCTTATCAAAGAAGTAACATAGACAAAAACATTAAGTTTTATGAATTTGCTTCGGAAAATGCCTATTGGCTTGATGATTATGCCTTATATATGGCAATAAAAGACCATTTTGGCGGAAAGAGCTTCATAGAATGGGAAGAGGATATCAGATTAAGAAAGCCGGAAGGCTTAAAAAAATACAAGGAAAAGCTAAAAGACGATATTGAATATCACAAATTTATTCAATTTTTATTCAGCAGTCAATGGAGCAGTTTAAAAACATATGCCAACAATAACGGAATAAAGATTATTGGAGATATTCCGATATATGTGGCATTTGACAGCGCGGATACATGGGCCAATCCCGAACTGTTTCAACTGGACGAAGATTGCAACCCTATAGCCGTAGCCGGCTGTCCTCCGGATGCATTTGCACCTACAGGACAGTTATGGGGAAATCCCTTGTATAATTGGGGATATCATAAGAAAACCGGATATGAATGGTGGATAAAAAGGATAGCTTACAGTTTTAAACTGTATGATGTGGTAAGAATAGATCATTTTAAGGGTTTTGATGAATATTATTCTATACCGTTCGGCGAGAAAACGGCAGTGAACGGGCACTGGGAAAAGGGACCGGGATATGACTTTTTTGAAGCGTTAGAAAGACAGCTGGGGAAATTAAATATTATAGCAGAAGATTTAGGTTTCATTACGGAAAGTACAAGAAAACTTCTTGAGAAAACCCGGTATCCCGGTATGAAAGTTCTTGAATTTGCCTTTGATTCCAGGGAAGAAAGCGACTACCTGCCTCATAATTATGACAGAAACTGTGTGGTATATACAGGAACTCATGATAACGATACAATTAAGGGATGGTTTAACAGCATTCCTCAGGAAGACAGGAATTTTGCATTGAGATACCTGAACAACGACGGTAAAGATTCGGACAATATCCATTGGGAGTTTATACGGCTGGCCATGCAGAGTGTGGCTGATATTTGCATAATACCGATACAGGACTACCTGGGACTTGGAAGCGAAGGCCGGATCAATATCCCTTCCACCGTAGGTTCAAACTGGAGGTGGAGGCTTTTGGAAGGGGAAATAACGGATGAATTGCTGATGAAAATAAAAGAAATTACTTTTCTTTATGGGAGAGGGTAAGGACGTAAAATTACTGATACATTATAATTGACGGAAATCCAGAAAAAATTAATGAAATGCTCATGAGAAAAGTTATGTCTTATCAGATATTATTAATGGCATAATAAATATTGATATCAGCCGTTATTAAAGAGTGTTTTAAGAAGAATAATCAAAAATATAAGTAAAATAATGCTCTGTGTCAGGTGTGATTATAAAACATTAAAACATGAAATAACCGGATACAGAGCATATTTATATAATGATTTGTGGCGTAAATTTTTTTATTTTTTAGATATTAATAAAGTAGCATATATATGATTCTGCTATTTAAACACACTTATAAGGCATTTTTATTTGCTAATTTTTTAAATAATTCGTTTTTTTGAATATTATCAAGTAATCCTTGTTCCTTAATTTCTCCATTTTCCATTAAAACGCACCAAGGATCTAATATTTCTAAATTTTCTATTCTGTGAGTTACTAAAATTAATATTTTATCTTTTGATAAATTTTTTATGATTTCAAAAATTTCTCGTTCTATAATTGGATCAAGAAAAGATGTAGGTTCATCCATTATAATAATATCTGCATCCTTAAAGAAAGCTCTTGCTAATGCTACTCTTTGCCATTGACCTTTTGAAAGTTCTTCACCTCCAAACCATTTTCCCATTTGGGTATCAATGCCATACTTGAATTTTCTAATTATTTCAGAAAGACCTACAAATTTTAAAGACTTTATAATTTTTATATCATTATTAATTGAATCAAGATCCGAAAAAGCAATATTTTCTCTTAGAGATAACTCATATTTATTAAAATCCTGAAATATAACGGCTATTTTTTTTCTATACTCGGATATATTTATATCTCTAAGATTATATTGGTTTATAAAGATATCTCCAGTATAATTATCATATAAGCTAGCTAATATTTTTATTAAAGTAGTTTTTCCTGAACCATTAACACCTATGATTGCAATCGGATGTTCTTTGTTTATTGATAAATTTATTTTTTTAAGTATTTGCATATCATCTGTATAAGCAAATTCAAGGTTTTTTATATATATTCTATCTATAGTATTGTTTATGATTAAATTACCATTACTATTATCGACTTTCTTATCAATAAAATCAAAATAATTATCTACATATAATTTATCTTTATAAAATGATGTAATAACTGAAAGTACTGCTTGTATTCTTGCTTCAACTAAGTTGATTGAATTTATAAATCCCATAATGTTTCCGATAAGCCCTTGATTATTGATGATTTGTGCTATAATTGTAGATATTATAATCATATTTACAAAGATCTTTAATATTGATAAAGATAAATTATATATAGTATATTTATTAATTACCTTTTCACTTGCAGATTTTAAAACTTTACTATGATATTTAAATTTATCTGTCAAATACTTACTGGCATTGAAACATATTATTTCTTTTATTGCTAAATTATTTGTTAGCAGGTAATTAATATAATTCTTTTGTCTGGAATGTTCAATGTTGGATTTCTCTATATTATAAGCATATTTTCCTATTCTTATGTTTATGATTGTAGAAAGAATTGGTATAACAACAACTATAAATAATAAAACTTTATTAATGTGCAGGACAATAGTACTGACAGCCAAAATTGAAATTATACTATTTACAAATTGTAAAATGCTAAAATAAATATTGATTATTTTATTTTTACCTAGTTCATTTGCTCTGCAAATTGAATCATATACTTTTTCATTTTCGAAATCTTTAAAAGTAATTTACTGCATTTAATTATAAATTCATTGTCTAAATAATAATTAGTATTATTAATTATTTTTTGCATGGAAAAAGATTCAATCTGATTAATTATTACTATACCAATATTTATCATCAAGAACTCGATAAGAGCATGCCTAATATCTCCACTTGATTTAAGTGCAATTTGAATACTATTAATGAGTTTTTGTAATGAATATATACTTATTCCTGCTAAACATCCAGAAATAATAGTTGATAATATACTTAAAATAAATAAGATATGAGAGCTGTCATATACAATTCTTAAAGATCTAATAATAGATTTTTTCATGTTTATATCCGACTCCTATTTGTACAATCGATACATTTTTATCGAAATGTACCAATAAAAGAAAATTTGAAAAATTCCTGCCGGTATCATTAAATATGGCAACCATACAGCAAAAC